>Ga0065711_1048654_pt1 | contig 11690 bp, 7 predicted proteins | sample Hoacrofraction12_FD_59098 | JGI IMG/M metagenome (GOLD analysis project Ga0065711, IMG submission 59098) | Hoatzin crop microbial communities from Cojedes, Venezuela - Epithelial fraction 12 v2 (version 2) | ecosystem: Host-associated > Birds > Digestive system > Esophagus > Crop | place... | reverse complement strand
TGTATGGAGATGCAAGACTCTCTGCTTCAGTTAATTTAGACAATAGATAAGCACTATCATTTTTTTAAATGCACAGCAACTATTAGGTAATGCCACTTGTATTAAAATCCCTTTTAACCCCTTCCTTCAGAAGATGGAACAGCAACATGCTTCATAAAAAAGAAATTACAACCCTGTCTTTTAGCTATTCAGGTCCTACACTTTTGCCATCTCTAAAAAAAATCAGATCAGTGGAATTATTTATTTAGCTTACGTTTCTGTTTCTTCCAACTTTCTGTTCTCAGTGTTACTAGTTCCCTAAAGCCTGGATGGATCAAGATCTGGAGTCTGGATAAAGAAGCAAACAGTAACTCACAAAACTTCTGTATTGTATAGAACTCTTCTTTTAGTCTCAACAATAATGTATTAGGTTGTTCCAGACATAAATAATGAAGGCGTTACATTAAGAAAGCCACTGCATATGAAAATATCATGGTCTGTCTTGCAGAATCACTTACCCAGCTGTCATGCAAATGAGTACTTTGCTTCATTTTCCCTTGCTGGTAAGTAAAATCAAAATGGTGTGCTCACATAGTACCAAACTTATTCAAAGCCCAGAACTTTATTTAGTCTCACTTTGCTTCTATTTCTTTCTTTCTTTTGAATACAGTCCCTCCTCATGGATATAAACAGTCCAAATATTTCTGTTAAACTCACAATATTGCCATGTGGTAGATACAATTGCCTAATTCCTCCTTTTCTCAAGTCTAGATGAGACTTCCACTCTTGAATCTAAGTCAAGAATACAATTATAAGAATAACTTCATCACACACAACAGATTATTTGTGGTGGATTTTGGATACTTAAGACTAAAGTCCCAATGTTCTAATGTCTTGTTCGGCTTAACTCTAGCCATCTTTACTTCTGACATGTAATTCTATATGTAAGTATACTTAGAAATACCCCACCTTCAAACTATATCCTACTTCAATCCAGCAGTCAGGTAGCACCAGCTTGATGGGAGGCTTAACCTACAAAACTTAGTATGCACAACAGCACTGAATTTAGCTGAAAACACAATATTCTTCACCTCTATTGTCAAAAAATGCCTGTGGTGAAGATCATATGACAGTTTCATGACTAAATTTTTTCTTTACATGATAAAATTTGATTATAATCCTGCTGCGGATTGACAGTGCTTGTATTTCCTACCATCCAGAAAAGACTTCAAGGCTACGTTATATGTTAGGAATAGTCCTGCTGCCTCAGCTACTGAACGTTGGAATTTCTTAAACAGGTATAGAATTTCTAAAAGTTAGGCATTTACAAATAATATGATTATAAAACCAACAAATCCATTTTAGCAATAATAGAATAGAACTTATATTGAGTAATTTACACCACACCCAGCAGAACTTCATTACTCTAACTTCTTTTTTGATAAACTTAAATTCTTCACTGCTCAAGGCCAAGTCTAATCCATTGAACAATCATCTGTGAAAGAAACTGCAGCCATCTTGAGCTGAGCTTTCAGAATCCTTGTATTACAGCAAGACAGAGTCAGCTTAGAAAGCAAATGTTCTGTGCTGCATTAAAAGGAAAGTTCAAACACTTTTATAGAAAGAATGAGTTAGTGCTTATATTCTTCCACACCATTAATGTGCCTGCCACACCTACACTGCCTCCCTAAGACCCGCACACAATTTATAATCATGCAAACTTAACATTCTTCCCTCTGCATCATTTATACAACCACTAACATTGTTATACACGGATTGTTTCAACCATCAGCCAGTGAAGACTATCATCCTGTACAGCTAAAGAATATTATCCTAATTTTAGAAGAGGAAGGTTGAATAGAAAAGAAATTCATCACTTGTCTAAATCAAACAGAAAATCTATAAGTGGTGGAGAACTGAAGCCATGTTTCTGGGGCTATAATCAGAAGAACATCCTTCATATTTATCTAGTGAGTCCACACTGAGATTTTCTACTAGGCTATGGGAAGCTGACAAAGAGTTCCTTGTACATTGACTCCAAATCTTCTCTGAAGACCATGAATGCCAAATGTTCATTAGGTATGTCCAGCATTTAGAAATACAGAAATTATTACAAATTTTAAAACAATAATTAACAACCTTGTAAAAGTCAGCTGACAGAAGTACATGGTACAGTAATTAAAATTGACTTTATCTCTGCCTTGTCAGGTTTCAAAACTAATTGCTTTTCCAAAAGTGTCTACAAGGTATCTACTGTGTTATGGAGATCGATTTAATCCTAGCCACTGTCTGAGAGGAGAGACAGCTGGCTTGACATACAATACTTCAATGTATGCCAAAACTAAAATCATGGAGGATTTATGGCTTTATTTTTAAAAAGTCACAAAGTTTTCACTGTTGGCCTTCGTAGAAACAGTTTCCTGCAGTAGAGAGACTCCATGATCTCGTCACCTAGACCATGGTATGTGTGGCAACACACAGTAATACCCACTCTTTCTTTCGAGAAGGCTTTGAACGTCCTGATGTCATCTGATTCATTGAAAAAAAAAAAAGATCATTTGTATTTCATATTAATAATGTGCTTCTTATCCATTTTAGTAACAATTAATATTACAGAGAGTCTGTGCAGTATTTTTGTAGTGATCCTAAGAACAGAGAGATATACAACTGATCTGAGCAACAGCTCTAGAGTAGCTGTGAGTTTTACTGACCTGTTGTCACTTTTTATCTTCCACAGAGTCCTGAAATGTAATGAAACCAGGAAAATATTTGGGCTTCATACTGCAAAGAACCTAATATGATACCCATACTGAAAACAGAAAATGAAACAGAAATCCAAGGATCTACGTGCTGATTCTGTAGTTAAGGCCTCTGTGATAGGGAAGGTGAACAAAACAGATACAGACTAACCAGAAAACTGATGTGAATTTATAAAGGGAGACCATGCTTAACAATCTTGATGAAAATCACAGAAGAATAATGAAAACTGACAGCAGTGACTGACAGCAGTGACATTGACAAGTTTACTTAGACTTCAAGAAGGCTCTGGATACACAATCTCCTAAAAGACTGTAACAGCAAGGGCTGTATGGCTTGCAATACAAGATTAAAAAAAAAAAAAAAATGTATTAAAGCAGCATTCTGTTTGTCAGTGAAAGGAGCAACCACCTGTGAGGTACACTAAAATAGGGGATACTGAGGGCATCCAGTTTGCAGCTTTTTCACAAGGCTTGACATTGCAAGAATATGTAGTAGGTTTCTTCTAAAGCATGAATCCCCATATGGCTCTAAATTATTTAAGAGAATTAGCCTAGGTAAAAATGCTCTAGTAATATTTTGGGAGCAGCTCTTCCTAGCTCGCTTTCTCAGCAGACACAATCTTTTCTCTTTTGCATCAGTTTTACGCCTGCATCAATAGGTGGAGAACGAGGCCCATCTCCTGCCCTGGGGACTACCTGCAGCTGTGTGACAGTTAGGTGAACAGAGGTATATTTAAAAAGCAATTTTGACCTTTTAATTCACAACAGCTTTGATCTTTCTTTGGCCACTTCTTCAGTATTCCGTGGCATTGTTTCTTAAGAGTTTACGTTTTAGCTTAATTCTCCTGGTCAAGTGACTTGTCGCTGAAGTTTTGGTGAATTGAGCACCATATCCTTTCCAAAATATCACATAATATTGCTATGTAGTATTAAAATAAAACATTTTGGAGACAAATGCTTCCCATTTTGGTTGTACTGATCTCTGCATTCAGTTTATAAAGGTCTGGAGGTACTGTCTTGATGTAGAAGCTATATAAATGTAAATCACTTTAATAATTTCTGCTACAATATAGGGATTTCACAATGCTCATAATACATGTTTCAGAATTACTTTGGTGTTATTTCCAACTTTCTTCAGCAAAAGACTTTCCTGCTTTAACCCCAGGGTCAGAGTCTATCAAGCAAACATGATGGAAGTACCTGATAAATTTCACCATATCATTTGGAAGATATTTTTCATTCATATTCAAGTCAGAAAATGTTTTCATTTTCCAAGCATTTATTCATTTCATAATATCACACATAGATTAATTCTTTGGTTTCCATTTGCTAGAAGAAACTCATATTTTAAATGCATTAATTCTACAAATCTTAATTTGTAAAAACCATACACTCATGTTAAGACAAATGGCCTAGAGCTTGAATCTCCATTTCAAATGGAAATACAAATGTTTTTTGAAGAACAGCAGTTTCCACCAGACTCTTTATGTTTCTTTATCTATAAAGCTCATAAAAAAATCCATTTCAAAATCATAGATATGGTGCTGAAGAAAGTCATCGGCCTCATTCAAGAATGCAGACACATATCCTGAAATCTACTTTGCTATTTTTCTGTGTAACAACATCTGAGAGAGTAAGACAAATTTGAATTGCTCATGTATCAAAGTAAGCATTGCGTGCAAGACTTGCATACTGGAATAGGTTGTTTCACAAGTGTAGTACTGAATTTAAATATTGCATGTATGTGTTGTTACCAATTAGTTAGCTGTCAGCTGGGTCCAACCTTGGTTCTAATGAACATTTCCTTAGAAGTAATCAACAAAAAGACTCTTATAGTTGCTAGGGAAATGATTCTTTCTACAGAAAACAGGAAATTGGAAATACCAGTAGCCTAGCAAGTAAAAAGATAAAGGAGCAACGTGAGTGGAGTGTGCCATGAGAAGGATTATCAAGACAGAGAAGTCACATTTTTCAGTGCTCTCAAGTAAACCATCTCCTCCACGCATCTTGCAAGTTCTAACCATTACAAACCAAAGAAAAATTAGTAGCTGAACTAATATCAGTCAAATACATCCCGTTGCACTGGCCCATGATCTCCTGCTAAGCCTCTGCCTAATGTCCTAGAAACAACAGCTAAGGAATTGCTATGGCAATAGTTCTTGCCATCCTGGTGAAAAAGAGTTGCTCTGTTTCAGAGGCATGCTCACATATACAGGACACAAAGTAAAAAGTTCTTACTAGCATAAAGACTGCAGGGCAAGAAATATTATTTACAGCTGTTTACTAAATCACTTTAAATAGTGTCAAAAATCTGCAACCCTGAAGACTAAACAGAGCATGAAATATAATATTTAACAGTAAATTCAATGAACTATTGCCAATTTTATTAAGAATATCACATCTCCATACATCAGAAATCTGTTCTTGTAAGAAAGTATCTGACTCTCACATACAAAAATTAATTTTGATTTACTATTTTTTTTAAGACCTCACACACACATAGCCTAATCACATAAAAATCACCTACACATCAGAAATTGTCACTGATTGATCAGAATCATTTATCAGTGTCATGGGCATCATGTATACTTGGAAGCACGTGCATTTTCACTCGATAGAAAGAACAAGCAATGACAGGTAGTACAGTTCTCTTACAAAGTGATTCTCTGGGCTTTTCATGTCATAATTTATCACTAATCTGATCCAGTTTATGCTTATGTTATCTAATTGTTTGAGCAGACAAGGATAAATTGAAAATCGTGAAACTAGAAAAACACTATAGGAAATCAGAAACACAGTATTTATTGTGTGATTATAAGCACTCCGTAAACCTAGTCTGATAAAATGCACAGTATCTGAAATTCTGCGAAGTATTTATGAAATTAAGCTTAAAGATTTTCTATAGTGTTTACACAGTGATTTTTTTGACATATTTTCCATATTTATGACCCTCTATTCAAGGGTCCACTTGCCATTCTACTAGTCTTTTAGATTTTCTCATGTGAAAAAAAAAATTTGGCCCAAAACATACAGGGCAGATTAGGTTCCAATATCAGCCCACAGTAAAGGACTTTTTTTCCAGAGTGAGGTAATACCTCAAAAGCAACCAAATGCAGAGAAACAATTAACTATACTGTTCTGCAGTAGCTGTCGTCTTCGATCTGTGGCATTTTGCTACTTGCACACAACTAATGGAAAAGTGAGTACTGACTCTCAGTACTTTAATTTTCTAGTTAAATACGGGTTGCTAACCACCCCTGTGTACTTACATTAGACACATTTATACCCACACACTTTGCTAATAATTTTTAAATCTTTACAAAGTGCTGTAAGAAGGTTATAAGTGAAGAAAATTTGACCCTGGATAGAATAATTTTAGAATAATTGAAATGTTGAGCTCATTGAGAATAGCTAAGTACTTTTTCCTCCTTCCCCTCTACAGTCATAGCTATTTTACTAATTAGGCATATAGATTCTGTAATTAGTGCAATATTCATTAGTCATTATAATTATATTTCATATTTCCCAGTGCCAGTTTTAAATATTCTTTACAGTTTTTAAAACAATATTTGATGCACGCTTGATTCTTATCAGCACAATAGCATTGCAGTCACTGGTCTAAACCCATGTACTTTCCATCAATAAGCTATTTCTTAATAGTATTGAAATTAAGGATCATTATTGTCATCCATTTATTTGAGGATCATATTAAAATACAAAGTAACATCAACAAATTAAAAGTTGTGGTTTTTGCCAAATACGATGGATATAATTTTGCAAAGCATATGCTGCATATTTTGAACAAGGTTACCAAAAGAAAGGATGTATTTTCTGATGAGATTAATTGTCATAGCAACAATAAAGTCATGATCTGTGACCAGTTAAACATCTGACCCCGGGTGTCAAATATGAGGTACTTAAATCTGTTTTTTTGTCACAGTAATCAATGGATTTGCCCTACTTCTTTGTAACATAAATCAATGGAAGACTCTGGGCATTAAAGAACTTTGGAAAATCAGGTTATTCATATAATCATAGGTACAGCTGGTTGTAAAATATTTTTGCACACATAGAAAATCTCCGTAATTGAAATAAAATAAATACATTCTGATTTGCACAAAATTTTCTGTGTCTTTTGGGTCACAAATCTGTCCTAGTACATATATCTCTCTGTTGTTAAAGTCAGCAATCATCCAAAAGTAATAATATCTTACTTCACAAATGAAGATATTACAAATTGTCATTTGACAGAAAGTTAACAGTGGACAAGAAGAAAAAAAAACATTTAGACCTTTCTGGTCTCTCCTACTGGAAGCAATTAAAACATTCTGCAGGGTAAGCCCAAAATTTTTTTTCTTAGGGAATGTCAGAGGTAAGCAGCCAGACTCCCTGTAGTAGAATCAATACAAATCTTTTGGTGGAAATGATGAATAATGCTATTGTACGTTTAGACTCCAGTGGAATAGCAATCAGAAAGTATTGTTCCATAAATAATGAATGACATGTTTTTCAGAAGAAAATCTATGCTGCTATTATTTCTGCTTTATCCCATCTTGGTAATGAAAGACCCTTAGACTGTAACAGTTTCAAGTTCCCACAGGGCATTAAGCTGCATTTTAAATGTCAACGTCCAGAGGATCATTTCTTCAATACATTTTAGCAGGTATGCTTCTGGGAAGAAAAAAATTAGAGGTTTTTCTTCAAAATATTATTCTATTGAATCATAAGTACTTTGTTGGAGACAGATTAAGTTTAAAAAGCTTTCAGTGAATTAAACACAGGATTCTCATGATTCTTTGTACGAATTCATCGTGAACTGCTTTCCTGGTCCAGAGCACAGAGCAATCCCTACACATGGACTGTTCCAATATTGAGAAACATAACATTTCTTTAGAATATTTAGATTCTTTGGATTGTTAGAAATTCTTTACCATGAGGGTGTTGAGGTCCTGGCCCATGTTGCCCAGAGAAGCTGTGACTGCCCCCTCCCTGGCAGTGCTCAAGGCCAGGTTGGATGGGGCTTAGAGAACCCTGGGCTGGTGGAAGGGGTCCCTGCCCCTGGCAGGGGGTTGGAACAACGTCTAAAATGTCCCTTCCAAACCAAACCATTCTGTGATTCCATGATTCTATGATTTTGCTGTCCTGCAATAGCATGTGCTGAGATGAAAAAAAAAAGTAGTAACTCCTAATACCAGTCCTAATATAACTATGGCCCTTACCACAAAGGGAAAGAAATCAAACCTCCCTCCAAAAACACTGAAAACTGTTAGATACAAAACAAGGAGAGGGGAATTAGGCTAATAAGGAATGATAAATCTTGACCGCTTATGCATCAGTCACAGTGTACCTGTTAATTGTCAAATGTTTTGCAGTCACAAATAGAGAGGTGCCTTGGAAATAGAAACTCTAACATACGCTTGGGTAACCCCATGCAAAAGTGGAGAAATTCAGAAAGATGTGGGAGACAATGAAAAGGTAGCACTTGAGAGTTTGATAAGCAAACTGTCAAGATTTGGATACTTGAAGAAAGTGGGATCTCTGCAGCATACAGTGGCAGATGTTGGACTCACTTGTTCTTCGAAAATACCATAATTTCTTGTTAAAAATTTTGGTAAATGAAGCCCAAGGTTCCTGTATTATATGGTGTAATTGTTGAACAGTTCAAAATTAAAGTATCAGCTGATTTTAGACTTGATTATAGAACATTCTGAAATGCCGTTTTATTTTACACTGGAAGAAGAGAATAGCTCTGAATCACAAATCAGGGGAAAAAATAGTGTTATCAAATGGAGCAATCCCACTGTGAAAGCACTTGTGGTATATGTATTCTGAATGATTTTTTGATTTTGATCTTCACTGAATCTCTTTCTATTACTTTAAGTATTTAAGCATTTACAAAAATTTCTTTTAGCACAAATATAAATATAATCACACTTTCCAAATCATCAGCATTATCTACTGATATTTATGCAAGGTGGATGTTGGCATTTGTGAGTATTTATAAATGCAAGTTCTCCCATGTATAAAGTTTCAGTTATTCAGATGCCGTATGGAAATAACCGCATGATCATAGAAACAATAGACTTCTACAACTAATCGTGCAGCAGGAACAACCAGCAAAGATATAACTGGCAGAATAAGAACACAAGAAGGCTGTATGAAGCATGTGTCGTGGTTTAACCTCTCAGCCAGCAACTAAGCAGTAGACAGATGCTCGCTCACTCACTCGTCCCCTTGGTCTGCAGCGGGATGGGAAGAAGGAATAGACAAAAAGTAAAACTAGTGGGTTGAGATAAAAACTGTTTAATAAGGTAACAAAGAAAATACTAATACTAACAATAAAACTAATAATAATAATGGCAATAATAATGATAATAATGAATATGTAAAATAAACTATATACAATGCAATTTTCTGATTGACTGATACCATTTGGCAGCCAGTCACCGAGCAGAATCACTGAATGCAGAACATGTGGATTTCACAAATTTCACTAAATTCCTGAAAAAGACTGAATTCCTGGAAAATTCCAGACAATGGAGGATTCGAACTCACGGAAAGGAGAAGGAGAGATTACTACTCCTTTGTCAAGCCCCATTCATACACAGACTGAGCACAATGTCCACGGTATGGAATATTTCCACTGACCAGCTTGGCTGCCTGCCTGGACGTGCTCCCTCCTACCTCCTGCACACCCGCTCACTAGCCAAACACGGGAAACTGGAAAACAGATCTCAATTGTCAGTGACAACTAAAAACACCTGTGTTATCAACATTTTTCTTGTACTAAATCCAAAAGGCATGTGCTACTGAGATGAAAATTAACTCTATCCCAGCCAAAACCAGGACAGCATATCAAAGGCCTGCCTAGTCCAGTACCCTGCTTTCAAGTAACCACAAGCAAAAGACTAGAGGTGGGCATAAAACTAGACCCAATATACCACAGTGCTTTTTGCCAGAACTGTTCCATCTCTCACAATTTTTATCCCAGGATCTTCTTGAGACTAAGGCACTTCTCATGTGCTTAATAAACTTTATTGGACTTATCATCTATGAATTTTTCTGTTCTTGCCTTGCACAAAAAACAATAGGCCTTTACCATTTATACTATTGTACAGCAAGTATTAAACTACATACATATTATGTGTTTGAATTTGCCTCCTTACAGCTCAGATGCCCTTTAGTTCTTCTATTAGAAGAAAGAGTAAAGAATTCACACCTTCTCCATGCCATTTGTGTTTTCATAGACTTCTACCAAATCTCTTAGTTATTTTTCAATTTGAAGAGTCCTAGTCTGCTTAATCATTCCAGGTACAGAGGCCCCTTTATAATTTTTATCATGTGTGTCACTATTATTGGGAAACCAATGAATTCAAGGTCCATACTTTTTCAAAGACTTGAGAATATATTTTGTTTTACTCATTTTGAGTAATCATATAGTTTCATTAAGCCTACTTACAGGTTCTGAAGATAAAGAGAAAATGAGGATGAATATTTTTAGAACTGAAACCAATCAATTGTTTCTCTGCAGGCTGAGTAAAAAGGCTACTTTCATCATGAAGATATTCACTCTTGTCCTTAACTTTAGCTGTTATCGTATACAAAGCATGATGAACCTACTGCTGGCATGAAGAGCTGGCTGGTGTACAGATAAACAGCGCTATGAGATTTTCTTTTTCCCTGGGCTCCACTGCAGCGCTTGGCCTCAGGGTTTTCTGGAACAAGACAAGTTTCTCTTTTTGCAACATTGATTCATACTCTGCCTTCATTTCCAGCCATGCACGCACCTCCTGGGGACAATCTGATCCACTGAATCTAGGAAATGAAGAGTCATGGAGCAAACTATAAACCTAAAAAACCTGATCTTATCTTGCCTAACTTGCTTGGGTATCTGACTTATCTCAGTACATTGTTCTATTTGTGAGTTCATTTGCTACTTTTCCATGAGCAAGTCACATTTCTTATTTCCCTGCATTTGTCCTTAGCCATTCACACCTCTTAATATTGTGATATGAGTTCACTTTAATTAGGTTTTTATAATGATCATAAGTATGTTTATATTCTGGTAGAGAATCTGCATAGTGTCAAATGCGTGATGAAAAAGTTAGAAGTATCTCTTTTGGAGACTGATTTTGGAGATTGTATATTCATGTTGACTATCTTCAAAATCAGCTGAGCTCACAAAATATCAATCTTGGTTAAATTGTTTTTTGTAGTCACATCAGCACCTTTCTTTTGCCCAACTGGACAACAATCACTACCTGGCAGTTTTGTTTACAGTATCACAGGGAGTGAGAGCAACCAGGAGCGCGGGCAAACAGACGCAGCGCAGCAGCTGGGGAGCAGCGCAGCAGTTGGTGCAGCAGTTCGCGCAGGACGGGCGAGCAGGGAAGGTGAGCGGGGAAGCGGGTGCAGCCCCATCACCCATCCAGGACATATTCTAAGTATGGTTACTACCTGTGGGAAAACTGTTGCTACAAGGAGTGTGAGGACCCAGATGGAGGCCCCACGCAAGGACACAGGTGTCCAGGTCTCTGGCTGCAGGGAGTGCCTGAGCCTGGCGCTCGTACCAGAGGACAGCAGAGACAACAGCTGTGTTCGGTGAGAGCAGGTAAAAGATCTGCTCAGCCTGGTGGCAGAGCTGAAAGAGGAAGTGGAGAGGTAGAGGAGCATCTGGGAGTGTGAGAGGGAGATCGACTGGTGGAGCCGCACCCTGCCCTCCCTGGGGCAAAGGCAGCAGGAGGCGACTCCACGAAAAGCAGCGAATCCACTACCTTCTTGCCACCAAGCACAAAGAGGGGACCTAAGAGATGGGGGGGAATGGAAATGGGTCCCTGCTCGGGGTGGCAAGCAAATCCCCTCCCAGCCTCCCTCACCTGCCCAGTTGCCCTTAAGCAACAGATATGGGGCTCTGGAATGTGAGGGACCAGCCACAGAGGATGTGGGTGAAGG
>Ga0065711_1048658_pt1 | contig 11691 bp, 3 predicted proteins | sample Hoacrofraction12_FD_59098 | JGI IMG/M metagenome (GOLD analysis project Ga0065711, IMG submission 59098) | Hoatzin crop microbial communities from Cojedes, Venezuela - Epithelial fraction 12 v2 (version 2) | ecosystem: Host-associated > Birds > Digestive system > Esophagus > Crop | place... | reverse complement strand
CCGCTGATGACAACCCTCTGAGTTCTGCCATTCAGCCAGTTCTCAATCCACTTCACCGACCACTCATCCAGCCCATACTTCCTGAGCTTCCCTAGGAGAATATTATGGGAGACTGTGTCGAAAGCCTTGCTGAAGTCGAGGTAGACAACATCCACGGCTCTCCCTTCATCTACCCAGCCAGTCATGTCATCGTAGAAAGCTACCAGATTGGTCACGCATGATTTCCCCTTGGTGAATCCATGCTGACTACTCCTGATAACCTTCTTTTCCTCCACCTGCTTGTTGATGACCTCCAGGATAAGCTGCTCCATCACCTTTCCCGGGATGGAGGTGAGGCTGACCGCCCTGTAGTTCCCTGGGTCCTTACTGTGCTGAGATTTATGTGAGCAAGTATTAAATAAATAGGGAATGAAGACATCAGATTTCACCTAGTGCAGACTACAAGCTACAGATCTCTCCCAGAATCTCTCCAGGACTTGCACTGCTGACATTATATCTGGGTTATCTCCTCCAAGCAACTTGCCTGGTTTCAACACAGTTTAGATCTGAATCTAAACTGAGGACGGGTGATTATTTTTTCCCTTGTCATGCACCAGAAAGCTGACCCCACTGTGTGCAGTGAGGGCACAATCTCCCTGTGTAGCGTACAGTAAGAACTCCATCTCACCGCTCGCCTCTGCCACGCAGAGCCACAGCCGGGTGGATTCAGAGGGATGGAGACAAGCTACAGTGTGTCCCTGGCCCCACAACAGGGGACTTGGCAATGTGCCATCGCCAACTGCATTGTCTGCCAGAATGTCAATTTGCCATCGGTGCTGTGGATGATGTTTACGGCTAGGTAAGCTTCCCAGCTCTAAAAAGATCTTCAGCACCCTGTTTTTTTCTTCTGCTTATAGTAGAGTTTCATGTCTCAGACATACGCTTTTCAAACCAAATCATCTCCTGGGCCATAGCAGGATAAGAACCATCCAAGAAAGGAGGGGAGAGCCAGCACCAACACCAAGATGATACACCCTGCTTGTCCATACCCAGGCCCAGCCCTGCTGGGGGAAATGGCCTGCTTGAGACTTACAAGAGGAAAGGAGGCCACAGTATCTTTACCAACCTGTATTCAACATTTCAGTCAATATGACACACAGACATTGTCAAGGGCAAATACTGTACCCAGGCTATCCTCAAGGACATAGGGGACAACATGGGGCCACCGATAGTTGTCACCGATGATGGAGTTTCGTTCCTGCATCTGAGAAAGAAAATAAGTATGCAGTCCTCCGTGAAAAGTGATTTAGGATCAGGGACTACAACAGTTCTAAAGCAAAGCGTGTCTCCTACAAGTACATGTAAGACATATGAGAAATCAAAGAGCTCAAAAACTTTGGAAGATCGCTCAGAGGTCAAAGACTTGGGTTTAAAATCCCTTCACTCCCTTCTACAGCTGTCTCCAACTTCTGCAACATTTTCTGCATAGAAATTACCTGAGATTTTGATGCATGTGTGAGGAGAGCTTCAGCTCCTGTGGGAAGCATTAAGATCTAAAGTCCTGAAAACTGTACAGAGATTAATAATTTGTAATTTTTCATAATGCAAGGGTTTGTTCCTGTGCCCTTAGCAAGTGCTGTCCTTGCTTCCACTGATATGTTCAGGGCAAAGCAGTTCACCAAAAGGGAGAGTAAAACACTATTGACTTTCAGAGGTACAAGGCACTTCAGGGGTTTCTACTAGGTATTTTTGAGACGTAACTTGCTATGTATTTTTTTTTTAATTGATCAGATCAGGATACTGGACAGATGCTTTAAAACGTGGTGTACAGATCTAATTTTTCAACTGGTTTTAGTGAATCTACTTAAATGATGAAGGGATTGCAACACTGGTCTATAAATTTAACTGGCTCGTAATAAATACTGTGCTGATAAATTAAGAATCTTATATATAAATCTGTCTGGATGTGATCAGTGCTGCTGAATCTCTTAAAAGTACAACCATAAAAACCACAGTAAAGGAAACAAGAAGCTAATAATATTAATCTAATGGCTAAACTGACCTTATTCTGGATAATGTTTCTGCAAACACTACTGACTCTTTCATTGCCTATGACATTTGGTAGAAATCTATTCCCAAACGTTTTTGGTTTATGGTTACATAAACAGCATATATTGGTAGTTGGAGCAGGACACATCAATCATTTCCATGCCAGCAATAATTTACATTGCATAAGTCAAGGACACATTTTTGGTTTTGTATTTTATATTTGAACTCACCCCATCAAATTTGATGTCTCCCTCGAAAAGGTCTAGTCCTAAAGCTAAAGGGAAGAGGAGATTAACATCCAGTTATTGTATTGATCTGTGGCTACCGTCATGAAAATCCCCAAAAATATTAAAAGATAAACTGAATTTTAAAAAAACCTTCATTGATGTCAAAGATGTCTTGATCAATTCCTCCATCTACGTCTATTTCTGAAAAAGACAGGTGAGGTAGGACATTAGCCCTTGCTATTATCTTTATGAAGTGTGAAAATTAATGCAATAACAATAACAGTAATTATAAATCTGTGTCTGTCCTAGCGATGTTTATGAGCAGCTGGTTTTGTTGACTGCCTCCCGTGCATACAAATAGATCTCTAAACAGAACTCACCAGTTGTCTCCAGAGCAGGCTGGGGAGCGGGAAGAAAAAAAGATATTATTAGAAAGGCACATAATGAAATGCAGCTCGCGTTACTCTCTCATCAGCATTAGAGATGCGATTTAAGCTGAACTGACAGCACTTAGCGCGTGGCTTTGTATTGGATTGACTGGACCCACTGCCTTCTTATCTGACTGGAAATGCTTATTTGCTTATGTGCTGGTTTTGTGTCCTCCCCACTTCAGGTTGCCCAACAAGTCAGTCACCCAGTACTGCTCCTGTGAAGTTTTCACAACTGTTTTTCCCTCGCAACTCAGGCAGTGCCTAGTGGTCTTTCACAAACAGGAGAAAAGAGCCTATTATTTCTATTAAATCAAATACTGCAACTGTACAGAACCTGTAGAATCTATGCTTAACTTTCCATCGTAGAACTGAAGACGGGGGAATAGAATGAGTGGTCCGGCATCACGCAGCAAGTCTTTGAAGGACAGGGACAGAGACCAGGTCACCTCAGCCCCAGTTCAGTGCCTTAGCTGGGCTCCGTTTACCTCAGCAATACCAACTCAAAGGCTGTTTCTGCAACATGTAAAATCCAATGTGTAAAATTCTGTATTGGAGCAAGACCATAATGAGATACACGCAGCATACTTTTCCTTGCTATAAGATGCCGACAGAATATTATCTGTATTCTTTTATTGGACTAGGCACTTCATTTTGGACTTGCTTGGACATGCTTGACATAACACTATGGAACTACTTCTCACGCAGTGAGAAAAATCGTGAACAGCCTTTCCAAGCAATTGTTGCTGGGTGGGTTTTTGCAGTTTCTCATCAGAAGTTTGTATCTGTATGTTTGAAAAGAAGCTCGCAAACTGAAGGTAAAAACACCCTTTACATTCTAAGCTCTGACTATATAGGTTACAGATACAGCAAATGGTAAGATCTAACAGCAATTCTGCAAAGCAGGGTAGGATATCTGCTTTTATTTTTACTACAGTTCTCCCCTGCCCCAGACTGCTTTTCTTTCTCCATATAAATAATTTGTTATCTTTCCTACACGCAGTTTTGCATGTAGGACTTATTTTTCCAGTGTGATAAGCATCTGCAACCTCTGTTAGAGGCAATGAACAGTACAAGATCAGAATGTTGAAAAACAGCAAAAAATCAAGTCCATGCAGTCCACAAGAATATTAATTTTGGTAATTTCTACCATCTGTATGATGGATAGGAAAATAATATGGCCAGAATATTCAAGATAGATTCAAATGCACATGTTCTTTTAGACCTGACTTTGGCACATAATGATGGGAACAATTTTGAAGGCAAACATAACTGTGGGCCCTAAAACTGATGGGATTCATATAAAAACTTTAACCAAATGCAGAAGAAAAAAAAAATTCAATGAAATTTCTTCATTTTGAAAAGGTTCAGAAAGAAAGCTTTGAAGCTGTCAGAATGTCCTATTTTAGCTTTTTAATGTGAGATTCATTCTCAGTCTGAAATGACGGTCTTGTGAAAACTTCAGCAAAGGGCAGAAAAAATATTTTAAGTATAAAAGCCTGAAATGTCATTTCATCATTTTGATTCACCTGAACTAAAACTAATCCAAACTGTTGCTTCACTTTTTTTGTCAGATTTTGATCATTTATCCTGACTGCCTAAGAAGGGAAAAACATTTTTTGCCTAACCAAGTAGAAGCTATAATTTATAGGTTTAAGAGAGATAATGCCTAATTGGTATGAGCTGGCACAATCAAATGCTTAATATCTAAATTTTATATAAACAGGCAAAGTTTTTAATCAACTTCTGCTTCTTAATTTTCATAATGAAAACTACCACCCACATATGTCCTTGCCCTGTCTAAAGGCAGGATTTTGATGGCGAAGTGTTGGTTACAGAAACCATTGAGTAGAATCTGTTTCCTGACGCGATTTCTCCTGGAACAGCCCACTTTCAGCACTTCACAGTTTTGGGTTATTTCAAAATTTGGTAGATTTTAACATACTCGGCTCTTAAAAACCCACTGTCATTGTGGAAAAGTGACCAAGTCCATTGAAAAACTGTTTCCAGAGCTGGGCAGATGCAAATGCTGAAGGATTGATTTTGATCTCACATTTCACAGAGTTAACTGGTATTATTCAGGTTTACATAAATACATGAGAAATAAGGATAGGGAGTTCAGAAAAAAGAAAAAGCATGTAACTGTACACAGACACAGCTTAATAACACAAAAGATCTTTTACAGACAAATCACCCATAAATCTGAAATGTCAATAGACCCCTTTTGTATTCTGAAGTTTTATTACACACATCTCCTCTCATCACATGTCGTTATCACTGGATACACATAAGACAGTATTCAGCCCATGTATTCAAGTTTTGAAATGGAAGTGCAGCTTGTAAAACAAGCTGAAAGTACAGGGGCAAAGTGTGTAAAGCACATTTTGAAGACTTCATTTGCTTTTAAACTCTCACACAGATTTCTAGCTAACGTGGAAGAAAAAAATGGCAAGGAAAGCTTGCAATACTCAAAAATTAAAATCACATTATCATCTTTTCTGTTAAAGACTGTTGATGGAGGAGAATAATCATACCTATATATTGTGAATCCTCTTATAACCATTAATGGAGGGTAAAATGTTTCTACAGTTTCAATAAATTATAAACTACAATATACCCATATCGACCAATCAGAAAGCATAACAGTGCTAAAGGTAAAAACCGGCTAGCTCATGGAAAAGCTCCTCTACCTGCAGTAAAAGCTCACAAACTGAAATCAACGTAGCTAAAGTCCAGCAGCACTTTTGGTGCATAAACCAAAATGTGAGTCCATGACCGAAGAACACCAAATTCAGCAATCGACTGAAATCCAGGCTGGTCCTCAGTGTCTGAAAACTGTCGTTGAATGTTTTACACTGCAGGACTCCCTTTCATCACTCCTTTCCACTTCCTTCTCAACAAAACTAGGTCTTTAGTCCTGTGACTCTCAACAGCAAAATACTCAGTTTCAAAAGAGTATCTCTGTGTACGAGTATTACTCATTGGAGTAGCAATGGCTTCCGTCTCAATACCAGCCTGACAACTGAGACCTATATGATGAGTTTCCAGTCTCTGAAAGTTTTGTGAATAACCAACACGTTAACAGTTCACAGTCACATAGAGAGTAAGGTTATATTACCTGTGATGTAGCAAAGACGAATCTAATTTAGTTTAAGCAATGCTACTTTTAAATCTACACACAGGAAAAAAGCTAAACTTTTATAGTATTAGTCCCTAACTTTGGCAAACAATAATGTTTATGTGAATTAAGTTACATTAAAGGTTAGTCAAACCACGGCTTGTGAGCACATTTAACTGGCAAATAATTCAAGTGCATCTTCAACAGGTGGGAAACATCTCACCTATTTTAGTCACATAAAAGCCAGGTGAGTAGACTTACTCAGTAATCAGTGGAGAAACAAATGAGCAACTGCACATGTAATTCGTCTGTCCCGAAAATATGTACGGCACCAGCACGATGCCCTGGCAGCTCCAGAAGATGATCCACCTCACCTAGCCTGGACAGCTATTCAAGGATGTGAGAAATCACGTGATGAAAATTTCCCTGCCTCACCATGGACTTCAGACGGAGTATAGCCAACCAGTTTAGATGAGACACCCCACCTTAATTCCGTGTTTTCTCCAGAGTATATAACTTTTAGTACTGCCATCCAGAAATACAAAAGAAGCTCTTCCTGGCCAAAAGGCACATGTAAATGAAATAATTAGCCCTGGTAATTGGAAGCCTCTTTCTCACACGGGAGCTGGTTATTACGCGTCAGTTCGACGTGTGATAGCTTGTACATGTTAGTAGCAGTCTGTATCCCCTACTACAGGCTTTACCAAAGCCTGCAGAGGAATCTAAACAAGGCTGAGACTTCAGTTTCCAAAAGGTTGGGAATAGGGGAACAGTTAGTCGTGATGGGCAGTGGAAATACAAGGGAAGTGTGGGGTTGGGGCAGTGGGGGATACAGGAGGACTATGGGAAAGCTGGGGACATGAGGTCCAGCTCTTGACTTAGGGAGATGTATGAGTGTGTGTTAGTGGAGAGGAAAAGGACACAACTGCCACAGTGAGGTACTGGAGCTGGGTTCATAGAATCACACAGTTAGGCTGCATAATGTGAAATAGGTAACGTTATTCTGCTTAAGTAATGTCACAATAAGTAATACCTTACTCTGTAGATTACCCTGGAGCTATGAACAGCTGTAATGAACTTTCAACAACTTACTGGTCTTTGTTCTCCAAACTAATTATACTGTGTATCACCAACATTCCTGGCCTCTACAATAAATTATCACAAGATGAGCAAAATGCCAAATTTCACTACAAAAGACAGGAAATACAAAATCTCAGCTGTTACTTTTTTGGCATTAAATAGTTCAGCTGGATTGGAGGAACAGAGGACATTCATCTACAAGTATATCCAGTGGCTAAAAAGGCATCAATTTCAATATCAAATATATCGTGTTACAGAAAAAAAAAATCATATTCCATTCAAATATGGAGTAGCAAAATAAATTTTAATACTTATCTTGATTCTAACCCCAGATTCTATTCTGGTAATGTTACTTTGAATACTGGTGGACATTTTGCTTAGATGGGGAATGCAAGATAAGCTCTTCCCACGTATAGCCAGAACTGTTAAAAATAGCAGCACTAAGACCCACAGAAATCTTTCCTCTCTTCCATGCAGATGACAACAGAGTTCTTATTTTGCAAAAGCAACATACAGTCTTTTCCTCTCAAATTCACCTTAAGTAGCATTGCTTACTCAACCATACAAAGAATATTCATTCTTTGATTTCTTACCTGACTCCAGACCACCTGAAGAAGCAGCCAAGTTAGGAGCGCAGGCACAGAAAACCAGCCCATGTTGTTCTCCAGTCAACAGCTGCATGAACAGAGTTTCAGACCAACTTGGTATCTAAGACAGTAAAGATCATAAATCAAAACCTTTGTCCTTTCATCAACAATTAACTTATCTGACTTTTTCTTGTCCAGTAAGCAAAGTCCATCATTATTATATTATAATAACTAACATATACTTTAACTCCTTTTAAGCATTGCTGTGAGAAAAAGTATTCGGCACAAATTGAAATACAGGATGAAATGGACGCAAGAAAGTGGAAATACAGATGAAATAGACACACTGAAATACAGGAAATCCCATTTAAATATAAGAAAACCTTTCTTTTATTCTAAGGGTTTTTAAGCAATAGAACAAGTTGCCCAGAGAAGCTGTGGAGTCTCCATCCTTGGAGACAGTCAAAACCCAGCCAGACACAGCCCTGAGCACCTGCTGCAGGTGACCCTGCTGCAAGCAGCGGGATCGGACTAGGCAATCTCCAGAGGTTCCTTCCCACCTCAACCGTCCTGTGATTCAGCGAATAAAGCTGGCACTAAAACCTTTTGAACAACTGACAGCTAGCAAGACTCTTGGCAGGTAAGACATTAATATATTAATAAACATGTAATTTTTGACAGAAAGTGAAAATGAGAAATTTGTACACAAAAATTATCCGTCAGCAACATAATTTCACTATCTTGCTTTTAGACAAGGCAATGACATTTCTGTTGCTGATGAATGTGAAACACTATATTTGTCAGTAAATCATATCATGGTATTCTTCTGGACCATTTAAAAAATCTACACAAAATGATTTTTTAAATGTCAGTACCATTGTACTATCAACCCTGTCTGTTATTCTTTGGAGTTTCAGTTTCTTCCAACTTCAGTCATGCCTTCTACTTGCTAGCTGCCAGAGAGGGCTGAAATTGCCACAGTTTCTTCTTACACTTAAACTGAAGGTTCACAATTACTTCTGGTAATTGTCTGATCAGACTTGGCTAGCCTTTTACTTTCCCAGACCAACTACTTCGTTAGACCACCACAAAAACTAAAAATGGCATTTAGATTTTGTATTGTAAATATGGACTCCCAAATGATTATACTAAAATGAATAACATTTCTCATACTATTTCAAGTATCAGAGCTGATAAGAAAGAACGGGTTTATCTGAAGTAATGAGGACACCTAAGCAATTTCTAGCCACTCAGATCCACGCTTATTTCATTGCTGATCCACTGAGAAGTAGCAGTTGTGGATGTTGTCCTTACAATGTTAGTTTTTTCAACAAAAGTAACAATAATTATTGTAAAAATCAATCCACCAATAACGATGGTGTCAATCAGTCTCAAATTGGTGATGTCTGGAAGGTTGAAAAGCTCTTTTGTCAAGATTTCTTCTGCAAGTTTGGCAGTCCTTGAATTCTGCACGTTGTCATCTTCAGCTGCTGGGAGATGATGGCCACTCTCCTTTTGGAGGCTCTCTAGGCTAGATTGGCTATGTCCACAGGAACAAGCACTTCGAACCAACTGGAACAGTTCTGTACATCAAAACATTTGGCGCTGGGAACCTGGCGTCCATACTGCACATGTCTCTAAGGGCCTTACTTCAGTCTGGCTCTGATTTGATCCCAAGGGCTGGATGTCAGTGGCAGCAACTGGACTGCATTAGGCCGGGATCTGAAGAACATATTCTGGTTTAGTTTCAAACCAAATGAATTTAATTTGGACACTCCAAAACTACTCTGCGATGTGAACTAAAGCATGGTATGTGGGAATGATGACAATGATGATGATGATATTCGCTTAAAAAATACACTGCTGGTCAAAACTATAAGACTAGTGTAGCTGCACCCATTATTCCTCGATCACAGTACCTTACAAGTGTTTTCTTGAGATGGTGGAATATGATGAGCTCAAAAGAAATAGCACATTTTTTGGTCTTACTACTTGGTGTTGGAAGAAAGCCTAAAAGCCTGGTTTTCTACTTCTTTGGTCCCTTTCACATGCAAATAAAGACAATCTGCTCTCTGTTCCCACATCCCCACTTCTAAGATTCAGCAACCAGCATTGAGACCTCACACCGACCTCCTCACAACAGGAGACAGGAGGATGATTTCCCTGTCACAAAGAAGGACTGTATGAACCTCTGTGTCATGACCACTGCTGCTCTCAGGACTGGCTAAAAAGTGAGTTACCCAAACACTAGAAGGTGTTGGAAGTGGCATACAGTAACACCAAGCAGAAAAGGCATCAAAGTTATATGCTAACCCTGCATTGTAAAATGCATTGTAAAATACAGTCCCTATACATATTTTTCCCCTAATTCACATTGCTTTTTAGTAAACTAAACTCAGAGTTTTGACACCTCCACCAGTCATCTGGTATAATAAAACACATGCAAATGCAACAGAAAAGTAAACAACATATTAAAAACAATGTCAGGACTTCTAAGGCAGAAGTTCTTGGCATAAATTTCAGTGTCAGCCATGAAGTAGCTAAATGGGTTTTTAATACATGTTGAGGAGAAAGTAATAAATAGATGGTCAGTCTTAAAGAAGTGGGGGTTTTGTCTAATTATGGAAGATCTTTTCTACAACCTTATCTCCTTTTGTGACCACATTCTCTGCAATGACAAACATTTTGCTTTATCACTGACTTACTACCTATGTTCAGGCAATATACCTACCCCTTATTTTCCTTAGGGGTTTTGCTACACGACTCCTTGCATTTTTCTTTGAAGATGGAAAGCACTATAGCCATATCACACTTCTAAGACCAAGGCCCACAGTAAGAAATAACTGAGTATTACTGGAGATTAATTAATAAAGGATAGTGCAACTTATTTGAATAGACAGTGTGCATTTTCAGATGTAAAAAAAGAATGGCAGTCTTAGATCTTGTCTTAGTTCTACAGTTACTTGCCACGTAACAGCCAAAAGTAATACATGTTCTTTCTTGATGCAGTCAGGGACCTGTGGAATTCAAGGATGTTATTTCCATTACCATTCTGAACTGCAAGCAGAGTCAATCAGCGTCCCGACTAGAAGCTCTGTATTTGAGGAAAACTAAAACCATTAAACAGAAGGCAGAAGGAGCAGCTCTTTAGCTGGTTGATTGCTTTTTTCTTGCTTGCAATTCTTTGCCTTGCACAAGTTTCACAACTTTTATGGGTGCTAAGCTATCTAATGAGCCCTGAGTAACTGTAAGAGACACCTGCAAAATGTGAGCTTTTGCCAGGCTGTTACATTTCTCCCCATAGACCCACATGCTCCCATGCTGCTAGTAGAAGCAACGAAAAGGAAAGACAGCAGAACTTGATGTGGAGCTTGCTGCAGGTCTGTTGCAGTGGCCGCTTGGACCGCCTGCCGAGTTCTGTTTGCTAGCCCCAGGCAGATGGGGAAGACCACGGAGCAGACTGCGCGTTCCCCTGGACAGGCACCGTCCCTCTGGGGCTGCCCAGCAGCCCGTTGCTGGCGGGCACTGCTGCAGCACAGGTAACAATAATACCACAGTGCTCATCATCCTGCTGCCCTGCTGCAGAAGGAACATCCATCAGGCTTTGGCCAATGCAGATGGGAAACATCGCCTGCTCCAGCCTTCTCCGTACAGCTACGTCTGCGGATAACAATCTGGGAAGAGACAGTAACGGGAGCAGAGAGACTGGAAAAATGAATGAAGTACAGGAGAGCAACAATACCCTTTCTAAAAGCTAAAGGAATTTGATTTCAAAATGCAATGTCAGCTAACTACAGAGAACCATAAAAACAATTAAAAAGAGCTCTGTACAGACAGATTTTCTAGCATTTTTTGTAGGTAGTTTCATATTTGAACAGTTTTGTTGATCTTCTGCATTTCAGCACAGATGCTTTGATAGTTTTGTTATCGATACACTGCTCAGTGAACAATGGTGATTCATGGTTACTTGTTGACTTTTGGGTGAAACCTGACTGATCATGAGTTTCAGTGTCAACTTCAGGGGACCTTATAAATGCCCATAAATACCATAAGGGTGGGTGTCAAGAGGATGGGGCCAGACTCTTTTCAGTGGTGCCCAGCAACAGGACAAGAGGCAACGGGCACAAACTGAAGCACAGGAAGTTCCAGCTGAACATGAGGAAGAACTTCTTCCCTCTGAGGGTGACGGAGCCCTGGAACAAGTTGCCCAGGGAGGTTGTGGA
>Ga0065711_1012661_pt1 | contig 11691 bp, 10 predicted proteins | sample Hoacrofraction12_FD_59098 | JGI IMG/M metagenome (GOLD analysis project Ga0065711, IMG submission 59098) | Hoatzin crop microbial communities from Cojedes, Venezuela - Epithelial fraction 12 v2 (version 2) | ecosystem: Host-associated > Birds > Digestive system > Esophagus > Crop | place... | reverse complement strand
ATCGGTTCACCAATCGCATTGACAACCCGACCTAAAAGCGCATCACCAACCTTGACTTCAACGATCGATTTCGTACGCTTAACATTCTGGCCTTCCTTAATATTCTTATCGCTACCCAAAACAACGATACCAACCGCATCTTCTTCAAGGTTAAGCACCATGCCTAAGGTACCATCTTCAAATTCCAACAATTCATTAGCCATAACCTTATCGAGACCTTGAGCAATCGCAATGCCATCACCAACACTGACGACAATACCGACATCATCACTCTCTAAACGGCTGTCATAATTTTTAATCCTCTCTTTTAAGAGGGCACTAATTTCACCTGTCTTTAAATCCATTATCCTATTCCCTCCAATAATTGTTCACGCAGCTTACTGACTTTCGTCTTGGTTGAGGTATCGATAACTTTCTCACCAATATAGACCCGCATTCCGGCAATCAAGCCTTCATCTAGCTCTTGCTTTAAGACAATATCCTTATGATATTTCTGAGCAAGGGCTTCTTTGATAGAAGTTATTTCTTCCGCACTCAACGCTTTAGCGCTCACAACACGAACATTTAAAATACCTAGCTCTTCATCCGCCAATTTCACAAAGCCATTCAGAATATCTTTCAGATAAGCTGTTCTTTTATTGTCGACAATAACCTTAAAAAGACGATAGAGATCACCATCGATAATATTTGAAAAGACATCCTTTTTCTCTTGCTTATTGAAGGCTTGTGAATTGAGAAAATTCAGCGTTTCCGCATCGATCTTTTCACTGAAATCCAAAGCTTCCTGACGATATTTCGTTAAAGCGTCATTCTCTAAAGCGAGATTAAAATAAGCATAGGCATAACGTTCGACTAATTTATTCATCAGCCAACTCCTTGACGAAATCATCCAGAGACTGCTTTTGAACAGCGCTCAAGTCACTGCTAGCCATCAGCTTCTCACTAGCCGCAATGGCAACCTCGACAATCTCCTTCTGCATATTGCTCTGTAATTCCTGCTTCTTCTTTTCGATGCTTAATTCTGCACGATTTAAATGCGCATCAGCTTCCTGTTTTGCATCGGCTAAAATTCTTTCCTTCTGCTCGCTAGCTTCCTTAACTGCTGTATCAATAATTTGATGCGCTTTAACCTGGCTCTGTTTGAGCTCTTCTTGCGCTTTATCAAAATTATCCTGAGCTTCTAAATTAAGCTTTTGCGCTTCTTCGAAGGGAGCCTGAACGGCACTCTTACGCGCTTCAATCATCTCGAGCGCAGTCTTCCATAAGAATTTCTTAGCGAAGATGAAGAGGATAAATGTAGCACAGAGCTGGGTAATTACCGTCAATAAGTTAGGAAATAACTGTTCTGCTACATCAACGCTCATCTTTTATCTCCAGAGAAGTGGGAATAAGAAAATCAAAATCAAAGCAATCAATAAGCCATAGATCGCACAGGTCTCGGCAATCGCATCACCCATGATCATCATCTTTTGAACTGCCTTGGCACTTTCAGGGTTACGGCCAACAGCCTCAACTGCCTTGGCACCAACCATTCCTTCACCGATACCGGTACATGTACCGGTTAGAACTGCGATTCCGGCACCGATCGCTACTAAACCTAATCCAATATCCATAATTAATCTCCTTCCATTTCATTACTGACAAGGATCATTGTCAACGAAATAAATATGTACATCTGAATAAATCCAGAGAATACATCAAAGTATGCATGCAAAACTGGAGCAATGATGACACCCACCAAATTAAAAGCGCTGCTTGCCCCGAATAAACCTAGGATAAAATTCATAAGTGAAGCACAAGCCGAATAAACTAAACCCATAATGATTGTGCCACTCAATAAATTACCAAATAAACGTAAAGACATCGATAAAAGAGGTGCGAAGATACCTAAGACATTACCAATAACAAAGAAAGGCATCGGTTCAAACAGACCCTTGATGCGATTTACAAAACCATTATTCTTCCAGGAATTAAATTCAATCAAGGTCCAGGTAATCAAAGCTAAAGCTAGAGTAACGCTCAGATTACAGGTTGGTGTATTAAAGCCAAATAAACCAGAGAGATTAGCTACCAAAATATAGGCAGCTAAGGAACCAACATATGGTCCAAAACTTTTCACATGGCGCTCGCCCATCGTCTCGCTAACCATATTGTTGATTACATCAACTATCCACAAACCGATGAAAGCTAAGCCCTTAGGTGCTTCCTGGTAATTTCCAGCTTTAATATATTTTTTCATCGACCACGCACAAAGCACAAAAAAGAGACAGAGCAATACTGTCAAAATTATGATCGCAGGTATTTCTTTTTGAATCGATAATGTCATAAATCCTTCCCTAAATAACCCCAAAGCATCAATGCTACCCTATTAATAAATAAGGATATGAATGCTGCAAAAATGTTAAAGACTTCCGGTCTTAGCGCTCCTAATAACATCGGAAAAGCCAGGATTGCTAAACGCAATAGATAAGCCACTCGCCCTAGAAAATTATTGTAGTGACCTAAGCCCAAGATAAACTCGACATTTTTGATTAGAACCAATAAATAAATTGTATAAAACAAATGACCGATAAGTAAGCCATTTGCCCAGGTTCTATTCACAAAGTAAAGGGCGAATGCAACTAATATAAAGGCAAGACTCAAACAGAGATATGCTTTTTTGGACTTACTCATTTAAAAACCACCTTCAGTAAAGACAACATCGCTACCGCAAAACCCGAGAAGATACCGATAACCGGATGACCAAATTTGAATCCGAGATAAATTCCCAGCCCTAAGCTCAGGATAATGCTGCCAGCGATACTAAGCGCCTCTGTTGACTTGCTCACCCCTATATCCTAACACAAATAAATTACATGACAAGAGTAAAAATAAGGCTCTGTAAAAGCTTATTTTAAGAGTTTACTTGTTAAAAAATTATCAGATATTTTAAATACCCAGTAGCCAGTATTGTTATCTATATAAAGTGATTATTACTATTTTAATTTTGAAAAACTTTACAAGAATTGTGTGTAAAAATCGTATTAATCCAATATTACCGATTACAAATCTTTAAAGTAAGCTAAAATTAAAGCATGAAACAGAGAACTATAATCACAAACAAATCAAATCATCGCCTCATTCAAAATGAACTTTTAAAAGATGAGAAGCAAATTTTTGGTGTGCAAATTCTTGATCCCTATGTTTGGATTAGTACCATCATTGGCAACAATCCGCATATTTTTGAACAATATCTCTTATTGAAGGAGCTTGAGCTCGACCAATTTAAGGATTTCATTAAAAATTGCGGCTTCCTTAGAGAAATCGTCAAGATTAAGGATGACTGTGCTAAATATGGAATTGAGATAGCTGATTTGCCCTACAATGATGAATTGAAATTAATACTTAACACGGTAAAGGTACGTGACTATAAAAAGTTAGATCGATATATTGACGAAAATGATTTTAGCGAATATGAGTTCACCACCGATACCAACAATGTCTTTTTAAATAATATATTTAAAAAGCTGGAGGCCGGTGGTGCCAAGGAATATAAATTTAATATAAATGATAATACCTCATATCAGATTAAATGCCAGACTAAAGCCGATCAGTTTGAGAAAGCAATTTATTATATTAAAAAAAATAAATTAAATTTTGAAGATTGTTGTTTTGTGTTGAGTGAAGAGGCAAATGCCAATGTACTTATCGCGATGTTAGAGCGTCATGACATCCCCTACAACAACACCATCCTAGGTAAAAATAACAGGAAAGCCTTGCAGATGTATTCAATATTAAATTATTTGGATGAACCAACGGCAGAAAAATATCAATTGATTGCTGACTTGCATACATATGGGATGACCAATGAAAATTTCTATAGATATGTTCGTTATCACATCGAGAATGAGGAATTAAATAAACCCTTCACAAGATTAAAGGACAACGAATTTACTGGCGAAGGCGACAATAACCATACTAAAGAGAAGTATCTCAAACGCGAAGAAGATGCGCAAAGAGTAAATGCTAAAATTCTTAATAAATTATCTGAAGTCGATCAGAATGCAACATTATTAGAGAAAGTAAATATTATTTTTAATCAAATAGATACTAATGATGCTGAATCATATTTGTTACGCTCGCGAATTCAAAGAAATGTGCAATATCTTAATTATGAAGAATATTTGCCCTTCTTATTAGAAGAATTAAGTAACATGCAGACGATGACCACAAATAATAAAGGTATAACTATTACAAAAATTGACAAAGCAATTCATAATTTCCCTTATGTTTTTGTCTTTGATTGCGATAGTTTAAATTTCCCAAATTCGGTTGCAAGCGAAGGTCTGATGAATGAAGATTTAATTTTAAAAATAAACAATTATCCTCCCTTTACCGAAAGATACCAATTGAACCAAGAATATCTAAAGTATTTGGATGAGGCACAAGAAACTTATTATTTCTATTCCGAGGGCGACTATGAAGGTAGAAGTCTCGAAAAAGCTTTTATCTTACAAAATGAAATTAAATACAAGTCTCTTGAAATTGATAATCCCTATTACAAATTAAAAGAAAAAGAGAAAACAACAACCCTAAATAAGGAATATCGAAGATTTGCATTTGACAAAGATAATAATCTTAAGGGTTCTCTATCGAGCTTTGAAGATTATTTCCAATGTCCCTACTTCTATTTCTTAAAGAAAGGATTAGGTTTGAAAGAGGAAAATGAATTTGATATAAACCCTTTAACAATTGGTAATTTCATTCATGAAATACTTAATGAATTAAATACTATTTATGCCTATCCCTTGTGTAAACAAAATAACTTTAAAGGTTATTATGCATATATCGATCAATTATTGAAAAGTAAATTTAAGGAATTAGAATTACTAAGACCCCATTTAAAGTATATAATTTCCACATATCGAAATCATTGTCAAATATCAATTTATAATTATATCAAGTTACTTGAATACAAAGAAAATAATAAAGAGGAAGATGAATTTTATGTTGATAAGTGGTATAGCGAAGTCAAACTTGAACGATTATATAAAAATAAATTAAGAGTAGGTGACTATGAAATCAATTTCTCTGGCACTGCAGATTTAATTGCTTTTTCTAACGAGCAATTTTATGTCGAGGACTACAAAACATCCCAACATAGTATCAAATATCAAGAACTTGTTGCTGGCTTACAATTACAGCTATTAACATACGCATATTATATATATCAAAATACAAAATCATATCCGAAGCATTGTATTTATACTAATTTAGGAAGTTTAAAAAGAGATAATTATGTACCATATAGTTTTGCAGGTTCAAAAGGTTTTGAAAAAAATAAAGATACTCCTAACGATACCGATAATATAAGCGTGGATACAAGTAAATTATTTAAATTTGCGGATGAAGATGCACACTTTGAGTATTCCAATACCGATCGAAGCATATTCAATCATTCATTCAAACAAATTAGAGATATATTAGATGCAGTTTATAGCAAATTAATAAATGAGATCAATGAAGGACATTTTCCTTTAAGTCCAGTCGAAAAAGCTGTAATGTATAATCCACTATTTTCAGGAGTTACAAATGCTAGAAACAAAATAATTGTGCCAGAACTAATTTATTTCGAAAAGATATTAAAAGAAAAGAAAGGAGCGAAAAAAAATGAACATTAAACTATCAGCGGCACAACAAAAAGCAGTCGACCATTTAGGACAAAATGTTCTCGTTTTTGCTTCGGCTGGTGCTGGCAAAACAAAGACATTAATTGATCGTTTATGTAAAAGAATAATTATTGATAGAATACCACTCAACCAAATCGTCGCAATTACCTTTACTAAAGCAGCGGCCGCTGAGATGCGTTATCGCTTACAGACCGAACTAGAAAAGAAAGCAAATGAAAATAAAGATGATACATTTATAAATGAACAACTTTTAAAAATCAATGACGCTAATATTTTGACTATTGATTCCTTTTGTCTAAATATTTGTAAAAAATATTATTATATGGTTGGTTTAGATAATGAATCCTGTGATAATATACTCGATAATAGTTTAAATAAAATATATTTGAGAAAAGCAATCGAAGACATCATCTTCGTAGAAGATATCTCACACATAATTGATAATTTCTCAAATAGTCAGACAAGCATTGATTCGATTATCGAAATTTTTGCGAATATAATTCAAAAAGCCGAAATACAAGCCGATCCAGTTAAATGGATGTCCGAGGTAAGGCATCATGAAGCTGCTAACTTTAATGAAATTCGAAATGAATATACAAATTTTCTTACACAATTTTTATTAGAAAAAATCACTACCGCTAGAAACGCTCTGATAAAGATGCTCGATTTATTAGACAGTGAATCAAAACTATATGATGAATATGATAAACTATATCAACAGATCGACTATGCTTCTACAGCTAAGAATTATCACGAACTATATTTCCGCCTAACTAATATTGAAGCAATAAATACTCGACTACGTGGAGATAAAGAAGATAAAGAAACTTTCGATAGATATAAAAAAATTCTCGATAAAGAACTTAATAAGGTTGGTGAATATTTATTCAGTGAAGATGATCATTTGGTTAATTACAATGCGTTCGTAAATTTGGAAAATGACATTCTTGATATAAGTTTAAAAATTTATAATCATTATCAAGAATTAAAAATAAAAAATAAGGCCTTGGTTTTTTCGGATATCGCCCACTATGCCTATGCTATTCTCACAGCCAATAATAATCAAATCGCAAATGAATTAAAAGAATATTATCAAGAAGTAATGGTTGATGAATTTCAGGATACTAACCCTTATCAATATGACATCATCAGTTTAATAAGTAATAATAATTTATTCATCGTCGGTGATATTAAACAATCAATTTATCGCTTCCGAGGTGCCGTTCCTCAAAATATGGCCGATTTAAAAAATGATCCAACTTTTGCAGAACCAATTTATCTTGATGCAAATTATCGTTCTAAAAAGAATATTGTTGAGTTCAACAATGATTTCTATGAAAAGATGTTTAAAATACATGACCTATCTTTTGATGCAACGGATATTCAAAAATCAATGGCACCTGGAAATGTCGAAGACAAATTAGATATAAGAATTAGACGTTTCATAAAAGATGATGAGAACGACGACGAACTAGATACACCTGAAGAAGATTTTACGAATAGAGAAATTAGAGACTTGATGATTGTAAGTGAAATAAATTTAATTACTGAAAGACGAGAAAAAGAAAACAAGAAGGAGAAATTTAAGGACATTGCTGTACTCGTTCGTACCAATGATGAAAAGAAAAGTATTATAAAAGCGTTTGAAAAATATAATATTCCCTATTTAGTTACAGATAGGGAGGGCTATTTTAAATCGCGGGTATTTGAAAATATACTTGCTTATCTACGCCTATTAAGCGAAAATAATCAGACCAACCAGGCTCTTGTTTTAATATCCTTATATTATGAATTCGATGTCAACCAATTATATGAATTAAAAGATGATTATTTTGAATATGAAAAATTTAAAGAAGATTTTTATGAATTACAAATCTTATGCACAGAAAATGATTATCATGCTTTAATTTATAAATTGATATATCTTAATGATTTTTATTACAAGCTCAGTGATTTCGAACGCACAAATATCAATGCTTTTCTACAAAAACTAGAAAACTATAGCTTTAGCAGCTTCCATGAAATGTACCATTATATTGTGGATGCCAAGGATGCACACGATGAAGTTGCAACAAGCGCCAACAGTGAAGCAGATGTTGTAAAGATAATGACAATTCATAATTCCAAGGGCTTGCAATTTGATTCGGTAATTTTACCTGTTTCCTCCTCTAAACAAAAACCAAATAGTGATTCGCTTGTCTTAAATAATAAATATGGAATAGGCTTCGATATTGCGATAAATGAATATTACAAAACGAGGTCTTTATCTAAATTATTTATGGCCAAAATGGATGATCAAGAAACAATCGCTGAATATTGTCGTCTGTTTTATGTTGCTACCACCAGAGCTGAAAGATCTCTAAGTATTTTATATGTAAATGCTAGCGATAGTGCAAACGATAAAGAAGAATTAAAAAATAATATGTATCATTTTGGTTCCTATTTGGATTGTCTATATGAAGGTGATATTATTCGTGATTCCGCTTCTAATATGAAAAATGGAATCGAAACAACACTAGCGAATCCTTATCCTCCCACCAAAACTATTTTTATTGCACCGCCAACCATCAAAAGAGAACCCATTGTTACAACTGGTTTTAATTATTCACCATCGATGGCCGAAAATTACGAAAATGTTTTTGATCCCGAAAGCATTGAAGGTATGAGTTATGGTACAGAAATTCATAAGACATTCGCCAAAATTAATTACACTGAAGAAATAAATGAAGATTCAATTAAAAAAATAAACGATTCATTATCTGCTTCTCAAATCGAGATGTATCTAAATTTTGTGAATAGTGATTTGATCAAAGATATAAGAGATAATAAATACCAAATTCAACAAGAATTATCCTATTACGAGAAAACAGACAGTGGCATTATCCATGGTTTTATCGATTTCATGGCAATTAAAGATAACGACATTATTTTAATAGACTATAAGACGGATAATTATAATGATGAAGAAAAATTCGTGAACAAATATCTGCCACAACAAGAAATGTATCTGAAAACAATTAAAGAAAGATATCCAGGTGCTCATATCACATGTTTTCTATATTCTTGTCATTATCAGAAATTTATTAAATTATTCTAAAACAAATTTCCATTCTCCATTATCAGCGAAATATCTAATTGCTGAAATATTTTCATCAAGGATTACTTGAATCATTTCTTTAATATCAAGTGATAATTCATAATTATCAATATCATTTAAATCAATCCACATTAATTCACCTTCTTCGCTTTCGTGTAAACTACCTTCGTATTTAGTAGCTAAATAAAAGAAGACAAAATAACGATCTTCTTCCTTTGTTTTAAATTCCTCAATTCCTTTTAATATCGGATTAATTAAAGTTAACCCCGTTTCTTCTTTAAATTCTCTAATCATGGCATCTCTTAAGCCTTCACCCTTTTCAACATGACCACCCGGCAAGGTTAAACCCGGCCAATCTTTCTTTTTACGAAATTGAACCAAGACCTTACCATTTGATTGTAATAAACACATATTTGTCAAACGACATAATTCTAAGCTATGAGCCATAATTTCCTCCGTATTTATTTTTTATATATTCGATTGTTTCAACTTTAGTATGAAAATAATTATATTTTCTAGCTTCGATTAGGATATCGTTAAATCCTTGTTTTTTATTGATGCCTATCGCAAGTAAATCATAACCAGATATTAATCCTTCGTTCATTTTATATATGAATTCTAAGTGCTCATTTTTATAATCATAATTTAAAACCAATTCGAAATATTTTAATAATAGATCATGATTTTTAAAATGATAAAAGCATTCAAAGAGGTAGCTTTTATCTTCTAACTTTGTTAAATCAATTTTTCGTATGTAAATAATATTTTTAATCATTTGCTTACGAATTGTAAAACGCTTCAAAAATGTTTTAGTTTCTTCGGTATCTAATTTATTACAAATTAATGCTAACAATAATGTTCTTTTGTCGATATTATCTTCAAGAATTATTCCATCTAAAAATTCGAATCTGTCTACTTTCTCTAGTTCATTAAAAAATGGTTTTAATTTATCTATTTCCTTAAGGAAATTAAAAAAGTTGCTTGGCTTATCGGTGCATAAAGCCTTAAATAATTCTTGCTCAATGCGTTCTCTAGATAAATTAGAAATATCAATATTCTTACATTCTTTTTTTGTTTCTTCGGCGACATCGAAGTCTAATTGCGATGCAAACCTACCTGCTCTTAGTACCCGCAGGGCGTCTTCTTTAAAATGATTATCATCGATATGTCTGATTAATTTATTTTTAATATCCTCTTGTCCATTCCAAAAATCATATATTTTATTTTCAATTAAATCATACATAAGCGCATTGATTGTAAAGTCTCTTCTTTGGCTTGCTTCCTTCGCACTCATAAAAGGATCACTGTCGATTATAAAATCACGATGATGTATTCCGGTCTGCCTTTCTCTTCTGGGTAAAGCAACTTGAATTCTATCATCACCTATTAAATAGATACCAAAACTTTTTCCTACATTTTCGACATGAAAATTATCATAGAGCAGTTCTTCTAATTTATCTTTTTTAATACCAAAAATTTCGATATCGATATCATCGTTTTTTCTTCCTAATATTTTATCACGCACATATCCACCAACAATATAGATCTTCCCCTTGTTCTGCGCTACCAACTCTTTGAGTTTCTCAATCATATTTATATTATACAAGTTTGAACATCTAAACTAAAAGCACTATAATTAACTAGGTGAGGAGGTTATCTTATGAACCAGAATAAGTCATGTGGTGCCGTAATTCTTAAACGAGTTGATGATAATCGCTATGAAGCTTTATTAATCCGTCACTTAAGTGGTAGTTGGGGTTTTCCTAAGGGACATATGGAAGCTGGTGAAGATGAGAAAACTACTGCTTTACGCGAAGTAAATGAAGAAACGGGCTATGATGTAGTCCTTGATACCAACTTCCGTGAGATATCACAATATATCACTACTGAAAATGTCAAGAAGACCGTTGTCTATTTTGTAGGTAAGATTATCTCTGGCTCGATGAAAACCAACAGTGATGAAATATCCGATATTCGTTGGTTAAGCTATAACGACGCCTTAGCTACGCTCTCCCACCCCGAAGATGTCAACATCTTAAGACATGTCAAAAAATATATGAGTCAATTCAAAGAGGAAGAATAATCCTCTTTTTATTTTAATAAGGAAATTATTTTTTCTTGAGCTTCCTTTGCTTCTTTAATCGGATATAAAACATAGACATGTTCCATGTCTTCCTTGATATGTAAATTAATCTTCACACCTTTTTCGATTGCCTTTTTATAAAGTATTAAATTATCTGGATAAAGGATTTCATTAGTGCCCACAAAGATATTGATTGGACATAATCCTGAAATATCACCAAAGATGGGACTCAATTTATAGTTACGTAGTTCATCTTCTCCCGCCCACAATTTACCAACTTCCTTCATGCCATCAATTGTAAAAAAAGGATCTAAATCTTCATATTTCCGACATTGAGGATTACTCATTGAAATATCTAGCCACGGTGATAATAAAATTAATTGTCTAGGCAAATTAATATTTAATTCATTCAAATATTCACTCAATCCTAAACAAAAGCCACCGCCGGCTGAATCGCCCATCAGTGTTACTTCTTCATATTTGCTGATTAAATCTTGATATAAATTAAGCATCTTTTCATAAGCATAATTATATGTATATTGAGGAGCTAAGGGATATAAAGGCACAATAATTTCCAAACCTGTTTGTTTAGCTATCGTATTTAGAAAACGCCAATGAACCGGTAAGGGTCTACCGATATAGCCACCTCCATGTATATATAATATTTTCTTTTTGGTTTTCTTGTTTTTGTTAAATATAACGACCTTCATTCCCTCAAATATTTCTTCAGTTACCGTAACCGAAAATAACATCCTTGGCAGTTGATATTCTTTTTCATTTTCCTGCCTTTTCTTCTCAATAAAATTGATGAAGTTAGCTTCATCAATAAATTTCTTTTTCAT
>Ga0065711_1048657_pt1 | contig 11692 bp, 7 predicted proteins | sample Hoacrofraction12_FD_59098 | JGI IMG/M metagenome (GOLD analysis project Ga0065711, IMG submission 59098) | Hoatzin crop microbial communities from Cojedes, Venezuela - Epithelial fraction 12 v2 (version 2) | ecosystem: Host-associated > Birds > Digestive system > Esophagus > Crop | place... | reverse complement strand
TTAAACAGCGACCAGCACTCTTGGACCCCCCTGCCTTCAAGAGCCCTGGCCCACGGGATTCCTCCCAGTAGCTCCTTGAAGAGGCCAAAGTTAGCCCTCCTGAGGTCAAGGTTTTGATCCTGCTTACCGCCCTGCTTCCTCCACGCAGGATCCTGAACTCGACCATTTCATGGTCACTGCAGTTCCACTATTCTTTATTTTCTTTAATTTGATTATTAGAGTTTCTGATTACCTCCTTAAAAGAGGAGGAGGGAATTAAAATGGATATTTTATAATCAGTGTAAGATGACCACAGGCTCTTCTAATAGTCTTTTGGGGATGATAGTGATTCTGGATAGGTGATATTCAGATATCATCTCTTCTGTAATTATTGCCCAGAAGCATGTGCCCCATAGTGATAATACTCTGAAGTAGTTTATCGCTTTTTTTGCGTTTGAGGAGCAAGCTGCTCTATTTGTTGCAGAGATCAGACTCCACTGTTGCTCCTGGCTGCCTCGCACAGCAGCCCGAGGAACTCCTGAGCCTCAGTCAGACCTGTGAGATATTCTCTTGAAGCAGGTGGACTTGCTGCTCCTTAGAACAGCTGCAGTTTCTCTTTTAGGCAAAGGTTCAAGAGAAGGGGCTAAAGAAATAAAGAACGATTTCATCTAAATCGCCCTCCTGTTCTCTTGTGTGCAGTTGGCTTTGCTGCAGTACAGCACTGTCGAAACAGAGGTACCCAGCACGGTGTGCGTGAGAGGGGGCTGTGCGAGCTGCGTGGCAAAAGGAGTCTGCGCTTGTGTGCTCGTTTGTTTTATTTTGTAAGGGAGGCTGAGCTCTTGTTTGGTGTTTTCTGGATAGCGTAGTGTTTTCTGAAAAATAAACCAAACAAAAAACCTCAATGAGTCATGTTTAAGCCTGTAACTCTAAATTTCATCTTGCAGAACAAAGACTTTGTCAATCATTTTCTGCTTTCCTTTGCTCTGAGTTTTCATGCCAGATGAAGCAAGGCTGTTTACTCCTGGGATGAAGTATTCAGCTTGCACCATGGACAGGTGAATGCTGACAGAGCTGAGCTCTCTTCCAATAACGACTTTAAAGCAAACCATGCAGAGCCGGTGGCCTGAACACCCTTCCTGCGGAGTCTGGTGTTCTGCTTCTCAGGCTGGTTAGTGGACAGCTGGAGCATGTGTATATCCCTGCAACTTGTGTACTGCTTTCGTGTTAGAAAAAATTCCAGTTGTTTCTAAAAAAGCACAGTACTGCAAACCTAGATCTTGGCAAGTATGTAAAAGAAGAAATTATTGTCATTGACAGTCTTCTGTTTGCTACTATATTTTAGTATTTTAACCATATACATGATTTTTTTCCTCTGATTTAGAATATTAAGTAGAATATTATCTTTCTCTTTTATACTTTCTACAAGGTAGACAAACTGTAATAAATAATATGTACAATACATTCTATAATAATGTACTCTATAGTACACACAACATACAGTTGTGTGTGTATGTGTCTATATATATATACACATGTATATATGTGCACACATATGTTCTTAATTTTAAAAACCCTGCTCCTGTGGTGAGTTTTGGTGTAATTTCAATACCTCATTGACAAGGACAGGGTATAAGTTGTGTATAAAATCATCTACTTATACCAACCTAATGGCAGGATCACAGTTTTAGTCCCATTAGTAATGTCCCCTGGTACGTATTCTGTAATTGCTTTAATTGCTCTATCTCCTAGCTTTGCTGAGCAGAAAATGCCACTGAAAGGCTCCCATAATACATGGTAAATATATTTCAGTCCATGCTTCTAAACAGGTAGGCATCCTCCACCAGTCTGTTTTAGTCATTGAGCTGTAATCAGAGATTTCAGCTTGTTACAGCCTGAGGTGACAAGTTTTTGGGTTGCCTTTTGGGTTGTGCCTGTTTGTAGGTTCTGGTTTGGCTTTGATGACCACCTCTAGGTGGTAGCCTAGGAGTGATAAATAGATTCTTATTGATGGCACCCACATATATATATATATATATACACACACACACACACACACATGTATATGTACGCACATATATATATATGTATGCTAGAGACATTTTTATTTAAATTTACAAAAAAAAGAAAATTTAATAGAAGTATCCATGGATGACAACTTTGAAATACCAGAGGGGAACTAAATAATTTTGTGACTGATTTGGCAAGAAAGGATGCAAACTCGTTTCGAAAGCTCTGGACTACTTTGGGATCCACTGAATTTCCAGTCTTCATTTTAGTATTGGTTATCCATCCATAACTTGTTGGTCCTGGCAGGAGGCGTTTGCATTGCAGGAGCTGTCTCCAACTGATAATTGCCTTCTCCTATATGCTGGATGAGTACAGAGTGAATCAGGTTTTGTTTTGGCAAGGGAGAGTTTGTGGCAGTGTTAATTGATAACAGTCATTGTGCTTTTAGGGATGTGGAGGCGGCATATGAATTCTGAAGTTTCCGCAAGAGAACAGTGAAAGCAGTGTGTGCATTCACACACACAGAAAGGAGTATATTCCCCAACAAATATTTGTCCAAATGTGTTGATTTCCCAGTTTTCTTTGCCTGCAAGTGCACTTATTGATTATCACACCTAAACAGCATTTTCATCTGTCAGTGGTTTGCAGATTTTGAGCCCATATATTAACAACATGATTAATCTTTGGTTAGTTTGTGTTGCATGTTCTAAATTTCTGGTATACTGAACACTTTACATCATTGCAGAGCCCAAGCAGAATGCCATGTGTGTACGCATGTAGCACTAATACTAGGAGCGACTTGGGTCTGTTGCATGTAGGAGGAAGCACAAAGTCGTTTGTGGTATAGAGGTGACTTGAGAAGAGGAATTTTCTTGCAGGGATCTATGGTTAGCTGGAAGAACAACTCATCAAAGACATGAAGAAACTTGTTCTGCGGCTTCTTGCTATTGTTAGGTACTTTGGGCTAGCTTTCATTGACTCGAGGGTTCATGAAAAAAGCCTGCAGCTTTTTTCTCCAAATGAATGTTTTTACTCCATCCTGTATTTTATGTTAGAACATTTTAGGAAATCTCCTTTTAACATAAAGCATGATATGATGTAAGTTCAAAGATCTTTTGTACCTTGATGTAGAGCTGATCGTTGGGCACGTTCCAGAAACTTCATAGATGTTTTGTTAAAACCATTAATTCTTTGGATCATGTTCAATTTCTCAATAATTTAGATAGATGGCCTTGGAAGGTCCTCAGTAGGACTTGTGCTATACTGTTCTTCTAAATAAAATTGCCCGTATTGTTTTGTAGAGTCCCATCTACTGTTAGCAGCGTGGTAGGAAAGGGGCCAAGGCAAGTATGTCAGAGACTTTCTTCTGTCCAACTCTTTCTGTTTTGAGTGTTATAAACAGGTCTGAATTAATTTCTTGAGATCTTTGCAGACCTCTTTCTGCAAAGCTCTGAAAATGTATTTTCTATTGGGACATCTGACTAGGACACTGAAACGAAGAGAAATGGCTTTCAAGGTGATTCTTAGTGAAGTTAGTAAATACTTGCTTTTCCACGTTGTGTAGTTAGTGTGTCACCATCAATGTCTGGTACAGTTAGCTGATGCATCAACAGATGAACAGGACCTGCTCAAGCAGCCTTTGTTGGATTTTTTCCAAAGTGCTTAAGAACTGCAAGAAAAAGGCCTCAATATCTGAAGGATCTTTTCGGGTACGAAATACCTGCCCAACTTGCATCTGTCCTTTGGGATTGTTCAGTTACAGCATGTCCCTCAGCAGTCTTCAGCAAATGCTTTGACAGCCAAAACACTGTGGTGTATCTGTGTAAATTCCCAAGGCGATAACAGCAGCCATATTCACTAGTATTTCAACTTAATTCAAGGTTTTGCCAGGAGCTGGAATTGCACTTTGCACGCAGATCTGGGCAGCTTATAGAAGAATATTCCATGAAAATATGTCCTGTGGTCACACCAGCTGAAACTTGCATCTTCTGCAGCATGCCTCAAATATTTGTTGAGAATGTAGCTGCAGAACAAATACATGCTGCACTTCAAACAGGTCTTTTATTTTGTTTTAAATGACAAAAGCTTTCCAACACCCTATGGACTGGCAGTAACTGAAGTACAAATAAAATTGACACTGCAAGCATTCAACTTTCATCTTGGCGACCATCTTGATAAGGTACCCTTCTGGCAAGTGAATCCTGTATAGAAAGAAAATTCTTCTGTGCAACTGAAGCTTGCCTGATTTAGATTTTCCAGCTCAGATCATAACAGTTCCTCTCTCCTCCATGACTGAGAGGTGGGACATGGAATAAGTGTGTGGCTGTCACACTGAGTTAGTGCTACTCAGTGGGAGAAAAAATACGGTTTTTATCATACTGCGCAAATGGTTTGTGGTGGATTTCTATACTCCAGTTACTACATTTTAAATACTTTTGCCACTGTGACTGTGAGTTGGTCATAGCTCCCAATGATTTTGGTGGTTTGGAACCAAAACTTATCTTTTATTGCTGTCTTTTTTTAACTTGTTTTGGAATTCACTCCTACTACTGAATTCAGAATTGCCCCATAATGAATGAACTAGTAATATCTGCTTTTGCAAAGGTAAGACATCCATGTTAGAGTGATCTGTTCTCCAGTAAATAAGAGAATGGGGTATCTAACTGAAGGACTGCATTCTCACATCAGATCTCTTGTATGCTTTTGTTACAAGAGTCTGTTGCTGTCTGAAAATCTGTTCAATAAGAAGAGTCTTTGCCCCAGCCACAGGCAGATTCTTCCTTTCTCTGGTTTCACGTCAGCCTGTGCAGTGGTAGCAGGACCAAGTACATAAGTATCAGTAGAAGGTTGTGAGGCTGAGGGATGCCGGCTTTCAGTACAAGTTTGCAAGAACTTTGCTGTGTGTATTTCTGTTGTGAGAGCATGATCCAGCAAACAGCGACGATTCGGGAAGTTACAGGCTGGCCCATAGAGGAGGGGACCCGCGAGTACCAGCTGGGCTCGAGGAGCAGACTGATCGCTGGTTGTGTTTTCCTGAAAGTGCTCGGACAAGTTCCATGTTTTGAGCAAGACAGACAAAACTCATGTGGCCAAGAGCAGTCCTTGAGGTGCTGTTTAAGTGTGCTCTCCAGCCGTGTGTAATTACACCTCTAGCTGGGTAAAGCTTTCCCTAAGTTTTAAGAGTTCCTGGCCCATACCTGGACTCATGCAGCTTAAGGAGTGTGACGCTATTTCAGACTTGCTACTGTTTGTCTTCTAATTCTTCAACGAATCTTCCTCTTTTAATCCTTCAAAGAAACATATTTTCAAAAGACTTTTCTTGTTTATAGTCAGCTGCTTGAACAGTTTGGCATCTGTGCCTATTTGCATCACCTATCGAGACAGCAGTAACCAAGAAACAAATGCAAGTCTAGTCCAGCACGTCCGGAGGTAAGGTCCTGAGTGATTACTACTTTTCCTCTGAACTCCTGTTCGTCGTTGTAGAAGCTAGTGCTAATTAAGGTAATTTCCACAGGCAGTGTAAAGCTCTGATGGGGAGAGGGGAGTGATTTTTTTAGGGAGGTTCTTTTTAAGAAAAAAAGTACGTGTTTTTTCAGAAAATCATTCTAGTAGTAAAACTAGGGCCTCAGAGGTTCACTACCTTGAAATATATAGGTATTGGTGAGACAAATATCCCGGATAGATATATGATAAAGATTGTGAGCAGCAGATGCTAGACAAACTCTTTGCAAATCCTGTCTGCAGCTGCTGTGGGAAGAGCTGAGGTTCGTCAGCCTGCAAGACACTCTGGTTTCTGCAGATGGTTCAAAGTGTCTGAAAGATTCACCCTGAGAGTAGGATGGCTTTGCAGGCTACTGGTACCCAGTGTTTGTCCTGTGCTGTTCTTCTGGGCTGTGCAGAAAGAGGAGAGAGATGCAGAAGCTGGTCTGTGTGTAGTCTCTGTCATCAGCTCCCCCTTTGCCCCGGAGAAGCTCTCTGGGCCTCTGCACATTTCCATTTTTTAGTTCAGATTCCTCCAGCTGGGCCTTACAAGGTGCCTGCCATGAGCCCCATTCTGGCTCTTCCCTTCCAGGGGCACTGGTCACTGGGAAGGGCTGGAGGACGTCCTTAGTGCACGTGGGTCCTCGAGGAGCTTGCAGCTGGATCTGGCGCAGACTCACATTTGAGTCCGGTTCAGAAGATGTTCCAGAAGTGTTTTTAACCATAGGCATGGCCACCGCGTGTCTCACCCTGATGCATTTCAAAGCCTGATCTGGTTGTTCTCCCCAAATTATCTCGTAACACAAAACAAATATCCCTGCATCAGACATTTCCCACTGTGCCAGGCTGTCTGTCTGTGACTGTTCAGAAATGCACACCTCCTGTACCCTTTAGGCATCACTGCACCCAGCAGGTTTATCTCCCTCAGACTGGACACAGTTAGCTTTACTCATTTTCCATTTCTAAAGGTGCTGGTTATATGCTGAAAGTTTAAGTTTGCCTTCAGAAAATACTGAAATTCTTGCCGTTGTTCATAATCATACAGTTCACAACTAAGCAGTAAAATAGCATTGGTCTGCATTCTCAGCAGGGCTTTATTAACGCAAGTCATTTGAGCTCATACTTGAAAGTTAGTGGAGATAATCCGGTGTGTAACAGCCATGGATCTGGCTCATTTTTCACATGCTATGAACATTGCGAAACATATTCGTACAAACCTCTGCTTTGCTGCAGACTTTACTTGTGACCTTGAAAAAAAGAGATTTTAGAACTTCCTTGTGTTTAAAATGATGGGAATGGAAATCTCTCCTCCCTCATCTGTTTTTTTCTTGCTTGACAGTGAATTATGGCAGAAGAAGTTTTGTTGTACAGTAGTACATTGTATCATGATTGGTTTCACTGATAGAGTATTAAATGTTACTATTCTATACTACTATGTTAAGCAACCGTTCTTGCTTTTCGGTTGCTTTCCATGCTGGTCTTCTGTCCGTATATAGGTGTGCATAGGTGCTTCATTTCGTGTTGCTCAGATAGGTAGTTTTAAATTTTGTGATAATTTGAGCTTATATGTCTGTGTGCATAACACCTTAACATAGAAATGACAATATGTTATATGTATTACAGAAGACTAATCTATTTATTGAACAGAAGTTGGGGGGGGAGGTGATCTCTCTGCTGAGTGGCGCATTTGAATGTGACTCCAGTACATTCTCAGCAATGCAAAGCCTAAGTAGAATTTTATTGATTTGGTAAGTTCATTGCAAATGCAAGTTTCAAATACATATAGAAATTACTATATCAAGCAGCAGCATATGTTCGTATTTGCAATTGATCAGTTTTTGAGTTATCATAGCCATATATAAGATATTAGTGAAGTATAAAAGCTTTGACGGTGTGAGTTTTGGAAGCCAGGTTATTCAGAGTACCCTGTTCTCCGCTTCTTCCCAGCCTCATTAAAAAACCCCTTCCCTCCATTTGTCCTGTGTGACTGAATGTGTAGATGCACCGCAAGTCTGGCATCTCGCTTGGTCCTGTGGATCGTCAGCACTGCCCGTATCGTGCCATGGTCAGCAAGAGGACAGGCTGCTTCTGCCACGTGGTCTTGTCAGGAGAAGCCCGGTGTCCGGGGTTCATGGGGAGGGACAGATGCCCCTGGGCATGGTGATGGGGTCCATGGCACACGGCGCGTGTGAGGCTGTGCTGGGTGGGTAGGGAACGGGGTCGTTGGGACACAGCATGCTGCACAGCAGTGCCATAAGCTACAGCTACCTAAAATGGCTCCCAGAGCAAAAGGTTTCATCCTTCATACTGTTAACGCAGCTAAGTAAAACCCTACACAGAAAATAGCATGTCTTTTGAGGGATCGCTGGAAGTTTACAGTGCCAGGGAGTTCGTACTTGACGTGACATAATGGTTTTCCAACCTGTCAGCACCTTGTGGTTAAACATACATGAAATCACTGCAACTCCTGTCAAAGTGACCTTTTTCATGGCCCTTTGTCATTTTACAGTATAAAGCCATTCCATGTAAGAACTTCAGAAGGTCTTGCATGGCAGCCAGAGTTGCCATGCTGACTCACCTCAGAGGCATGAGGATAATGTGAGGTAACAAAGATACTGGTTCTGCAGTGGGATCGCTCTCATCGAACAAGCTCGCTGGAGAGGGATTTAGGAAGTGTTTGGGTGGCCGTGGGCCCTGTCTTTGTGAAGGTGTGCATGCATGGTAACACCTGGTGTGTCCATCCCCATTCGCTGGCCAAATTCCATCTGGAGCAGTTTTTGTTCCGAAAGTATTGGTATAGTTTTGCTGATGTCATTGTATCTGCCTTGCCCTACCCTAGAGGCACCTGTATTTCAATATCGGATGAAATAACCTTCATTGGCTTGTATTTACAGGCTCATATGTAAGTAACTGGACTGTTAGGTCTGTGGAAGACGCTTTGTAAATTTGTGAATATTAAGTAGGAAAGTAGCATATGTCCACGGTTGGTGGGTTTTGTTTGGTTTGTTTTTTTTCACAAATCTTTCTCATATAATACTTGTTTTATGCCAAATGGGTTTTCTTTACTTTTTGAGATTTAAAAGTTTTGCTGCTAAAACTACTTTCTATTTCTTTTTTGCCCTTCTCACAGTTAACCACCCGTTCAGTAAAAGCCAAGAGGAAGTAGTTAAAAAGAAGTACAGGGAGGGAGGAAGACCTTAATTTTCAAGCCCAAAAAAGCTTAAATTCTCTACAAGTTTTTCAAAAATGTTTTTTTAATTTGGAGGGCTGCTTAGAAGAAAACAAGCATGAAACATTTTTTCTGTCATATTTCATGTAGAAACAGAATAATTTTCTAGGATATTTTCAACATATTTTTAATCATCCCTAGTAGAAAATTTCTTCCATGTATCAGATCCTGTCTGAAGTTGATATTTTAAAATACCATTTCTGGTCTTGTACTCACAATTATAGTCTGAAGTTGTTTAAATGTTACAAAGTCCTGCTAGTGACATTACAACAAGAATATTGTGTATAGGCTGGCATATGATAACAGCGTTACGATGGTTTATACCGTTAAGTATGTTACAGGTTGAGAAGGTTACGTGTGTTTTCATAGCAGCTGTAGGTTCTTTCTGTCAAATACCTGCCTGTAGAGGTTAGGATAGTTTGTGGCTTTGAATATGTAACCGGTTCCATTTTGTGCTCACGTTGGCTTCTGGTGGTTTGAAATACAGGGTAACCTGTGGCTGTGTTCATTCATTTTATGTGTTTTTGGCAAGAAGAAAATGGAAATATTATTCTGACAATGGAAATGTTTTATTGCAAATGAAAGATGAACGTTTTCATAAAGAATTAATGCTTGGGTGAAATTGGTTTAGACTCCATGATGAGTAAAATTTTCACCTTTTCACTTTTTTTTTTCCTTCCCTTTCGTGGTTCAGTGAATCTACTTCCCCTCTCTGCTGTGACCTCATGGTGGAGTGTTTAATAGACAATAAAACCCCCTACAGAGTTCAGATTTTGTGAGAGAAAATGGTGAGATGTTTGGGCTGCAACTTTGGAGAAACAGTTGATACTGACTATTTACTCCAAGAAGGAACTGATTGTGAAGTCTCATTTCAAGCCCATATCTAAAAATAACAGTCCTGGTGCCACTGCCTCACTTTCAGACACCAAAGCAGGCTTATCCACAGTCATCTGGTACCTGCTAAAAGTTATGGACCCACTCAATGAAAATCACCTGCAGCCCCCAGAGCTGCTTGCTGCGGGCAGCTGCAGAGCCCCGCGTTCTGTGGGTGCCTGGTCCACCTCCCAGGCTGGGTCTGCTCCATCCCACCCACAGCAGTCGGTCCTCTTGTGCAGGCTTGAGGCATAAAGCTGATGTCCCTGGTCCAGCTTATGGGCCATAAAAGCCCATGGGGAGGGGAATGAATCCATTCTGCTGGCACACCTTGTTCTGTTTGCACATTATTGCTTTTTACAGTAAAAGCAAAAGTTGGAAGGAACAAACCTTCCTTCTTTAAATCTCTGAAATGGAAGTAGCCTGAAACCCTGTCTTTTTTTGAATCCTTCAACAGCTCAGTAAAGCTTTTACAAACCAAATTAGGAAAATATCCAGGACAGATTCTTCCCAGAGCGAAGAACTTGCATGTTCTGAAGTTTTTCTGTGCCAGGGAGCAATGCTTATCACACTTTAGATAGTTCTGTAACAGTTCTGTAATACCTTTGTGGTATGTGGCAGTTTGGGATATAAGAAAAGGGAGCTGATTCTGTTATCAGAAGAATTAAACTTCCCATCCCCTGGTTAAACTGGAGGGAAAGAGTAAGCCCCAGCTGTGTCCTATAGTTCCATTTAGGAGAGGTCCTTCAGACAGAAACATGGTTCCCCATCCAGATTTAGATGGGTAAGCTTAGTTCTTACTTGAGTTCATCCTCTAGCGTTCTTTGTGCTCTGACAGATCCAACAGTCTCCTTATGTGCATTAAATCCATGCCAAAAGAAACTTGAAATATTTGTATTAAAAGATTACAGGTATCTGTTTGTCTTCTCCTTCAGGAGGAGTTCACAGGCTGCATTTAATGCAAAACTGCTCTGAAAGCTGCTTTCAGTCTGCTTGGTCTATGACTTGTGCGAGTACCATAACTCTATAAGCATGAATTAGGGAACATCCAAATAAATATGATATACTAAAATAGATTAGCAATGCCCAAAATCCTGTAATGATGCACTGTGGTTCCTCACTTCGTTCTTTCAGGGAGAGGAGATTTGAGCCCGCCTCAGTTGGCTGAACTTCTGTGGAGTTAATATTTTAGTGTATACGAATGTGTGCACAGGTGCATGAATACAGCAGTTTTCAGCAATGGGACGTCAATGTTTTCCTTTGGAAGTCGCGTGTGCAGTTTTAACAAGCCTGTGGGGAATCTTTAGGCTTTGGATGGCTTAGAAAAGTCTATCCAAAGACAGCAAAAACATGAGCAAAAAGGTGGATGGTCACCAGATATTTAGTGCCAAATTAGCATCTCGCTCTCAAAAACTGTAATAGCCGTAGGGCAGAAAGCAAAGAGCAGGAGACACCCGCAGCTGTGAAGTGACACAGCATATTGGATGCGAACAAAGGAAAAAAATAAACTTTTTTTAGGTATTCAATATGCTGCATATTTGGTAAGCCTTTAGAAGAAAATGTTAATGATCAAAAAGAAATGATATGAAGAAACTCTGTGTGATCGCAGTGCTATCAAATGAAGCCAATGTCTAGCCCAAATTAGAAACATGGAAATTTCAAGAACCCAAAGCTTTCCTGAAACAATAGACAATATATACAGTATTGATGCCGTGAAAAGCCAGAATTGAAGACTCAATAGTCAGCAGATTATTAAGCGGGTATTCTTTATTGCGGCACCGGGCACATGGGGAATCTCTCCTCCAAACGTGTGCACCGAAGAGACACAGTTACTAGGTATTTATGCTATGTTAACATACATATCAATTACATTTGCAAGAAATGCTTATCATAGTAATGGTTTTTCTGAGAACTCATTAATATATGGTAATGTCCGTCGCACATGTTTGTTTGGCGTCTCTCGGCAGGGGTCTTCAGATTATCTTGCAGCCTCTTTATCTCTGTAGTTTGCATACCTGTTCTCCCAAGGCCCAGGCGCCTAAAGGGATTATTCAGGAGTCCCTTGTCTTGCAACCGTCCCAATATTCACAAAGAACCAAGACTTGTTTCTGACCACCTGAAGTG
>Ga0065711_1048656_pt1 | contig 11692 bp, 6 predicted proteins | sample Hoacrofraction12_FD_59098 | JGI IMG/M metagenome (GOLD analysis project Ga0065711, IMG submission 59098) | Hoatzin crop microbial communities from Cojedes, Venezuela - Epithelial fraction 12 v2 (version 2) | ecosystem: Host-associated > Birds > Digestive system > Esophagus > Crop | place... | reverse complement strand
TTCCAAGAGATTGAGTCTCACTCATATGTTCCACATCAAACTGTCAATTTTCTTTTTTTTTTTTTTTTGACTAGTTTAGTTGTGGCTAAGTCTAGTTTTTTGCCCTGTCCTGCAACACCAGTGTCATGAGGATGCCTAATCAGCCACTGTCACTTCAGGGCATTAGTACCTTCATCTACTCTGTTCTCTGGCTGCGGCATTTAGAGGTGCGCAGTCCACAGTACTGAAGCACCCTAACTCAAGTAACTGAATTCAGATTGGAGCATCTACCTGGATTTTGATGTCCCATGAGATACAGGAGGTCAGAGTAGATTATCTGATTGCCTCTGTAAACATCGTGGAAAATCATGTTTCCCCTGTTTGTATAATTGTTTGCATGTAGAGATGTTTCCCAGGAGGGAGGGGCAAGAATTTTATGTTGGGCTACAGAGTCTGCAAACTTCATTTATTCAAAATAATCCTTTTCTGTGGTGTATTTCTCAATGGCTTTTACTGAAAGCCTGTTTCATACTCTTATTTTTATTTTTTCCAGTGGTTTTAATTATTTATAGACAGTAACTTGTCTGACAAATGTCATAGCGTAGACTTGAAAGTCTTTTGCTAGAAGCATGGCATGTGTGGTGTAACGCAGGAATGAAAAAGATAATTTTCCCTTGGTCAAATTATTCACCACAAATAAATAGTCTAAAAAATACAGGAGTTTGCAAACAGTTACAGAATACTGCTGCTTTAACCAGTTAGTTGTTTAACTGTTATTAATCTATGAAAGTAACTTTAAGAACACAGTTTCTTCCAGAAAACCAGTTTTCAAGAATCGCTGAGGCTGACACCTTTAACGGTGGATCAGCAATTAAATGGAAAATTTAGCATTCAAACTATAGAACAGTGTGAATTTCTCTGTCATTCTGATGTGTGACTGGACACTGAAGTCATATGGTAATGTGGCTTTCCTATGACTTCTGTCTGACTGCAGAATTCCAATATTGTTGAATTACAGCTGTTCTGGATTAGATTAAAAATCCATCTATCATAAATCCCCATCTTTCACACTGACAGAAAATCAGAAAATAGTGTCAGAAAAGTTTGTAGCAATACTTTTCTACAATATCCCTCCAGATTTAGTAATTTGAATATCATATCAGCATTCTGGCAAATATTAATCAGGAAGACCATTTCAGGTATCAATCTTTTGATATGTGGTTTACTTAATTTTCAGGACTTAGTAATATTTTCAGAGAAAGTGATAGGTATTTAACCACTTCAGCAATGACTAACAGGGTTTTTCCTTGTTATTTATAAGACTGATTTTCTGTAGAATGTCTAAACTTGGGAAATTATTAAGAATAAGTATTTTAAAAAGATTTATCTTCTACTGCATAAGTCTGTTTTAGATCTTTAGTGAGCATGGGAAGGTACATGGATATGCATTTAAAAATACTAAATGTGTTCTGTTTGTATTAGTGGTGACACCCTAGGGGACTTACAGTAACAACTTGGATCGGCTCTTCCAAACATTTTCTGTACAAGGCTGATTCAGCCACCTCCTCAAAGAAGACCACATAAAGATTTTGTTTCAGTGAAGTGTTGTTTTTTTCTGACAGAAAAGGCAATTTTGTAAAAGCTGAAATTTTTTTAATTTAGTTATTTGAATTAAATTCTCACCAGAAGGTTCAGTTTCAGGTCAAAGACATCTTTCACATTACAGCCAGTACTGGGTGGATTAAGACTGAAATCTACCAAGTAAGTATATGAACCTCTGAAAGTTGCATATCTCAAGTATTGCCTTAAGTTTGTTTCAGGGAATAAACATCACATGTTTATAGAAGTAAGGATGCAGGTAGAGCAGGATCTGCATGCAAAGGTACTAGAATAGCTAGTATATCTGGAAAACTTAGGTGGCTGTTTTGGGCACACATGAGATTTTTAGAGGCAAGTCCGTTATGTCTTTTATACCATTGCCATATGCAAGCAAATTTTTGAAACTGTAAATTCTAAAGACCATTAAGGGAAATAATAGGTTCTTTACTACCTTCTTCAGAATATGTGCTTAAATCTGCCAAAAGCAAGAACTGTATATATGTTAATTTAATTACAACAAGTATTTTCTCTTATCGGTGCAATCAACTTTAATCAAAATTAGAGCTATATATTTTAAAAGCATAGTCAACCAAATAATGAATTATAATTTAGTTCATATGGATACATAGATGTTCAGATGCTTTTGCCTCTTTCTTATCATAGTTCTTGATATGAAAATTTTGCAAACCATTTTCTTTTGAAGAGTTCATAGACAGTGAACAGTGGAATCCAGTACACTCTCAGCAAGTTTGCAGATGACACCAAGCTGAGTGGTGCAGTTGACATGCCTGAGGAATGGGCTGCCATCTAGAGGGACCTAGACAAGCTTGAGAATTGGGCCTGTGTGAACCTCATGAGGTTCAACAAGGCCAAGTGCAAGGTCCTGCACCTGGGTCGGGGTAACCCCCAGTATCAAAACAGGCTGGGGGATGAAGGGATTGAGAGAAGCCCTGAGGAGAAGGACTTAGGGGTGTTGGTGGATGAAAAGCTGGACATGAGCCAACCACACGTGCTTGCAACCCAGAAAGCCAATCATCTCTGGAGCTGCATCAAAAGCAGTGTGGCCAACAGGTTAAGGGAGGTGATTCTGCCCCTCTACTCTGCTCTGGTGAGACCCCACCTGGAGACCTGTGTCCAGCTCTGGAGCCCTCAGCACAGGAAAGACATGGAGCTGTTGGAGCGAGTCCAGAGGAGGCCACAAAGATGATCAGAGGGCTGGAACACCTCTCCTATGAGGAAAGGCTGGGAGAGTTGGGCTTGTTCAGCCTGGAGAACAGCAGGCTCCAGGAAGACCTTACTGCAGCCTTCCAATACTTAAAGGGGGCTTATAAGAAAGATGGGGACAGAGTTTTTAGTAGGGCCTGTTGCGATAGGACAAGGAGTAATAGTTTTAAACTAAAAGAGGGTAGATATAGATTAGATACAAGGCAGAAATTCTTCATGATGAAGGTGGCGAAACACAGGAACGTGTTGCCCAGAGAGGTGGTAGATGCCCTATGGCTGGAAACATTCAAGGTCAGGTTGGACGGGGCTCTGAGCAACCCGATCTAGTGGTAGATGTCCCTGCTCATTGCAGAGGGCATGGGACTAGATGACCTTTAAAGCTCCCTTCCAACCCAAACTATTCTATGATTCTATGAATTCCATTTGAGTCCCCTTGTACCATTCAGATGAAGCTGTATGTAGCTCATGTGGTGACTTCAGTTCAAATTCCAACACTTGATAGCAAAAAACCAGGAAAAGGTTTCTATAGGCTGGACTAGTCAAATGCATCTCAAAGCCAATTCAAGTATTGCCATGCTTCATTTCAGGAAGTAATTCAAACTACTCCACTTCTGTCTTTGCGCAGTTGATATTTAGTGGCAGATATGACTGCCTCTGAAAGCTACCTCCTTTGCCATAGTCAGATGGCAATATAAAGGTTTCTAAAACACATCCTGCAACAGCGATGCCTCTTGGATGCTGCTTAAAATGCAATCAACATGAAATAGGTACTTAGACAGCATCTGGAATGTTCTTTTCCATTTTGAACATTTTGAGAAACATTAGCAGAGAAGAAATTCAGAAAAGAGCAGTTACAGATGATTACAGATCAAGAGGAATCAAATTATACTATATAAAAATGTTTTAAATTTGTCCAAATGAAGAAGCTGTGAAGAAATATATTTGAAAACTGTAGTGGGGCTATTTGTCCCTTCTAAGCCTCTTCCATTACATTACTCCCCTTAATACTGGGAGTTCAGGAAGGATTCTCACAACCAGAGTTGCTGGCTCTGATAAACCTTGAAAGGAAAGGTTTCGCCCAGCCTCTGAACTATGAGACTGTATTAGGAAGGAAAATGCAGCTCTGGTAAAGATGCTGAAGAAAAGGCTCACCAGAAAGGTCAGGGTGGCACATGGGAACAGGCCTTAGGCCAGGGAAAAGGCAAGTTTGCTTTGGAGTTTAGGAGCAAGTGATGTAGTGGATTCCTGTGGCCTCACAGGGCTCTTCACCAGGAGGTGAGGATGTGATGTTAAGGATTTATCCTGACACCTACCAGCCCCCGCCCCTCTCTATTATGGGGGTCGTGGGGAAGGGAGAAGAGGTTACTGATACAGTTTGGCAAGTCAGAAGGATGACTTGTCCCACCCTCACCTCTGTTCAGGTGGGAGTGGAGACCTCTAGAAAAGCCTCCACAAGGCCTGCAGTTCACCTGGAGATAAAAACATCTCTGACAGCAAGAGAGGCTCTCAGAGCAACAGGCATTTGAGTTGATGCCTGTGGCATCGAATTTCATTGCTGTGTACTTGTTCTTCTACCTCAGAAGAAGTGTTATTTTTGTATCTGGCTGGCTGACTAGTCACCCGAAATCAAACTGTCACAGCAGCCACAAGAATAATCATGGATCATGAGTGGCTGAAGGAGGAAGGAAGAAGCGGGTACCTTGACCTGTCAGGATGCCGAATGTTTTTAAACAAGATTCTACAAATTGTTGAAGAGCTACACACCAAAGAAAAAGAAACTGTTTAGGTTCTTCTGGTGTTAAACTAAGGATAATGGTAAGGAAGAAATATATGCAATGCAAGGAAAAGATGTCTTCATGTTGATAGCTGAGTCATGTAAGATATCACTAAGGTAACTGATGTATACTGCATCAAATAATTCACTAAAAAAACACTGGAAAAAGCATTGAAAATATGCTTGCATTAATGGGAAGATGGAATTAAGATACAACATCAAGAGTTCCTCTCCCAAGTTCATATTGGCATAAACTACCGATATGTCTGTGTGCATCTTTGCAACTCATTCAGGGTATGCTTTGCCTAACTGAAATAAGGGGCACAATGCATCTCATCTGCAATATTTGAAGTGGATTTAGTGTGGCTTCTGGGACTATCTCATTTTCTGAAAAGCTTGCTGTGCCATTGTGAAAACCATGAGAGTTTGTCATGAGTCATTGTTACTTAATCCAAATTTTTAAGCTATGATTCTTAAACAGATGATTTCATTCAAAATAAAACATGTTTCAAACAGTATTGTTGCTGTGATATTTTAACCAGAAGTACTATCTTAGTACTTATTTTTTGTTCTGTATTTCTAAGACTTTTCTTCAGTATCCTGAAATTAGGTTCATACGACTATAGGATTTCTGTGGCTGTTCAGATGAAGTAAAGGACCAGTGTGCTTCCTACAACTTTGTGTGGTGTTGAAGTGCCATCTGTGGCAGAGCCAACATTGAGATCATATACTTATAAGAAAACATTATCACTTAATTATTGAGAAATGTCTGAATTATGCTTCAAGAAGGATTAAGTTTAAAAAATAATTAAACCAATTAATTTTAACATATACCAGTCAGTAAAATAATACAAAATAAAATTCAAGGAAAAGAAGCTAGGCATACTTCACTGCCACCCACAAACAGAAGGAAAGAGGAGAATCAGAACATATAATTAGTAGCAAGAAGAGAGATACACTTATTACCTTCATGAAATGTAAAAGGAAGTCCTGATTAAGATTTATAATTCATGCTTTTCAGACAGAGGTCTGTGAATCCTACTTATTTTATGCAAAAATATTCTACTTGGTCTTAACTCTTCAGTTTGTTCTTGATTCACTTTCATCTTTCTATCTGGAAAATACCTGACAGTTAAAGACACATTAAAACTTTTTCAATTTCTTTTCCAGGTCAGTAGTCTCTAGATTTTGCCACAGGGATGTTGAGAAATTGGGAAAAGAAGAATTAACAAGATAATCTTTGTTTAAGCAGTTATTAGCAGATAAAGTATTTCCTAAACTTTTTTTTTAAAAAAATCCTTTTTTAATGCTTTAGGTTTTCCTCTAATATCTTCAAAACTACAACTTAAGTGACCTAATGCTAAATGTAATGATATAGAGACAATTGATTCTAGTGGACCTAACTCAGAGGAAAGCATTTTCATCTTTGAAAGAAAATGCAGGTAAACCATATTTATTTGTATATATTTTGTCTTTTTTTCTACATTTACTTGAAAACAAGTTAGAAATCGGATTTATTTAACTTATAAGTCTTTATCTAGTTCTTCCTTCCTTCAAGGAGAACAGTGACTCCAGATTGCAGTGTTCTTTGGGTTAGTGCCACGGCACTATTCCATTCAACTAGGTGTTACATGTGGGTGCACTTTTCTTGGTCTCAGGTCAGTCCTATGGCATCAGTTAAAGGCACCTCCTTGACACTATTCTGCAGTAGCAGAGGGGATGACAGACATCTCTGCTCATAACTGCATTTGTTTTCTGGCTTTTCAGCGTAACAAGAAGCTCAGTTCACTGCTGGAAAAACCATCATGGAAGATGTTTTAAATTCCCAAGTTGAAAAATGCAATTAAAGTTGTTTGTTCTTGCTTAAAACAATCATAAAATCTTGGGATAACCTAATCTTTAGAATCTTTGGAAAACTAGATGATGCCAAGGAGTTTTCATGCCATCACAGAATGATCATTTGCTTCAGTCAGAATCTAAATGAAAAGTCTCTAAGCTCTGAGTTTAGAGCACACTTCAGTCATATGATGCGAGCAAAAACTGTAATTCCATTTCCTATCTTCATGAGTAAATATGCAAGTTAGCTTAATGGTAAGATATATTCAGATGTCAGTATAGTTTGATTGATTTTTATTTCCTACCTAAACTATTATAACAGAAAGTAAGTCAACACCTATGGCCCAGCACATTTCACACATCTCTGAGGATAAAGAGGGAGGAGGGGTTGCCCTCTGCATGAAGGAATGAATAGATAGTGAAGAGTGGTCTCTGAAGAGTAGCCATGAGCAGGTTGAAAGCTTTTTATGGGTAAGAATTAGAGACTGAGGCAACAAAGGGAACCTTATGGTTGGTGTCTGCTACAGGCTGCCCAATCAAGGGGAGGCTATTGACGAAGTCCTCTTACTCCAGCTACAGGAGGCATCGTGCTCGCAGACTCTCGTCCTGCTGGAGAACTTCAACCACCCCAAAATCTGCTGGAAAAGTAGCACAGAGAGCTGCAGGCAATCCAGGAAACTCCTGGAGTGTACTGAGGATAACTTCTTAAGCCAGGAAATAGGGGATGTGATACTGGACCTGTTCGTCACCAACACAACAGAGCTAATCGGTGATGTCAAGACTGGAGGCAGCCTGAGCTGCAATGATCATGCACTGGTGGAGTTTGCAGTCCTGAGGGATGTGGGTCAGGCAAAGAGTAAAGTCAGAACCCTGAATTTTAGGAAAGCAAAATTCTGGATGTTCAAGGACTTAGTCAATAGAACCCCCTGGGAAACTGCTCTCAGGGACAAGCGAGCAGAACGGAGCTGGCAGATCTTTAAGGACACTTTCCACAGAGCACAAGAGCTCTCAATCCCCAGGTGTAAGAAATTAGGCAAGGAAGGCAAGATGTCCTGGTCAAACTAAAGGGCAAGAAGGAAGTGCACAGGCAGTGGACGCAGAGACAGGTATCCTGGGAAGAGTACAGGGACGCTGCCCGATTGTGGAGGGATGGCATCAGGAAGGCCAAGTTGTGGATGGAGCTGAACTTGGCAAAGGATGCAAAGAGTAATAAGAAGGGCTTCTACAGGTGTGTCAGTCAGAAAAGGTCAAAGAAAGCGTACCCCCTCCGATAGGCAAGACTGGCAAACTAGTAACAATGGACAAGAAGGCGGCTGAGGTATTCCACAATATTTTTGCCTCATTCTTCACTGGCAACATCTCTTCCCACACCTCTTGAGTGGATGGACTGCAAGGCAGGGTCTGTGAGAAGCAAAGTCACTCCCACTGTAAGAGAAGATCGAGTTCTTGGCGACTTGAGGAACATGAGCATACATAAGTCTATGGGACATGATGAGATGCATCCCATAGTCCTTAGGGAACTGGCTGATGCAATTGCCAAGACACTCTCTATGACATTAGGAAAGTCATGGCAGTCAGGTGAAGTCCCTGGTGAGTGGAAAATGGGAAACATTGTGCCCATTTTTAAAAAGGGTAGAAAGAAGGACCCTGGGAACTACTGTGTCCCCTCCCAACCTCCTGTGCACTGCCAACCTGCTCGCTGGCGGGTTGGTGTGAGAAGCAGAAAAGGCCTTTACTGTGTAAGCACTGCTCAGCAGTAATGAAAACATCCCTGTATCATCAACACTTTTTTCAGCACAAATCCAAAACATAGCCCCATACTAGCTACCATGAAGAAAATTAACTCCATCCCAGCCAAAACCAGTTCAATATCTTCATCAATGATATAGTGGGATCGAGTGCACCCTCAGCAAGCCTGCAGATGACAACAAGCTGAGCCGTGCACTTGACATGCCTGTCTGGAATAGAGGATTTATAATGTTTTGAAAGAATAGGTGTAAGGTTTTGGTGGAGTTTTCATCAAACAAATGAAGTCCCAAATGTTTCCACAGTTAATACTGCTGACACAAGTCTTAATATAGGTAAAGAGGTTTCCTCTTTGAGATAGAATTCCTTTTTGATCTTTTTGAGCTGGTAAATAGGGTAGAACAAATTGGTTTTTCGTACCCTAAATTTCAGTCTTTCCATGTTCTCAAGTCATTATGTCATTTTATCAGTTATTTGTTTCCATTCATATTATGACCATTAATCTTTCTTTTTATGAATTAATTTTTAGAAAATCAAATTGTAATGTATGTGCCAGAGTCATTGGTGCAGAATCCACTAAGCTCCTGAAGGTACATCTTCTCAGTAGTCCACACAAAACTGATTTAATAGGCTGTATTTTACATGGAAAATTTACACTATAATTGACTTGTAATAGATTGCTTTTGACAAATGCTTTAATATACAATGGAAATGGCATATAAATTTGAGATTATCTTTGGCTTCTAACTGGACCTTTCCTGGAAGGTAAAAATAAAAGCAAAATATCACTTGCAAACTTGTTCTAAACCTGCAGTTTGATAGCTGCAGTTGTGGAATAGGTAACCTGGAACTAGAACTTGCAGCAATGCATCAGGAGAAAATATTTCCTTGAGAAATGCTGAAAGTCTAGTTTGCAGATCCAGCCGCAGAGAATCTAATAGTACTTTTCAAGACATCCTTCCATTCACCACACAGTAACGTTTTTCCAGTATCAGTGAAAGCAGTTGCCCCAATAACAGTTTTACTTAGCCAAAGATTCAGGGTGTGGTTATCATTTGGCATGACAGAGAGCCAGGGGTTCATATTTAGAATATCAGTTATATACCAATAAGTGCTGGCTGTGAAAGTCATGTTGTCTTGCCTATTGTAAAGACAAACAACATTTAACTCAGGAAATTGTGCTTGAATTAGTTTCCTGTTTTCTTCCTTTATGGCCAAGGGAATAGTATGAATAAATGCAGCCCATCACATGATAAAGTAATTAAAGGTCAGGTGTGATATGTCTCTTGTACCTAGGACGACATTTTCCTTATTTTACTATTGGTGTCATGCCCATAACAATAAGCATCTTTACAACTTGACAGGTTCATCATCTTGATATGCAATTTTCTGTGTAACTTTTCCAAAGCCGTGGTTAAGCTGTGAGGATATTTCTATTTGAAAAAATAAACTGATCATGACGATGTACAGATTTTTTCATTATATTCACATTTTTCTCTAATTCTAACCTTGGTCTGTGGTACTGAGGAGACTGGATTTCCTGTGCTTGATAATAATGCTCAACGGTTAAGGAAAATTGGGGAAAAAGTCATGGTTCTGTATTGATGGTGTTGAAAATACTGTGGTTTGGAAAATCTTTGAACCAAAGCAGTGAAGCTTTCATGCACGGAACACTTTCTCTAGACCAAAGTTACGAATTTAGAAGTTGGTAACATATTGCACATGGAAACAACAGCAGCATTATAAAACTAAGGTCTACGTGGTAAAAAGGAGAAGAGGAGTGAAGCAGGGAACTATCTAACTATAACCGTGAAAACATAAGCAGTCAGGTTTAAAAATCAGTGGTGAAATGTGACAGACAATTTGCCTTGTAGACAGTTAAAGCTGAGTAATTATTTTGAAACAGTTTTATGGGGAACTAGACATTTTATTTTTCAGAAAGACTGTCATTTCAGGGGAGATTATCTGTGTATAACTTAAAATGCCAGAGTAAACACAGAGCAATTGTGACAAGTTTGCAACTCTTCTCGGGTCAGTCTACACTGAACTAAATGCAGTGAACTAAAGAAGCATTGCATTATAAAGGGGAAATTTGCTTTATGAAAATAAGTATGGACCAGTAACATAAGTTAATCAGCCATTGTGGATGTTAGCTGAAGTACCTTCAAATTACGCTGACTACTTTTCAGTGACAGTTGAGGAAATGTCTTTTGTTCTGTATGCTTTTTGTCTTGAAGACTGGGGGGGGCGGGGGGGGCAAAGAAGTCCTGTGGACTGAACCAAGCTCCTGATGAACTTGCAAAAGGAAAAGTGGGTTAACTTCTCACAATGACAAGAAGTCAAGGAAGAAAGCTGCAACATAAGGGTGTTGTAGATGCATAAATCCAGACAGTTGTGGGTGTGAAGAAGGGCAGACTCCAAGTGAAGCCATCCATTTCTCCTCCTCTTCCCCTTCTAGAGGACAGAGGGTAAGGAACGCGGATTCTTTTTATCATTAGAAATTATGGTGGATTTTAGAAAATGTTGTTATGGGTGACTTCTTTGCAGAACATGCAAAGTCAGTAGCATTCTTACGCTAGGTAGTCCCAGCTTTCAAAGAAATTGTGGACAAGAGTTCACACCGCCTTTTCAACCCCTCAGGTTATGCCTCCAACTGTAGCTTGAAATAAATTGCTCTATGGATAAACAGAGGACTCATTTCTCATGGACTGTCAACCTAGCACCTTTCCCAAGCATAAAACTCACTTAAATAGAAAAAAAAGAATTCAGTAGCTGTAAGACCTGACAAAATGCTAGCTAAAATGGGAGGCCCAGAGAACTGCAAGCATGATTTAGCAAGAAAAATATCATTCTCATGATATTCTCAATATCATAATATTCTCAATATCATGAGTAGTGCATCATTTCAACTCTGTTACTGCCAAGCTAGGAACAAGCAAGCAGGTATGAACACTGTGAAAAGAATAAAACTAACACCCTAATCTGAGAAGCACTCTCCTTTTTGTTCTTGTTGATACAGAAGCTATGATGAGGGGAGAGCAGTGGGTGTTGTCTACCTCGACTTCAGCAAGGCTTTCGACACAGTCTCCCATAACATCCTCCTAGGGAAGCTCAGGAAGTGTGGGCTGAATGAGTGGTCAATGAGGTGGATTGAGAACTGGCTAAATGGCAAAACTCAGAGGGTTGTCATCAACAGCGCTGAGTCTAGTTGGAGGCCTGCAACTAGTGGTGTCCCCCAGGGGTCAGTACTTGGCCCAATCTTGTTCAACTTCTTCATCAATGACCTGGATGAAGAGTTAGAGTGTACCCTCAGCCAGCTTGCTGATGACACCAAACTGGGAGGTGTGGTGGATACACTGGAAGGCTGTGCTGCCATTCAGCGAGACCTGGACAGGCTAGAGAGTTGGGCAGAGAGGAACCTGATGAAGTTCAACAAGGGCAAGTGCAGGGTCCTGCACCTGGGGAGGAACAACACCATGCATCAGTACAGGCTTGGGGTGGACCTGCTGGAGAGCAGCTCTGCGGAGAGGGACC
>Ga0065711_1048645_pt1 | contig 11692 bp, 10 predicted proteins | sample Hoacrofraction12_FD_59098 | JGI IMG/M metagenome (GOLD analysis project Ga0065711, IMG submission 59098) | Hoatzin crop microbial communities from Cojedes, Venezuela - Epithelial fraction 12 v2 (version 2) | ecosystem: Host-associated > Birds > Digestive system > Esophagus > Crop | place... | reverse complement strand
CCCACACTGTTTTGTGCCAGCTCCGTCTGACCCTGTTGCATTGATTTAGACAGGGTCGGGAGCCATGCACAGGTGCTTCTGGATCTGGATCTGCACGGGTGGCTGTGCAGGCAGGGCAGCAGGGTGCAAGCAGCCTTCGTGGCTGTTCTCAAAAAAAAGGAGCGAGGATGTGAAAGCATGCACTAAGCTCAGGGAGGAGAATCCAAGACACTTGAAGAAGCCATTTAGCCTGACTTGTTGTTACACCTACCACCATTCTACCTGTTCAGGGGGTCAAAAATGCATCTCCAGCTGAGGGCCAGCACACGGCGCAGGAGGGAGGGAGGCCAGGGGAACGGTTTCCCTGCAAAAGCCGCCCCAGCTGCAGCACCCTCGCTCGAGTGCCATTTTGGCCAAACTCGTGTGTCTCCTCCTGCCACACGGCACGAGCCAGACCCACGTGCACACATCCTGGGTCACCAGCCCGAGACCGCTGTGCTGGGGACACGTGGCCGGGAGTCTGGGGGCAGGGCTGGGGGCACCACGTTCCTTCCGAAGGCTGCGCTGCGGCGGCTGAGCCAGCGAGCCCTGCGAACTGCGGGCAAACGAATGCGGCCGTCTCGCAGGAGCCGTCCCGCAGCAGGGCACAGCACAGCTCTGGGTGAAGGGAGAAGCGGGTAAAAACGCATGGCCTGGAGCACTGCATTGTTTGTCACTTCCTCCCGGCGTGACTTTCTGACCAAGGCAAAAGCAGAACAAAACATGGACATGGTCAAAACCTTTGTGTCCAGGGTGTCCCACCACCACTGCCTTTCACTGGGGTTTCTCATGCCCATCACCAGGGCCCTCCAGAAACCCCTTTCTCCCCACTGCTGCTTCCCAGACCCTTTCACCATCTGCCCTGTCCACCTCCTGCTCCTGCAGGCTCGTGACCTCCCACCTGGGGTGGTCCAGGTAGCCCAGTCACTGCCTGGGGTGGTGCCAGCTGGTACCCAGGCATGGCAGGCAACCCACAGCTGGTGCCTCCCTGCGGGGAGGGATGCTGCAGAGCAGTTGCTTCTCCAGAACAGAAAAGTTGGCCCAGAAAAGCCGGCTTTCCCCCAGGGCAGAAGTTCAAACTCTCCATGCTGCTTGGTGCTGGGAGATGGAAGTGAGGGAAAGGAGGAAACAGCGATTCCTGTTCATGTTCCTTATTGACACAGCTGACTGCTCAGTTGGACCTCCTGACTGACCACAGAGGGACGGATGCACACACACACACACACACACACACACACACATACACATATATAGCCACACTCTCAACAACTCATTTTGTCCAAGCCCCTGAAGATGTTGCCCTTCATCTTGCTTTCAATCTTCAATTTGAACCCATCTCTGAGCCTAAAAATCTGCTCCTTCAATGTGAGGTCTTTTGGAGAAACAAAAATAGCCAGACCTGAAGTCATCGATGCCTTGGTAAAGGTACGTTTGCTTGCCTGGAGGAGACAGACATTGAGCTCTCCAAGGATTTCTTAGCTATATTATCTTGTACTTTATTCATTTTTCACAGTTGAATTTCAAGTAAAAAAACAAAAAAAGAGTTAATAATTTAAATAATTTTATACTCTTAAAGTAAAAATCAGTCTGTGGTTGAATAGGGTGTTTGCTGTTCTCTTAGCGTGCATGGGAATATAACAGAAACATTTGCTGTTTCATTTGGAAATTGAGTTAGGAAACGAGGAAAACCTCTGTGCACAGTAAAAATAATTTTCACTTTGAATCCACAGAGCTTTGTTTTGTGATGCATTATTTACTTTGGTTATGTGCTCATTATTCTGAAATGTTCTTGTCTAATTAAACATATTCTCAGGACAGCAGAGAGTATCGTATTAGGGTGTGGTACAAAATTGAAAAGCCTGATTGCTAATTTATGTAAATAAACCCTCACCAGCAGGCTTCCTTTGCAGCAGCTGAGGATAACTCAGCTTTCTAAAAGAACCATGTTGTGGAATTACAGCTTTTGCAAGTCCCCTCCGAGATGCCACGGTAACGGAGGACGCGGTGCTCGGTGTCGGCGGGATGGCTGCGCGTGCCAAACGCAGCAGCGAGGAACGACACCGTTTACCTGGGCTTTAATCCTTTGGTTGCAAACAGCCGGAGAAGAGGGATTTTCTGGGGTCTGCATTGCTGGGTTGTTCTTCCTATGCTGTCAACACTATGGGCAATATGTACTAAATTATGGGCATTATGTTAATTTCTTACCAGTTTCAGGAGGCAAAAAGAGGCTTTTTTCCATTAATATCACTCACAAAGTTCAAAGAGTGACAAAACTAGAGGCAGAAGGAAGCCAGGCTGCGGGGTGAGCTGGGCTTTCCCGCAGGGAATCCCAGCACCGGGCATGGGAGCTGAGCTGGGCTGGGGCAGCCTCCCCTCCGCTCCCCAGCACCCCACAGCTCCTCTGCGGTGCTGCAGCCCACGGACGCCAGGACCCTGCTATCAGACCGGGGGTCACTTTGGGCTCTATGGGCAGTTTCAGAGGGGTCTGCAACAGACGACTGGGACAGACAAATGCTGACAGCGCACGCAGCTGTCGGAGGGCACGGCATAGCCATAGGACCTCTGGGGCATATACACCAGAAAAAGGACAGAAACCGTTGCAGTGGATTGATGATAGGTGCAAACAGGCTCCCCTCGATGCCCCCCAGATCCTCCTGCCACATCCATCTGGGCACTGAGTGAGCTGGGATGCCTGTGTGCAGCACTGGTCCAAAGCAGAGAAGAAAACCCACGCGGCGAGGGGCCGGGGGGAGAGAAAAGCAGGACTGACCGCAGGTGGGGGGGCCAGGGGCAGCACCCCAGCAGTGGCGGGGCAGAGCGGGCTTCCAGCAGCGGCTCTCACTGCCCCATCCCCTCCACACTTCCTCCTCAGGGGCAGGAGCAAAAGTTTTTCAACAAACCCGAAACTGCTCTGCTCTCCAGTTCCCTCTCCCAGGTCCCATGCGGGCGTGAGGCAGGTCTGAAAGCAGAAGGACTTTGCTCCAGCCGCTGCCCCCCTCCCATGACCTCAGGGTGGGAGCTGCTTCTTCCACAAAGGACTTCCCCCGCACCAGTAACCACTTCTTTCCAATCGCTTTCTCATCCTCCAAAACCCACTGCGTGCAAACTTGCTTCTGCTCCTTCCCCTTGCAGATCATTTCTCGCTGTGACATCATGTTGCTGATGGAAATAAAGGAGAACAAGAACCAGGTTTGTCCTCTCCTGGTGGAGAAGCTCACCAGGTAGGGTGGTCATGGGCAAGCAGGCAAATGTTGGGAAAGATGCTTGGCAAGCGCCCGTGCTCTGCTCAGCGCTGCCTTCCTGGGGTGAAAGCTCAGGGTCTGGGCTCCACCACAGCCGCTGAGGAAGGACCAGGCTCTGGCAGCCTCGCTGAGGGCCAGGAGCAGAGCCAGCTCCAGACCGCTGTGGGACATGTATTTTTAAATCAAAATAACCAAGTTGGGTTCAAATTGTTAAAGACTAATTCTCAAAAGAAAAGGGAGGGACAGGCCCTCGCCTGGCTAGCGCGGGGCTGCGGCAGGGAGCTGCCCTGCTGCAGGGTGGGGAATTGCTTCAGACTGGGGATTGCCTGCCTGGGCTGGCAGTCCGGAGCCAGGACGTGAGAATCAGCTGAGAGAGAGACAGAGGCTGCAATAAGCAGGGAGGATGTAGAATCAGATGCAGTGACAGAGCACAGGTCCAGACCACAGGTCCTGAGAAGGGTTTTTGCCTCTGCCACCCACCTCTGAGATCAGGCCGGCAACATCCCCTACCTTGGGCACGGGCAGAATTACCTCCTCCTTTGCCCTTTGTGAATGCAGAAATAAACTCGGGAAAATGACTTTCCTTCCAGTCAGCTGGAGGGGCCGCAGGAGGAGTACAGCTGCGTGGTCAGCGAGAGGCTGGGCAGGAAGAGCTACAAGGAGCAGTACGCCTTCCTCTTCAGGTGAGCGAGCTGCCCTCGCCGACCAGGCAGCCCCTGCCCTGCCCTCCCGCGCCGCAGCCCTGCGGAGACGGGCTGGACACGGCCACGGCTTTGCTCTCAGGGAGCTGGAGAGGTGCAGGCTGCGCGGGCGGGATGGGCTGTGCCTGGGGCTGGGGATCACCCCGGGCAGGCGCAGCCACCAGCCTGGCTGTGTTTGCCCCGCGTCCGAGTATGGGGTCCATGCTAGGCACATCCCAGCGAGCCACGAGCATGGCATCCCCCATCCTCTTTATTCTGCTGCAGGCAACATCTGGTGTCGGTGAAACAAACCTACCAGTACCCTGACACCCAGCCTGGGGACGAGGATGCCTTCTCCAGAGAGCCCTTTGCCATCTGGTTCCGGTCTCCAAAAACCAGTGAGATGTTTCAGAAACAAATTATTCTCCCAGTGGCGGGTCTCACAGAGCCAGACAGCACCGGCTGGACCTGAGCGTGGGGCGGGGTGGGCAAAAGAGGCCGCAGCCTGACCCCACGCTGCATTTCCTTGCAGGAGCAGCGTTTGCCTTTGGGGCCGCTGCCTCCGGCATGGCCCGCAGCTCGGTGCACACCCAGGAAAGCAGGCGGTGGTTTGGTGGATGGGCTCCATGCCACTGGCACGGCCCTGGGAGCAGTTCTTGCCATGGGTGTTGGAGCAGGGTTTGCCTTGCCCTGCCACAGCACCTCACCGTGTCGCAGCCTGCGGGCAGCTGCTGGGGAGCACTGTGCTATTACACAGCAAACGCCTCTGATCCACAGCCAGAACAGAAGCTGTTTCTTCTTCAGAAAAACCTCTTTGCTTCCAAGTCAACCTCTGTTTCTTTGTGATTCAGTGTGTGTTTACCCATTACGTTTTCTCCTGGTTTTTTGCCTTGTTTCTAAGCCGTCAAGGAGTTTGCTATAATCCCTCTACACACCGCACCGGAGACAGCAGTGCGGGAGATTGATGAGCTCTATGATGTGTATTTAGATATGAAACAGCGCTGGAAAACTGAGGTTAGTTGAGACATCGACGTTACTAACAGCGGCTGTGGTACTGAGTCACCTGGCACGCTATTCGCTATTCATGGCCTGGTGACCTTAAAACCGTTGATAACAAACCCCGGATTTTGAGTATCTCTTGGATGTATTTTCATCAGGTTCTCCACATTTTAATTGGTAAACTTGATCTCCTGATAAAACTGCTGTTTTATCAGCACGCCTCGGCGGTGCACCCAGCAGAAAGGAGAAGCCCCACTACATTCAATGAGCGCTCACTGTCTGAGCTGTATGGGCTCTTGGGAACATCTGTTGACCCTAGAAGTCCTTGCTAGTCTTCTTTTGAAGAGCTGTCTTTATGATTATTTTTGAAAAACCTCCTGCCTTCCAGAACTTCATCTTCATGGGGGACTTTAATGCTGGATGTAGCTATGTTCCCCAAAAGCAGTGGAAGAACATCAGGCTGAGGACTTACTCTGAATTTGTCTGGCTAATTGGAGACAAAAATGACACAACAGTGAAGAGAAGCACAAGCTGCCCATATGACAGGTAAAGGGTTTGCTGCCAAACCGTTCCCTGTTTATGACTTTCTGAGGAAAAAAACATATGGAAAGGTGTCAGTGACTGTAAGATAAAGCAAATGTGCATGAGGCCTTCAGAGACAGAACAGCTTCCAGGGGGAAATGAGATCTGAATACCCCTAGTCAGGAGCACAAAGCACTCCACCCCGCAGGCTTGTTGGCAAGCAGCTTTGTAGAAAGGGCAAGATTTCATGCAAGAATCAGCCGTTGCTGTGGCTTAGGTGGAGATAAATGACAGGTAATGACGCAGCACTTCTCACCTGCAGAGCCCTGCGGACACCCAGGCGGAAGGCACTGCTGCCTCCTCCGTGCTGGCTTTGCACCATGGTTTTTGCTCTTGCATTCGTAATTCGGATTGATAAATGCAAAGCCTGGCTCTGCTCAGGAGGTGGGACACCTCGCCTTCCCCGAGCAGGGTGCATGTCCTGCTGCTACCTGCAGTTCCCTCAGCACGGACAATAAATACTTCAGCTTATTAGAGCCCAGAGCAAGTCAAGACTTAAACCTCTTGCAGAACCAGCTTCTGGATCAAATCAGGACTTCACTGAGACTCCAGTCACCCGTGTCCTATGATTTTTGTGTCCAAAGTATGGCTTTGAACTTTGCAGCACTGCTGGGGTGGGTTTAGATACAAGTCATTTAACATTGGCTTCCAAGGCCAATACACACCAAGGTATTTCGGTGTCTCGCTCCCAAGGAAAGCAATCAGCCCAACTCAGCAGAAAGCACGTGCTGGCATCTCTAAGTAGGCAGCCCATGGAGAAGGACAAACCGTACTTAGATATGACCTCATCAAGGCCACCTCTCTGGCCACCAGCTTCGTGCAGCACGGCTGCCGCTGGTCAGGCACCCCGTAACAGCACCCTGTCCCTTGCTCCTTGCAGGATTGTGGTCAGTGGGCAGAAGCTCGTCCAGGCCATTGTGCCACACTCTGTCAACATCTTTGACTTCCAGCAGGAATTTCAGATGACCGAGGAGCAGGTAGGCACAGCATGGCCTCTGCGGCAGCAGGGCAAGGGCTAACACAGGAGCACAAAGCCAACGGTATCCAGGCAGTTTTGAACATGGCCTTGTCCATAAAAGGGCTGCATCCTCCCAAAGCGATGCAATGCTCGCATTGCGCCTCCCCACCTCCACCACTGCACACCCACCTCCCCACCGCCGCCGTGAAACCCCTGGGGCAGGGCTTGGGAAGAGCATGGGCGGCCGGCTCCCAATCCCTCTGTGCTGTTGTCTTGCAGGCGCTGGGCGTCAGTGACCACTTTCCTGTAGAGTTTGAGTTAAAAGCAAAAGGCGGCTTCTTCAGTTGGCTGAAATCCCAGTTTTCAAAGAAGAGGAGACCAAGCAAGAGTCGCCGCTCGAGCTCATGAGTGTGCCGAGTCCTCTCACGTGGCGTTGAAATACACAGATGCCAACAGATCTTGTAGAAGGCTGGTGTAGATACACTCACAGCAAGTGCAATACTTAGTGGAAAAAAAAACCAAATATTTTAAGCCCAAATACTTTGGGTATAAAGGCAAATTAAACCTTCAGGTTATTTTCCTCATTGTATGCAAAAATAAATCAGCTAGAAGCAGCATACTATACTTACTGTACCGATCACAAATATAAGGAGCTGCTGCAAGCAGAACATACTTTCTGTGCTTTATCTGTAGCACCTGAAGGGGAGGGATCTCCACGCGTTCACGCAGGCTCTGGAGCTCTGCCGTTCCTCCGCAGGGACAGAAGGATTAAAAGGACCGTTCTGCACCATGCATGTGTCCGTGTGTGTATGCTTCAGAGCTGCAACCAGCGGGACACAGGGCTGTGCCTGGTGATCTGTAACGATGTAAAATGTTGCTGAACTTCAGAGTGTTTGCTCGGTCTGTGTTTGAAACTGCTCACAGCATCGAGGGCTTGGGGAAAGGCAGAAAGAAAATACAAGAGTGGCAGGCAGCGAAAGCCCCTTTTCCACACCAACCCAGCCAGGAGCAGAAGGACGAGAGCGCTGGGGGTTCCCACCCCTGCCTGCCTCCAAACTGCGGGTGAGAAGTCCTGCGGATCCCAGGTGACAGAGCTGCCAACAGAGAGTGTGAGCAAAACTTAAATTAAAATCTGATTTCAGCATCCTGACATGGAAGTGAGCTGCATCTTCCCCCCAAAACAACCCTCCACGCCAGCCTAAATTTCTCTGATGAACCAGACTTCAACAATAACTATTTAACTCAGTGGTGCAGCAATCTGTTTTCTCAGCTCAGCCCACAGGCTGTATTTAGTACAAACCAAACCCTGTCACACAGATGGCATCTGAAAAGTGGGAATAATCCAACTGTTTGTAGAGGCAAATATTCATCTCCCTTCATCAACATCCTCTGGTTTGTCTGCTGATGGAGCAGCGAGGGCTAGCAAAATAGATATGCTTTTAGGGGAGGAAAACAGTTTGGCCCTTGCAAAACTCACTGTCTGGGGAGAAAGAATTTGAAGAAAGAAACTAAATTGAGAGGAGATTATCCCAGGGGGGTGCATGAAGGGCAGACAACAAATCCTCCAGCTTTCAGTAGCAATTAATCTTGAAACGATACAGCATTTCATAAGCTCCCTCAGTTATACTCAAGGCAAGAGCAAAGAGCCTGATTTAGAACAAATATTTACATTGGGATTTTTATAGAAATGCCACTGTTTGGCTGACAGCAGTGACGGTTCATGTGAAGACTGAAATCAGTTTAAGTCTCTGGCCTCATGCTTTAGTCCTACATAAGTGCCTACTCCTTCTTGGCTTTCAGAAAGCAGCCATGCACAAAGGAATAAATCACACTCCAGGAAAGCAATAATAGATATGTTCAATTGTGAAAAATATGTATTTACAACTAAGTTTTAGTGAAAATCTTTGTCCTTATTTGCAACTTTGACTATAATCCTTTACCTGGCATTTGAAGATAAGAGATATGGCCAGAGAGCGGCTGCTGCAGCGGCTGCAGCCTCGGGCTGTCAGTCTGGAGATGCTACTGCAGAGAGGCCGAGCATTTGACTGGCAGAGAGATGTCTTAATGCAAAGGATGCTCCTCCGCGGAGAGCTGGGACGCACCTCTGCACGACCCAAAGCAGACAGACAGCATCTGCGCTCAGCTCACGACGTCTGAGAGGGGCCGGGAGGCAGCCAAAGCTCGTAAAGCCACACAGTCTGTGCATATTCCATACGTTCATTAGACAACATTTGTGATGGTGCAACCACCCCTCACACCTGGCGATCCCAGAAGCAGCCAACATTGTATTCTTGCTTGCACTGCAAGAACAGTGAGCTGGCGTGACTGGCCCTTTCTCTTGCCTTTGAATCAGGACAACTTGGCACCTTCCCTGTCTTTGTGCGAGAGCCGTGAGCTGGGCCGATCAGGCACTCCCTGACCGCACCTTGAAGCTCTGCTGCCTGGCGTCACAGCCGCCCGTAAGTGTCAGAACTGTACATGCCGGGTAGTACTAGAATTGTATAGCTGCTGTCTAAATATCAGGCTTGCATCATGTGGATTGTGACCAGGATGGAAAATCACCGATGCCTAAAGTCAATCACCCTGAGACCTTATAAACAGCGGTACCAAGGAAGGCCCATTGAGCTCTTCTGGTCCGCAGCGGGTGCGGCCAGTAACTCCCTCTGCTGCTCAGAGTAACTCGCAAACTATTTGGGCTGATCTCCTCCAGATTCCACCTTCGCCCGTTGAGAAATCATTTGATTTGAAGTAAGTATTTCACTGAACTCAAGAGGAATTCTAATGAGTGCGTGTGTGTGCGTGAATCAATTCAAAATAGAATATTCTATTACTGTGATTGTAATAGCAAATTCTTTCTCTTCACTCTCTAAATGCTAAGTTAACCAGTGATTAATAGCTGCTAAATCCCTGTTATTCTTTCTCTCTTTAAACTGTGAACACAACCTGAATTGCTGCTAAACGTATTCCTTAGACATAAACCACTGTGGTCTAAGGCTGGTTCTGGATGCAGCCGCACCTAGGCTCCTCTCTGAGAGGAGTTTAGCAAGCACAGGGGTCCAGTCTGAACCTGGTGACTCAGTGGGGGAGTCTCCCTATTCCCTGACACTTTTCTTCCACTCTGTATAAATCATTTTCTACTCAAAAACCTCCTTTGATTTTGTATTCCATTCATTTAATAAGTAACTGAGTGCACCTTGCCAACAGACTTTGTAAAATCATATTTTCTAAATTTTCAGTAAAATCTTTCCTTGCAAAACCTTTGAGTGATTGTTTAAGCGACCTGACCACTCATTCACAACAATATTGTAAACACATCCTAAAACGTTTCACAGTTTGCATCTTTAGATTCCCCCTCCCGCGGGATCGCTACCCAGCTGTCCCAACTGCAAAGTGGTTTTTAACGTGTTCCAGTCCGCAGGAGCCTCCACGTATTCTGCAGCCAGAACAAAGTTTCTCTTTTGATGAATGGGGCTTCTTGAGCTTTATTTATGATCAAACTAGAGTTCTACACTGGGAATCTGATACGGCCTAGGGAGACTTTGTCTCATGCAAGCCAGGTCTCAGATCACAGCTGGGAGAGAAACAAAGAGGCTCTTCAGAAGCTGAAAATTCTGTTTCCTCCGCAGCAGCCCTGGCTGGGTGAGAACACAGAGCAGACAGGGTCCAGCTGAACAAAAACTGCTGAGACTCCCCCTGATCCCTCAGGTCTGGGTCCTCAGAAAGCCCTTCTCCAGTGCAGGATGCTGGAGGCATCCTGGCTTTCTGCAGACCTGAGGTCTGCATCACCCCAAAGAGACCCCCTCCCCAGCCTCACGGGAGGTCCCTGCTGCCCAGCACCCAGGATGGAGCCAGGGCTGCCCCTTGCCCTGTGGAAACCCATCCGAACGTGGGTTTTGCTGTCCTGGGGGAGTGAGTCCCAGCAACCCACAGCTGCAGCCCAAGGCAGGACTGCCATTACTCCATAACCTCCATCATCTCCACTGGCTAGGTTTGTCCGTTTGCACCTTGGACTCACCTCACCAGGGCTTGTGTCTTCTTCCTGGCCTTGGCACTGCTCCCCATTAACCCCCAAGGACCCCAACACCTCTCTGTGCCACAGGGTGAGAGACCCTTTGGCCCTGAGCGAAGCTCTGCGTACCTCCTTTTAGGTACTGGCAGCAACGAGGACACGAAACCCCACAGGAGCCCACTCACCTTGCTCGTTCGGGGTCCGTATATCCCCAAGCACAGACCAACACCGCATGCGCTGTGATTAAACATGCGGCACTAGGGAAAATTGAGAAATTGTATCTCAACCACCACCAGTCAGACTAACGTGCTCAGATGTGCCGTTCAACAAACCGCACAGAAGGCCAGCAGGACCGGCGGCTGTCCCCTCCCCGCGTCACAGCAAGCGTCCCCAGCTCTGCAGCCCTTTGGCACGGCAGTGCCCGTGTGCAGCCCAGCCTCTCTCACTTGGGTTTACATCCACGTTTCCTTTGCTTCCCTGAAAGTTTAACCATCCACAAATACACAGGAGCAACTCGAGACTGAACACCCTCCACAGCTCCCGCTGCCTCCCCGCCACGCGGCAGCGGGCGAGCGGGAGCAGGCAGCAAAGCCATCGCTGGCGGGGTTCGGGCTGGGACCCGTCTGCATCCCGTGTCCGGGCGTGCAGGCGGACGCATGTGCAGATGAGCGGCCACAGGCAGGCGTGCAGCAGGCAGGTGAGCCGCAGCCCCGAGGAACGCTGCGTTGTGCCATCGCGCAGCGGGGCCGGTAGCACCAACAGCAACATCGAAGGCAGAAAAACCCGAGCCTACCAGCGTGGGACTGCTGAAACCAGCAGCCGGTCCAAGCCAGGCGGCTCCGTGGGCCCCTTGGGGTCTGGCAGGGTTGTGGGGAGCAGCTCAGAGCCCCAGGCCGCACTCGGCCGCCCAGCGATGGAGCATCCGCTGCGGGCGAGCACCGGGCGCAGGGCAGGGGCACCCCGGGGAGCTCGTTTTCAGTGCTCGGCGGTCCCTGGCGGGGCTTACCCCCGCCGAGCGAGCCACGGAGGCGGGGAGCAGCAGGAGGAGGCAGCAGCCGTCTTTCCCCTGGCTTTATTCAGAAAAGAAAGCCACGTGGAAATAAATTCACATTTCCCCCCTCGCCTCCGGCTCCTGGCGATCGCTCCCACCGCCGCCCGCGCCCCGCACGCTCCCGCCGCGCGCACCGAGCGGCGCCACGGCGAC
>Ga0065711_1048655_pt1 | contig 11693 bp, 8 predicted proteins | sample Hoacrofraction12_FD_59098 | JGI IMG/M metagenome (GOLD analysis project Ga0065711, IMG submission 59098) | Hoatzin crop microbial communities from Cojedes, Venezuela - Epithelial fraction 12 v2 (version 2) | ecosystem: Host-associated > Birds > Digestive system > Esophagus > Crop | place... | reverse complement strand
GCAGGACTCCCGGGGGGTCTCAGCAGAGCGGGGCAGAGGGGCAGAATCCCCTCCCTCACCCTGTGCCCACGCTGCTGGGGATGCAGCCCAGGGCACGGCTGGCCTGCTGGGCTGCCAGCGCACATTGCTGGGTCATGTTGAGCTGCTCATCCGCCAGCACCTCCAAGTCCTTCTCCTCAGGGCTGCTCTCCATCCATTCTCTGCCCAGCCTGTATTTGTGCTTGGGATTGCCCCGACCCATGTGCAGGACCTTGCACTTGGCCTTGTTGAACTTCATGAAGTTCACGCAGGCCCACATCTCCAGCCTGTCCAGGTCTCTCTGGATGGCGTCGCTTCCCTCTGGTGTGTCAACCAAAAACACCACTTGGTGTCATCAAGACAAGCTACTTGTGGGTAAGTTAACAATATGTATCAGAAATATATCCTGTCAAATACACAGAGAAATGCAAAATTGTCTCCACATCTATACTGTCATTAGATACAAATAGCCACTGTTCTCCAAAGTGCTTTGCTGTTAATCTTGTGCAAACTAATGAGTACCTGAGCAATTATGTAGTGGTGGGATAGTTACACACAGCTCTTACACAGGAGAGCATTTCCCCCAGCACATTCAAGGAGAAAACAGGTTAAGAGAGAGCTACAGCATCCTGCACAGAGCAGGCAGGGAGTGACTCTCAGGCTCCTTTCTGTCCCCACAGTGCACAGCATGAGCCACCAGTGATCTGGGACCTCCACATGGCACTTGTCACTCCATACAGGTCAGCAGAGATGGACAGAGGTGAAGGAATCTGTCCTCAAGGTCAGGGCTTGCATTTCCCCCTTGGCAGAACAGCTTCTCTGGCTGGCCTGGGCAGCACAGCAGAAGAGCTGGGCTTGATGTCTGGCTCAGGCAGCAGGTCCCCTGTGCGGTCCAGGGCCGGGCTGCCTGGCCATACCAACCACAGCCCCTCACAGACTGGTGCCAGTCTTCGTGGCAGCTTGGGGCACCATTCCAATACAAGCAATAAACACAATGGCCCTGCCTTGGGACCCTCATTTTCACACCACACTGCATCACGTTGTTGTCTTGCCTTCCAAGGCTCACACACAACCCTTATTTTACATTTCATCATGGAAATGCTGTGTGCTGGCATCACCAAAACACATCAAACAAAGAATTTGGTTCAGTGGTCCTTCTCCTAAGGCTTCTATAAAATCATCACCCTTATTTACTTACATGACTAGTCCCACCTTGTCATCTGGCCCTAACCTTACAGACATAAATATTTCAATAACCAGCCAAGATCAACCTCAAGCAACTACACTGGAAAAGACAACCTAGCATTTAAAAAAAAAAAAAAAAACAACATTGTTATGCTGGGGAAGGACAATCCTCCTTAATTTTGTACCAGTCTGCACATGATCAGAATAACCCCAGCTGAGACCAGTGGCTGTACAACAGCTGAAGGGTTCCTGCCTCACTACCCCTTGATAGGAAGATTATAGCCTTGTACTGCTCTCATTCTGCCTGGCTCTTCCTCACTGATATTTGTGATAACGTGATGTGAAGAAGAAGATTGTAGAAATGGACAAGACCATTTGCAAACACCTATGTGTGAAATGATCCGTAGTGCTGAGCAGTACATTATAAAAAATTTCTCCTGTGGCTAGTAGCATTGCACCGTAACCCTGCTGTAATGAAATGCGACACACGCCACTGCTCCTTGCATTGCCAGACAGTGAGCAGTGCCTTTTCCTCACAGTCTGCTTTTGGCTCAGGTAAGTGAATTATGTGCAATAAAGTTGTTTGGATGATAGCGTGGTATCACATTAGCCATATCTGAGCTGTAAATGTGGCCCTTGCTTTCCTAGAGGTCCTGATACAGGTCCTCCTACGGCTCTATAGCTCTGCCACCGCTGCCAGTGAAGCAGGGCACTATGTATTCCTGTGTATTTTGCCATCAAAATCTCCACTGACGCCCCATAAATTCAGTAGAGCTACACCCCCATTGACAGCAGAGTTTACAACTGCACAAAGAATTTCAAGAACCAGTTTACACTTCCAGCGCTAGTTGTTCTGGTCAACAGATGAGAGCACTCGGTGGCAATGCATCAGGTACAGCACAGCTGTTGCACACCTATGCAGTATAGATAGATTGCAGGCTCCCACATGACACACACAAATATCCATGGTCAACAACAGCTACTCGTCATCTGTGGAACTGACCAGGTCCATTTTGGGCACATGCAGAAACACATACAGAGCTTGTAGCCACAGATTTACATGACACTACTAGCATATCTAGCACTCAAAATAGGCTTTTCACTTTTTAAGGCTTCAGTGGCTACTACTTCAGTGCACAGTGTTGTTTCAGCTGAAAATTCATGTAAGTATGAAAAAAAAATCTGGGGACACATTAAGACAAGACACAGTTAATGCAAAGGAATCTGTAAAATTATGAATGGCCTGAAGATCTGGGGTCTTCATTGTTGAAAAATAAGATTGAGATAATTAGGAAGCAGCTTCAAAACGTGCAAAAGGATGTACATTTTCATATAGATATAATTAAATTGTGGAGTATGTTTCCAGAGGGTAAGATAGAAACCAGAAGTTTAAAATTATTTAATATGAGTTAGATAAGGTAGACACATACAGGATAAGACCCTAGGGTTGTGAGTGGTAATCCAGGCATAATCTTCACTTCAGGAAGCCCTTCAGTTGCCAAATTTGAGAGGCTGGGACTCCAGGCAGAAGAAGAGGCCTGTACTTCACTTTTATTGTTCACCTCTCCAAGCATCTGTTCCTGCTTTTTATTCTTGGGGTGTGTTGCCCTGAACTTGTACTGAGCAAAGTTCTCTCCAGAGTTAAGGAGACAAGCAGGCAGCCACAGAGACATAGCTATGAAGTGATGAGAAGGACCACAGGTTTAAAAGTCATTTCTGAAGGTGAACAACTAACACAATTCCAAGCAGCAAACAATGCTCCTGGAGGGTACTGGGGAATTGCTGCTTGCTGTCCAGGGGAACTCTGGCCAGACATGAGGACCCAAGGCTCAGAAAGACACCACAGAGTTGCCTTCTTATCAGGTTTGTCCAGGTGCTGTAAATGGCCAACTTGCCTGGTGCACTAGGAGGGTAGAGGAAACGGTGCTACAACATCCGAAGGCTGTGGATGTGGATGACAAGGGAGAATGCAGAATCAGAATTTTCTGAAGGAGCCAGGAGAGGGCTTGCAGCAGGGCGCAGGTGTAGTGGGTATGCACCAGAGTGTCCCTCCCATCATAGAATGAAGGCACAGAGGAACATCACTTATGTTTCTCGAGCTCAGACATGGCACTGTGTGGGAGTGGACCCAGCTGACCAGGCACACAGAGCTGTCACACGGTTTCCTACAGTGTGCACAAAAGACTGACACACCAAAGGCTGTAAAGAGTGTGTAATGCCCAGGACCTGGTGAGTAACTGGGGGAGGGAGAAGTCTGGCTGAGGCAAGAATCAGGGCTAACATTGTTAGTAGGAAGAACAGGAAAATTTACCAATCTCACAGCAGCTTTGGTCTCTCTTCTGCATATGTTTGCTGCGATACTAGTCTGTAGGTGATTCTCAAATGGAGGTTTTAGTGTCCAGCAACCCACTAGAATCACAGTCTTGAAAGACCACGATGTCTGTCAACCACTTCAAAAAAATGTGTCTGATGACACAGTGCATCTGAAGACATAAAGAATTTTGTAGTCAGAAGATATATGTTGAACACTTTCGTAGACACTGAAAGGCCTCCTTGGGGAAGAAAAGCACAATGTACTGGTAATTGCTTGAAAGACAAACAAGTGCCAGTGACCCTATTTCACCAGAGCAGCTTAGTATTTTCTATACAGTCACGTGCTGAGGGACAGTGACAGTTTCTAATTTTTGCCATTTTTAGCTAAGGTGACTATCCTGAACACTTTCCATTTGTCCACGTTTCTTTAATGGTTGGTATAACAAAGACTGAAGCTGGATAGTAGGGAAAATGTTTGTTCCTTGCTTGGAATCAAAATTATCTTGCATGACGCATAATGATAGCAGAAGAGAAGGTAAGAGAAGATGTTCAGTAAAGTGTTGAGAACTTTGCATAAAATTCTCAAGAAAATTTGTGAAGCTGGGTAATGCTGTGGCTGAGAAGTGTTGTTCTCCTATCTGAATTAATAACTGATATTTTTACCAAAACAAAAACTTTCAGGAATCTTCAAAAATCTCAGAAATTGAATCTAAAAAATCACCACATTTTTCTGCTGGTCAGAATAAGTCCTTGCCAAATTTACTTCTTTTTTTTTTTAAGTTTATATCTTTTACTGGTCATGAAAGCGAATTTCACTCAACAGTTGTTCAGGTTTAGAAGAGATTAAGGATTGCAGTTCACTCAGAAAATTATAATGCAATTTCCAGAATAATATTTAGCAGGCCTTCTGTAGTCCTTTCTTCTTTGCTATGACAGTTCATAGAGCCATAGAATCATACAGTATCTCCAGTTGGAAGGGACCCATAAGGTTCATCGAGTTCAACTCTCCGCTCTTCACAGGACTACCTAAAACCAAACCATGTGACTCATCATCATTCAGATGCTCCTTGAACTCTGAAAGGCTGGGTGCTGTTACCAATTCCGTGGGGAGCCAGTTCCAGTTACTGACCACCCTCTCAGTGAAGATCCTTTTTCTCTTGTCCAATCTGAACCTCCCATGATGCAGCTTCATTCCCTTTCCTCATGTCCTGTCACTGGTCACCAGAGAGAGGAGGTCAGCACCTCCCCTCTGCTACCCCCCTTGAGGAAGTCATAGACCACACTGAGGTCCCCTCAGCCTTCTTTTCTCCAAGCTGAACAAACCCAGTGACCTCAGCTACTCCTTGTAAGTCCTGCCCTCAAGACCCGTCACCATCTTGGTCGCCCTTCTCTGGACACACTGCAATAGTTTGATGCCCTTCTTGTGTTGAAGCACCCAAGCTGGACCCAGTGCTCGAGGTGGGGCTGTGCCAGTGCAGTGCAGAGTGGGACAATCACCTGCCCTGACCAGCTGGCGATGCTGTGCTTGATGCACCCCAGGACATGATTGGCCCTTTTGTCTACCAGGGCACACTGTTGACTCATATTTAACTTGCCATCACACCAAAACCCCAGATGTCTTTCTGCAGGGCTGCTCTCCAGCCTCTCATCCTGCAGTTTGTACGTATAGCCAGGATTACACTGCCCCAGGTCGAGAATCCGGCACTTGCTCTTGTTACATTTCATGCAGCTGGTGATTACCCAGCTCACTAGTCTATCTAAATCTCCCTGTAAGGTCTCTCTACCCATGATCTGGACTTAATAAGTGAAGTGTTAATGCCCTGATACTGTTGAGAAGCATTTTCCATCCATGGTCACCAATAGAAGGTGCTGCCTGTGGTGCCTGAGCGTCAGAGTTTAGTGCTGCATGTTTCTATGCCAGCCCAGGACCTCTTGGAGGAACAGCCTTTACCCAAAAGCTCATTAAACATCTGGTCAAGCTCTATCAGGAGCACTGCTTTGACTCCTGGTGCAATCCCGGTGTCAGCCAGCTCAAGGGAACAGTTTTGGACTAGTTCTTTAAAGGATCTGCAAAGTGGGACCACTCTTCATGGCTTTAGTACTACATGGTATGAAGACTACTCTTGGTTTGGCAGAATCTCAGTATGGGGAAATGACATTCCTTGTGGAATTAATTTCTGCTGATAATGTTATGAATCACTGTGAAGGACGGTATGTTTTAAATCACTGGTAACACCAGCACTTTGTGGTTTGTTGCTGGGTCTTGTTCAACCAGTAGATCAGGGGCATAGAGTGGCAGGTAAAATAATCCTGCAGAGCAGAGTCCATACTACAGCTCCAGACTCAGAAGTCCCTCTGTGTTCACAGAATCACAGAATCACAGAATGGTAGGTGTTGGAAGGGACCTCTGTGGGTCATCTAGTCCAACCCCGCTGCCGAAGCAGGGTGTGGGGTCTGACTTAGAATAGCAGTTAACAGGAAATTTCCTTCCAGGAGGAGTGGCTGACACACCAATGGGTTGTGCTGCTGTTCAGAGGAACCTGGACAGGCCAGATAAATGGGCTGGGGGGAACCTCATGAAGTTCCACAAGGAGGAATGCAAAGTCCTGCATCTGGGCAGGAATAACCCTACGCACCAGTACATCAGCTGAACAGCAGCTGTGCAGAGAAGGACCTTGGAGTCCCTGTGGAGAAAAGCAGACTGTTCATCCTGGAGGAGAGAAGACGTAGGGAGGAACTTACCAATTTGTAGAAACACCTGAGCAGAGGGAAGTAAGTAAGGCGAAGCCAGACATTTATAGATGATGCCCAGTGACAGGGAAAGAAGCAATGGGCACAAACTGAAGTGAAGAAAATTCCATTTAAAAATATTTGGTGGCTGAACACTGGAACAGGTTGCCCACACAGGTAGTGGACTCTTCATCCTTAGAGATATACAAAACCTGGCTGCACAGAGTCCTGGGCAGCCTGCTCTGTCTAACACTTGATTGAGCAGGGGCCTTGGGCTAAACAGTCTCCAAAGGTCCCTTTCAACCCCAAGTACTGTGTGATTCTGTGACTCTTAGCAACTAAGAGAAAACTCCTACTTATGTCCCTGCAATTGCTTTTGAAATTGTGGTGCAGGTTGGAGCCAGTCTTTCTTTCTGACATGGAGACAGAGGGCATTTGTACATTACAAGGACGTTACGAGGACACAGCTATCAGCAGCCATGAATCTTACAACCTGTCAAAAGAATGTGAAAAAATACATAGATGAGGTAAATCTATTAGCCCAGAGTGGAGTGTTTGTAGAAAACAGCCATGCCTGCCCTAACTCGTGTAGATCCAAGGAGATTGTCTACTCTCTTGTGAGACTAGAACAGAACTCTTCTTTCATCTGGCAGGAAGGGAAAAAGGAGACAAAGGGAGAGAGGCTTACAAATTGAATATAAACCCACCTTTACTAATAACACTAATAATACTAATAATACTAATAATACTAATAATAAGAGAAATTTTAAAATATATACAAAACCGATACTGAAGTTCCCGGAGTTTGGGCACTGGCGTCCCGCCAGCAGCTGCCAGGTGGGCACTGGGAAGTCCCTGGCTGGCCTCGGTGGTAGACAGGAACCAGACTCTGGGATGCACGGGTCGGGATCTGGATCAGGATCGCAGGCAGGACAAGGAGCAGGGTCCTCTTCAGCAGCTGGCCATGGACGAAGGGAGCGAGACCCTCGTGATTCCCCGGCTTTAAACTGAGTGTGACATGTGTGGCGTGGAACACCGCGTTGGTCAACATCGGGTCCCCTGTTCTGTCTACCCCTGCTGCGAGTATGGCTCTTTACGTCTCCTCGCTTGAGGAGCGTAAGAGGTCTATCGGCGGCCTTGGTTTCTAAAGTTATAATTAAAAACAGGGGCCTTTTTCTGCATTCCAATCCTACCGTTAGCTCAGTAAGACTATAAACATTAGGTGTTACCAGCTTTGGAGCAGGCACAGTCTGAAAAATACACAGAAAGCTTCAGAAAATTGCAGTTACTGAGAAGAAATTAGCTGTAAGGAGGATTCACTAAAAGAGAATCGGTCCTGTTTTAACCAAAACCAGGACATTACCTCTCTGCTGATCTGTTCAATGTTGTCACATTCAATTAAAATAGCTAGGTTTCTGAAGTCTTAATAATCTTTCATAATTTTATGGGTAAATTGAAAAGTAGAAATCCTAGAAGATCACATGATAAGGAGCAACTTATCTCATAAACATTTACATTATATCCATGTACATCAAAGGCAAATGTACGTTGTATGAATCAGAGAACATTCTTCTTTTAATTTATAGTAGTGTTACCTACTTCTCTGTGGGGGAACAGTGGCCAGGCAGCTGCAACCCCTGAGACAAGCCCAGGAAACTATCATTCCAGTTGTATTTGGTTTAATTGTGTTGTCAATATATACCAGTATCTCATTTTATGCCTGGACCTGAAAAGACCTCATCTGTATTTGTTTCAGCACCATTGAGTTGTGTGGCAATTCATCCTTTTTATGTTACTGTCCTGGGTTCAGCTGGGATAGGGTTCATTTTCACAGGAAGCTGGGACACAGGGCTGACCCAAATTAGGCAAAGGGATATTCCGTAGCACATGATGTCATGCTCAGTATATAACTGGGGAAGCTGGCTGGGGAAGGGGCATCACTGCTCGAGTGCAGGCTGGGCATTGGGCAGTGAGAAAATTCCTGTGTATCACGCACTTTGTGTACTCACTTTATCAGTATTATTGTTGTTATTGTTCTTTTCCTTTGCTGTTTTGTTAAACTGCCTTTATACCAATCCACAAGTGTTTGCTTTTTCTTCCCATTCTGCTCCCCATCCCATGGAGGGGTGAGGGGGGGGAATAGTGAGCAAGAAGCTACGTACTTCTTTGATGCCGGCTGGGGCTAAACCACAACAGTTACTATGCCTGTTTCTCCACCCACCCTTCATGAAATGCTAGTTTAAATCCCATTCTCCTTCATACCCCTCCTGCTCCTGTTCTGTGACACATCTGGTGTTTAGCCAGCACACACTTCCTCCGAGGAAGCCCCACCACAAGCTGCTGTCAAAGCTAGATCATACATTGCCACAGAAGTTATACAGTATTTTTTTTCTTGTTTTAGCGCAGGACTTTAATTTCAGGAAACACAACACGCTGAGATCTTAAATGTTGATGTTTACTCTGCACCCCAGCGTATTCCCTGGGTCAAATTAAAGCCATTTGAGAGAAGTGTCCGGTGTCCTCCAGACCAACTGCCCTTTCTGTCACTATCAGCCTATGTTTGAAGACTTCTGTGGAAGCAATCTGCATTACTCGAGCACCCTGCTTCCTCCATCGCTTCACTCACTAGCTGAGCACTGAGCAACACCCAGCGAGCAAAGCAGTGCGTCACAACTGCTTCTGCAACGCATGTTGTCACCGCAGCTGAGCCTCCACCCCTCCCTGCCAGCCTCTGGGAGGCTGCTGCAGTGGCTTTCCCTGCGCGTGCGTTAAATTTGGGTGGATTTGCAGAAACGACACTGGGGCTACTAGATGTATGCGAGACACGGTGCGAAACCTGGCTCTGTTTGTCTCCAGCTGACAACAACAGTTCTTGATTCTGAGCTGCAGTGAGGGGGTTGAGACATCTAGAGGATTGGGTTTCTGGTGAATTGTTCCAGTTTCTTTACTTCTTTCATGTTAATGAATGCTGTTTCTGGTTTTCCTGTTTTATATAGAGGGCAAAGAAGTTAACAGTAATGCAGACAGTGTGACATTCATGAATACATAAATTATTAAAAATAATTCATTTTGCAGTCAATGTTTATTGAATGAGTAGAAATATGATAATATACCTACTTGAATAATTTAGAAATGCCTATCATTGTCATTGGTAACAATCATGGTGTTTGTCTATGAATATTCATATAGTATCATTAAGATATAATGCTGAATAATGAATGTGTTAAAATATGAATGTTAATTACAGCATTTAATTATTAATTTCTAAGGTCTTTATAAATGTGGTATTAGCCTTGAAATGTCATCGTATCCATAGTACTTAATCTGACAACACATACTTTTTTTATACGCTGTAATATTAGTTATAAGGTAGAGCTTTCCAGTTATTCTTGTAGTCACTTACTAAAGGCTTAAAGTACAGAGATAATGATTAACTACCAACTTTTGAAATGTATAAATTGCAAATACAATTTGCCATAAGATAAAGTAAAATGCTCAAAAATATAGGTATTTTGCATTTTCTTTGCCATTCTATCCACTCCAAATAAGTTTTCTCATCTCTGTAGCACAAGGGATAATGAAGTATTAACTTTGTTCATTTTTCACTCTCTATAATGAGCTTATTCACCAATGATCTGGATGAAGAGTTAGAGTGTACCATCAGCAAGTTTGCTGATGACACAAAACTGGGAGGAGTGGTGGATACACCAGAAGGCTGTGCTGCCATTCAGCGAGACCTGGACAGGCTGGAGAGTTGTGCGCAGAGGAACCTGATGAAATTCAACAAGGGCAAGTGCAGGGTCCTGCACCTGGGGAGGAACAGCCACATGCACCAGTACAGGCTGGGGCTGACCTGCTGGAGGGCAGCTCTGTCGAGAGGGACCTGGGAGTGCTGGTGGACGACAAGTTGACCATGAGCCAGCAGTGTGCCCTGGCTGCCAAGAAGGCCAATGGGATCCTGGGGTGCATTAAGAAGAGTGTGGGCAGCAGGTCGAGCAGAGTTCTCATCCCTCTCTACTCTGCCCTGGTGAGGCCCCTTCTGCAGTACTGCATCCAGTTCTGGGCTCCCCAGTTCAAGAAAGATGAAGAGCTACTGGAGAGAGTCCAGCGGAGGGCTACAAGGATGATGAGGGGCCTGGAACATCTCTCCTGTGAGGAAAGGCTGAGGGAGCTGGGCTTGTTCAGTCTGAGGAAGAGAAGGCTGAGAGGAGACCTTATAAATGCCTATAAATATCTGAAGGGTGGGTGTCAGGAGGATGGGGCCAGACTCTTTTCAGTGGTGCCCAGCAACAGGACAAGGGGCAACGGGCACAGACTGAAGCAGAGGAAGCGTCAGATGAACATGAGGAAGAACTTCCCTCTGAGGGTGACGGAGCACTGGAATGGGTTGCCCAGAGAGGTTGTGGAGTCTCCTTCTCTGGCGATATTCAAGACCCGCCTGGACAAGGTCCTGTGCAGCCTGCTCTAAGGGACCCTGCTTTGGCGGGGGTGTTGGACCAGATGACCCACAGACGTCCCTTCCAACCCCTGTGATTCTATGATTCTGTGAATGTATTTCTGCTGCATGGTAATTTGGGGTTTGCTTCTTTAATGGACTGAATGATGATTTCTGTTTAATGTCTAGAAAAAAGGGAACAGTTGTTACACCACTTCCTTTGAAGTAAGAGTTTTAGTGTAACTTTTGGAATGTCTAGAGTGTTCTTGAAGTTCGGCTTCTACTTATGATGAACATATATAACAAAGCACATGAGTCACAGCAAATCTGCTCTTTGAATTTATGTATCTGAGAGCAAGAAAAATGGATTCACGTGAGTAGGTTAAGCTAAAACAGAAGTAAGTCAGGGCAGCCAGCCAGAAGTTGATGAATTTGTCATCTGGCAATTTTCTCATCGCCCGGTGTGGAGTGCACTCCCGAGCCGCGATTAACCTCCCTCTGGCCAGTTCCCCCATTTAAACCTGAGCATGATGGCACATGGTATCGAATACCCCATTTGTATGGCCAGCTTGGGTCTGTCTTTCCGGCTGTGTCCCCTCCTGGCTCCTTGTGAAAATTAACCCTATCCCAGCCAAACCCAGGACAGGTCTCAAGCCTCCTAACCCCATAGGAGCTGACCTTTGTATTTCCTTAATAACACCTTTTTCTGAAGTTTTACTGTAGCTGAATTTAACATCAAAAACACCAGGACAGCTGCAGTACTGATTTAATCCAGATACTGCTCATTTAACATGAATCTGCAGCCAGGGACATCACCCTCAGGAGCAGGCTGCAAGTGCTGAGCTGAAACAAAACACCCCTCTGCCCTGCAGCCAGAGCAAGCAGTGGACTTACAGTACTTCACAGAATCACAGAATCACAGAATCACAGAATAGTAGGGGTTGGAAGGGACCTCTGTGGGTCATCTAGTCCAACCCTCCTGCTGAAGCAGGGTCACCTACAGCAAGCTGCA
>Ga0065711_1048640_pt1 | contig 11695 bp, 9 predicted proteins | sample Hoacrofraction12_FD_59098 | JGI IMG/M metagenome (GOLD analysis project Ga0065711, IMG submission 59098) | Hoatzin crop microbial communities from Cojedes, Venezuela - Epithelial fraction 12 v2 (version 2) | ecosystem: Host-associated > Birds > Digestive system > Esophagus > Crop | place... | reverse complement strand
GGGGGTGGGGGCTGACCCCACCTGGCCATACAGAGCCGGGTATTCCATACCATGTGACGTCACGCTGGGTTCCGGTGGGGGGGAGCGGCGCGACGGGAACGCACTCGGGGCTTGGGCGGGCGCAGTGCCGGTCCGGTTTCGGGAGAGCGGCTGTTGTACGGTTCGTGGTTGCGTTTTCTCCTTATTTGTATCGTTGTTGTTCCTGTTTTGCCTCTGTTTGCTGTTCTGTTAAACTGCCCTTATCCCGACCCACCAGTTTCTGCCTCTTTCATTCCATTCTCCTCCGCACGCCGGCGGGGGGAGGGGCGGCCGCGTGGCGCTTTTGTTGCCGGCGGCAGCCGAAACCAAAACACCCTGGAAGCAGTTCTTTAAATAAACTTTAGAGTCCACCCTGCCTATAAAATTATTGTTCATAATTCTGATAATCTGTCAGATCAGTTTATTAGACTGGCACAGCTTGTCAAATAAAATGGCAAACAGAAAGCTAGTGTCCAAATCCATCCTTCAATTTGAAATACAACATGAAATACTTTGAAGGAATCCGGCGGGCTAATGTAACAAGGAATGTATCCTCCCCTGAAGTGAAGGATTCATTTCAAAACACACTGATACATTGGCGCAGAGCAGTGACTTCATCAGCATAGAGAAAAATAAGAAAAAGTATTATTTAGAAGATACTACCTCTGAGCGAGATCATCATATGTCACAAATTTGGATTAATTTAAACAGAGCTACATTAGTTTTTACCAGTTCCAAATCCACCTCTCTATTTCCCATGGTCTGGAGCATTATAAAATATTTCCAAAATTTATATTTCTTAATATTTTCCAAATGTCGTTAGATTTCTAGGGAAGGGGGAATTATATTTTTGCTTTTCCCTTTTCCTGCCTTTTACCACTCAGCAGTCTTTCATGAAATTCTCTTCCTGGTTTGACAGAGAATCTCTTTAATAAAAACAAAAAAAAGCTGATCTTCTAGCTCTTGCTAGCCAACGTTGTAAAATGTCAGTCAGGAAGGGAATCATTAAAAGATTGAACATTCAAAATCTGTAGTGATGGAAAACCAGATATAAAATAAATGACAGGAGGGAAACTTTCTGCCCAGTACTTTGGAAAGTGGCTACCGTTCAAGGCAAAGTTCAAAGTAAAAGCAAGGAAAAGTGACTGTTGTTAAGCTCTGTGGTCTTGATTCATTTTTTCATTCTCATAGTGACAACTTTCTTTAAGTGTCCACTTAGCATGATGTTAAATTATCTACTTGAGACTGGGAAAAATAATATTCATATACTAAAATTTCATATTATATCTGCAGTAGCGCTATGTTCTTTTAACTGAAAGTTTCACAGTAAGGAGTGAACCAGGGGCTCATAAACCACATCTGTACTGTCTCCCACAACTGGGCCAAAGCCTGCAGCTCTGGCAAAGACTATCTCACTTGAGCGCTGACCCACACAACTTCTTGCTTAGACCTCAGCTTCCTACTGGGCTAATTGTTTCACCACAGAGAGAATTCAGTGGCTAATTTGTGTTCTGATAACATAGGCAAGGGGGGCACCAGGACCTGTGAAATGCAGGGAGATTCATCTCATCACAGCTGCGAAACCCAGAGTTGGGTTGTCTCTTGACTATGACACTCTGAAACACTCTCTCCTTTTTCTGTTGAAGCTAGTTGTGTAAATATCTGTACCTGCACAATCTGCAGAGAGAATACGAAGAAGCTGAAAATGTGAAAACAACTCTTTCTGAATTCTGAGAAGATGTAAATACCCAAAAATAGCCAGTAAATGTATTATTTTTAAAAAATCTTGCCCTTTTGACTCAGTTTTCTTCTGAACAGGTTATTTTCAAAACTGTCATTAATAATACAAGAAACTAATTTACTGAATGTCTTCGAAAATTCAGCTGTAAAACATCTTTGCCTTTCCATAGTTACTGTGCAACGGTGTCTTTGAAAAATAACCAGTCATTCAATTAAGTACGACCCATACCTCATAAAACCATAATGTTCATCTCTAATAAAGTTAAGCTTTTAATTTTGTTTCCTTACTGAACCCTTTTAAAGAGTTTGGAGTTGTATCCTGCCCACCCATGCAGAATACGCTGGCTTACTGCTGCTTCTTCGTAATCACACAGACTGTGCCCACATTTCCTAATCGCTGCAGATGCAAATACCTACCTATGTTTATCAGTAGAGGCATGTTTCATTTTTATTCTTTGTTCCTTCAAAACTCAAGGGCGAAAGCTAGCCACAGCCCACTCCTTCAAACTCTCCTAGCTCAAGGGCTTCTAATCCTTCACAAGCCCCTGGGAAGGTATTTGTTCAGGGTGGAATTCTTCTTCTGCTGCACTTGAGGGCCTCTTTGCCTGCAGTGCATGACTCCGCTCACCTTGGCACTGTGAAGTCTAGAGAGAAGAGAATAACTTGCATTGAGTGACTTCTTAGGTGAAGTTTGCTTCTAATGCACTTTTGAAGATTTTCTGTGCTTAGAATTTCCTACATGCTATTCTGTAATCAAAATGATTTGTTAATCAAGACCCATGAGTACCTCTTGGCTCCCCACATGTCTATGGGTGGTTTTACTGGGGCAGCAAGTATAAAAATTCAGAACCGTAATGGGGTGAATTAAGTTGAAATGAGTGTGAAGATGATCTGATCTAGATGGAAGTAGCTCTCAGAGTAAGGTCCTTTGCAGCATCACTCTCTCCCACATTGGGTATTGAGCTAAGATCCCAGAGCTGGAGATGCTGATGGTGCCTAACCTGTAGCCACAGGACACTTCCCACTATGCAGGAGGGAGACAAACATGTTCCGGCCAGTCTCCAGTGTGGGCAACTGAAGGACCAGACCCACCATGAGTCAGGAAACCGTTCTGCTGTAGGGATACACAGAGGTCCCCTGTGTTCACATGTGTGAGAAAGATCCATGTGCTCAGAGTTATTCAGATTTTAGGTACACTGCTTTCTAAAATAACCCACCTCTTTTCACTGGGAACGAAGGTCAGCTAGTGAAGCTGAACTCTTAACTGAGAGACTTCAAGCTATTTGCCTAAAGTTAGGTGGGATGAATCCAGGCCCTAACACATACACTAATTCTTCGGGGTAGCTGCAGACACAGCAACATTCATTATTTCCATGAAAGCACTCGCTAGTCAATCTTTTCCATACAATATCTGCCAGCAGCACAGACTGAAGTGTGTGCTTATAATAACAAGACAGCAGAAATTTCAGACAAAGATTTGAATAGTATGTTTTGAAGTACTTGCTCAGGCTTGTTAAACCCAATTCAAGACATTAAGGAAACAGTTGTTCTTTTTTTGTGAGGTCTGTATCTCTGTTTCTTAAGGGAGATTATCTTAAAGGAGAAATTAGTTTCTTTTACATATTACTAACCATGAATACATCTGAAAACCCGTTACCACTTGTGTAGTTCTGTTGATACAAACTTTCCTAACCTTAATTTAGCTCTACAGCTCTGTGGCTGGACTTTATCCTGACTTGGCCCTCTAGTCATTTCTAGCTTTATCTCTCCAAGCAGGTGACACTACTTGAATTCTGTACTGGGGCTTAAAGGTTTTTCCTGTTCAGCTAGTGATCAGACACAGTACTGATGCCAACTAATCCATACCGATTTAAACCTAACTTCTATGCAGCAGAGGTAACCACCGCAGCAACAGACTTGTTCATACTGATCTCTATGAGGTATTGAGAGCAATTAAAAATGTTGCTACTAGCAGAAGCCACAACTGACCACAAGTACACACAAATATGCAGCAGCTTGACTTCTTGCACAAGTACAGATGTTACTGTAACTTTGTGAGTGTACGTAACTCACCTCAGCATATCCTGCTAAGAGCTGACTTCAGGATTCTTCTGTTTTGAACTTTGAAAACCTTTCACAGCGTTACTCCTACCTCCTCATCCAAATGTTTAAGTCCCTGTACATTTAAATATAAAATCTGATTTCTCATTCTCAACTAGTAAATCTCATCTCTTTCTAAATCCCTCCTGAAATATTAGTGTTATTGTGCATGTTCTGTCATAAGTATTACTTTGTGGATTACATTGCCAAAATACATTTTTGATCTGTCTGAGCTTAGTCATTTTAAATCCAGCCATTAATATACATCTGCTCACAGCTAAGCAAAATTCTGTATTGGAACTATAAAAGATAAACTTAATAACTAGTTATGGTGATAGGTGTTCTCTGAATGTGCATTGTGTTTTGTTTACACCTAGGCATTGGGTCCTGTGGATCTATGTCCCTGGTTGGGAAGAGACACTTGCTCTTGGCTCCTTTGGAGCCCAGTGAAGCAGTTTTGTTGGAGCAGATTTTCACCCCACGGCGGCAGTTTTGAAAACCATCTAGTATCTGAGGGGATCACAGCTGATGTGCTTGGCAGAGACATGGCCAGAACTGGTGCATATATCCTGAGACAAAGCCGTTCATTCTGGCCAAATCCACTCTTCAGCTTGCAGACGGGAGGTCATGGCACCATCAGCAGTGTCATCAAAAGGTTTCTTCTACCAGCCTCCCTGCTGTGCCAGCCCAGGCAACTAACTGGGTTGAACCCTTCCACAGATGTCCAGGAAACACAACCAAGCTGTTGCTGTCAAGAGCATGATGAGTAAGTAAGTTATCTTGTGCCAGACGACTAGTAGTAACAGTCTGTGTAGGTATTTCTAGTTTGCTGTGCCTTTTAGATAATGTGACTGAGTTTATCCCTCGTCAACCCTTCAACAAAAAAAGCACAGTTATTTCACATTGACTGTGGAGAAAAAGTACATCAGGTGAGACATCATCTTAGACTGATAGATTTATTGTATGTTCCTCATATACCTTGGCTTTAAGAAAGCTGCAAAACATAATATTTCTAGTTTTATATATATTAAAGTTACAAGAGTATCTAGTTTGGTTTCTGTATATTGCAAGCCTTTAAACTTTGCTATCACACCAGTCCCAGCAACCTTGGCATGGTTAAAAACACATTTCAGAAGTACATCTGTTTTGATTGAAGAAGGGCACCAGGAGAAGAAGGACCCTTTTGCACTGTCTGTTTGCCAGAGCAGCCTGTCATCCCTCTTGCTGAATATCTGTGTCTTTATTTCCAATTTTAGTCTGTCTGTACGCATTTCTCAGGTCTTGGCTTTAACCTCTTTCGATTCCAAAAAGAGGACTCCCAGCCTCCCCAAGGCCACTGACTCCAGCCTGCTGTCGTGTTGGGCGGTCTAGTCCCTGTCCTGCATTGATAGACTGGGCAGCCCAGCTCTGCAGGTCTCTCACCAGGAGGAATCCTTCCCCACGCCTTCAGCAATTTCCCTGATTTTCTACCCTTGCCAGGCTTTAATAACTTCTTTAAAAATTGTTCAGGAAAGGTGGGGGGAATATACTAGCACAAGTCTCACCAAGGGCCCTCCTTCCTTTGCCTGAAGGTACTTGGATGGCTGTTTATGGCTCATGATATTTCAGACTGAATGCAGAAGCATGCTAAAGACAGGGGGGCTAATCCACAGCCCTGGCAGGTTAAGAGCTTCCTTTGTTCAATGAACTAAAGCACTTGGCCATATCCAGATCATTCCCACTGCCATCACTGCCTTCTCCTGTCATTTGGTCCTGCCAAATCCCTCGTACGTCATATGCCTCCAGCCTCGCCAGATGGCTGCAACCCAACTCTGAAGTAGTCAGGCGAATTCACTCCTCCCTCTTATACCTTCCCATTAACAGACAAATAAGAAAAACTAGGTCTGGAGCAGGACACTGCATTGCCGGTGTTGTTTTCAAACACTTTGTTGTGCCCGGTCCAGACAGCTGAGCACTGCTCAGATCATACTGCAGTCCTTTTTGCAGATCGTCTGTGGGCAGGTTACAACTTCCCAGTCTTTATTCACTGTTCTAAGTCAGGCTGAGAGCTGCCACTTTGAAAGGGTGTAAGTGGCAGCAACATGTGCTCTCCTTCCCTTGCCTCTGTGCAGAGGAGTCCCACCAGGCAACGAGAGAGAGGGGAAGGAGGGAGGGAAGGGAGCTCCAACACGAGGAGAAAGTGGGGCATGTCTGCCCTACTTGGGGATGCTTGGGGAGCCCAACTCATCTTCTGCACTGCCTGAAATTTATTTATCTGTTATACTTTGACATTACTTCTGGAGACAGCTCAAACCAGTAAATATTGTGCTTGCAGCAAGTGACCACAAGGGGCCTGAGCAAGATGGAATCAGGGTTCATCTTCCACCTCGGATGGGCGTTGGTTTGAAAGGCTGTACTACACCTCTTCTGGTACCTATCCCCAGTCCTTCTCTGCACACCTTTCTCAGTGAATTCAGCAGTTTGCTGGTGTATACCACGTTTTAGTCCAAAAACTGTGGCTCAGGCAGTAGGCACAGACATTTTGTTTGTAGCAGTGGACAGTGGCCCCATGGTGATCTTCTTGGAGGACAACATGGATCCAGGAGGAGGGCTGTGCCTTTCTTTCCACATAGGAATAGTGAACTCAGAACACTAATTTTCAGAAGTTCACATGTATGCAGCGACTGCTGCCCAGGGGACTGAGATGTTGAAGAAGTAAAGTCCAAGGCTGAATGAAGGCTGATATGCATCCAGACTTAAAGAAGAAAATATCTTTTTATGAGTGGGAGAAGGCAAACTTTCCAGGAGATGAGGTATTCTGGGAGGCCCTTTCTAGGGAGGCCAGAAGGCTGACTGTGCCTCTGGGAAATGTCATTTTTTTAAGAGATGGAGCACTGTTTGGTGGCACTTCTTGTGGACATGTCAGCCCCCAAGGGATATGCATCAGCCCCACCTTAACAGGGACTAGGACCCCCTGCTGTGCCTACACCTGCAGTAGCACCCAACAGACCTTTCTTGGCTCTTCCTGCAGGTGCCAGATCTGAAGCACCAAGAGGAAACTGGGGCTTTTCTCAGTACCATGCCACAAGCCCCCACATGGCTGGCTTCTCCCAAGTCTTCCCCCAACTCTATAAGGAGATATCCTAGCTCTTTATGCTTCATAAAAAGTTATCATCCCAAGGAGACTTCCTCCCAAACCTTATCCCACACTTTCTCCACAGAATTTGTGCCAGGCAGGGGCAGGGAATCAGTGGCAAACCAGCCCACATGGGCTCCATTTCCACATGGTGTCTCCAGCATGGGCAGTGTCTGTCTGACATAATAATTCCTTGACTTCATTCAGCTGTAGGGCAGAACATCCTGTCTGCTCTTCTACAGGTGGTGACAATGAGTCCTTCCTAACCACTGCACATAACACTTACTTTCCCTCACCATACTTCTCCAAGTTGCTGGTCCATCTGGTACTCTTAGTGGCCAAGACAGAAAACAGCCTGGTTTTGTCCCCTCTGTTTTGCTGGTAATATTATCCCCCAAGGTTCTATACCTACAAGGGTTGCTACGTGCATTTGGCTTGGATCCATGAACTGCTTCCCAGGTCAGTAACAAAAAGCCGTCTCTCCCGACCTTTGTTCTTGAACAAAAATTCCTCAGCTGCTCCTGCCCCTGAAGCAGGACGGTCTGTGCAACACCACACGGTAGCTGGCAGCTCTGAGTCCCAGATGCCAGCACGAGCAAGATGTGCTGGTCTTGCCTTCATGCTCTCCTGCTCCTTGAGTGACACGCACTGCCCTGTTTGATAAGAGAAAACCATCCGGCTGCTGCCAACCCGGGCGGCTGATGAACTGCTCCAGGGACATGGCCGACACGGCCACTGCAGCAGCTGCTACCACTCTGCTTTCCACCCCTAACAGTGCGGTGAGCTACGTGATAAAAGGTGTTTATCACCTCTAGACCTGTACAGTCAACTTAGGACCCATCAGCCCTGACTCACCCAGCCTGGTTGCATCACAGCCATCCTTGCCTGCAGGGACTCGCTATGTCAGCTGTGATGGCAGCTGAAACTGGCCCCACCTTTTATGAAAACCTTCCTCCCTCTCCCAAAACGAACTGGCACATGTCTCATAAACCTTCCTCTCCTGGCTCCAGTGGGACATGTCTGTCAGGACACAAAGACGAGAGGAACACATTCAGGCACAGATGTACACCAAAGCAGATACGACTGCAGAAAAAAAGAGGAAATAAAGTTGGCTGGGGAACAAGTATTTTTAATAGTGTTCCCTTTAACAGAGCCTAAAGAGAAGTAACACTTCATTTTACCTTTTCTATTAAAGCAAAAATCTCATCAGTGTCAGTTGTGTGCAGGTGCTATGCACAGTGGGAAACAACCCAAACCAGCATGTGTTCTTTGAAATATTTCTTTTAAACAGACACTAAGTATTTTCAGCTTTTGGAGAATGTGGTTCGAAATAACAAGAAGATAAAATATCACTGTGCTGTGCGAGGGAGGATATGTGCAGTTATCTTCTGTGATTTCATACTAATATTTAGCTATCGTATAGCACTCTCTCTGCTGACCCTGTTGTATAAACATTCAGTAATTAACTAGCACACTCCCTGCTATGCAACAGGTAGGTAGGTAATATTGTTCTTGCCATCCCTGGGCTACAGATAAGGAATTTAGACAGAGAGACAACAAAGTTTACCCAGACCCACTCGGGAAGTCTCCGGCAAAGCGGAGAGCAGGATCAGTTCCTGCAAGACGTATTCGCTTTGCCCCGCTCTGCCTTTAATGTTACAGTCCAGAGACACGTAAGACTTCAGCGCAGCCCTGAGCGGAGAGGAGTCCACCTGCAAAAACTCCTAAAGCTGTTTCACACCACTGACAGTTTCTGGAGCAGACGAGGCTCAGAGGGGAGCCACGGGAGTGCTGTAAATCAGGACCAAGGCATATTGGCAGAGCTTTGTGGGAAAGCTTGCCTGGGGTCTGCATGTTACTGCTCGTTTTTCTCCGTGCTTTTGGTACTTCTTTTTCTTTACGGCCAAGTGCTGTCCCCAGTCACCATTTATTAATCATCCAATTTAATTACCGTGTGTGGTACTGTTGTGGAGGGGGTGTGAAAACAACCAGAATACGAGCATTGCCCTGAAATACTGCGGAGGGCAGCTGCAGACGCACGCTGCAGGAGCGGCTTGTGAGCTTCCTAAGGCCTTTTGCGCCGCAGCAGGGACATTGTCCCTCACCCACACTTCACAAAGCAGCTGCCCACCCCTCTCGTTTCTTCCCATTTGCCTTTACTGCCTTCAGAAGCAGCAAACGGAATAATGCTGAATGGCTCTTGACAAAAAAAGTCCCAAGCCCAACAGTATTACGCATGTAAGGATTAACTTCACACGTTCTGCACTTGATTTTTCTTTAAGCTTTGAGTGATGAGGAAGCAGAGGTCATGGACCACTGAGATTATTTTGACCACAGGAAATGATGTGAAGCAAAAGGCAAGCTTCATGAGGAAATTAGTCAAATCTTGTTAAAATTTCAATTCGCCTTAAGGACTGTATTTTTTTCTGCAAGGATGTCAGCAAACTTGGGAAGGTACTAAAAAGCACTGTCCCATTTTTCCCATTTTTCTCCTGAAGGCATTGATAGATGCAATGGCAGGGACAGTTAGTCAAAAAACAGGTTTAGGGAAAGCAACATCATTTTGCTGGCACAGTATTCCGAAAGTTTTGGCTTGGCTATTGAAAGAGGCTTTAGTTTCTTCGCTTTGTTGTGTGGAAACTGTATATGGCCGGTGTTTTTCATAGTCCAATGTGTTCTTATTCACTTGCATAAAAGACATCCACTTAAACTGCAGCGACATTGCCACCACTTCTAAAGCAGGCAGCGCAGTGCAGTCCTGACTGTCAGAGCTCACATCTATTACAAAAATCAAACCACATGTTTTTCCAGGTGCTACCATCTTGCAAACAAGACACATGGGGACCAAAAAATGTGTTTCAGGACTTAACATGAGGCCTACAATTAGAATTTTTTATTGAATCTAGTTATTGCAAGCTGCTTTCAACTGAAGTCTACATTTGTTTAAACACCTTCAAACCCATATTTGCTCTGGCTGTTGAAGTAATGTATATTCTTAGAGTCAGTAGAAGAACACAGTGCAGTTTACTTGGCAGCTCTACTTCTTGTAACTGAAATATTTTATTTAAATCGGTACCATTTTGCAGAGATGAGCATTTGAAGAGATACTGTAAATGTTTTAAGTGAGCCAGATAAAGTTTCTCCGCGGAAGCATGCTGTGGCTTACACAAGCAACGCAACACATAGATCTCAGCTCAAGTGCATATGGATACACATACACGGTGCGATTCAGCGTTCCTGTGTAACTCAGGCAAATTGCCACGGGCCTGTTTTCAAGAGTTATCAAGCAGTTGTGTCTTCAGCTGACTTCAGAAGGAGTTAAATCTGAAACCTAAAAAGATCTCTTTCGCTGGAATTGTAAAGGAGTCTGAAGAAATCATGCAGACCTTATGCAAAATGCTCCTGGATTCTTTGAAAATGAGCCTTTGGTTCCTAGTTTTCCCCTGCAAATGGGAGAAATGATATTGCTTTTTTCCTAACACTTCCCAGTCTGTTTTACACGTTCATGCAACGCTTAATCCACCTTGTCTGAACTCTCCAGGTGTTACTCTAGTTCGAATAGAATCATACTTACCAATCTGGACAGGACAGTGCCAGGCTCCCAGCTGTTGTCTCATGGAGCTCAGGGCTACAGAAGAACAGTCACTGACACTACAGAGCAACTCCTGGAACGTCTCTCAGTGCGACACCAGAGTCTCAATGTGTCATTGCAAGCTGGAAAAAGACTTTTGGCCTATCCAAGGATGCTAGTGAGACTCAGTCCAGCCCAAATATTCCTGCGGGGACTCCTTTTCCATTAGATCATGACAGTTTAAACATTAAGTGCAGAAAGAGAATTAGGTGTTAGGAAATTCTGAATGCCGTCTAGTTCTGGGTTTGACCATAGCATGCAACATATATATTCACGCACACATATTACATTAGTAATATTCTGTATGACAACACTTCTCAGATTAACACCAGGAAAATCCATAAAATAGCTAAAATTAGAGCTCCTTAAAATGACTGTTGAGTCCTTATCGATTTTCTTGGATTTTTATCTTAATCACTGGGAGTTATCGGTGGTCAGATCTTCACACATGAACTTCAATGTGTCCTTGACAGCATCTAATTTTTTTGCAGTCCTTGTCGTTTCTAGTTGCAGACCGGTTTGGAAATGCACAGTGATATTAATTTTAGACATAAACCTCAACAGCACTACGTGCATTTGATCTAACACCTGCATCTCTAGGACGTACTATGTGGAAAAATGCTAACTCAATACCTGTGTTGAAAGAACATGAAACTGTTGGTATATTTAGTTGTGTATACTGCATCTACCATGTTAGCAGTATATGTTATAAATGTAACATTGACGTGTTAGGGAGGAGTAAATAATACACACTCCATGTGAAATGCAGAGTACAAAGGAAGGACTTCAGCGAGGCTTTTGACACTGTCTCCCATAACATCCTCATAGGCAAGCTCAGGAAGCGTGGGCTGGATGAGTGGACGGTGAGGTGGACTGAGAACTGGCTGAATGGCAGAGCTCGGAGGGTTGTCATCAGCGGCGCTGAGTCTAGTTGGAGGCCTGTAACTAGTGGTGTTCCCCAGGGGTCAGTACTTGGTTCAGTCTCATTCAGCCTGGATCAGTGACCTGGATGAAGGGACAGAGTATACCCTCAGCAAGTTTGCTGATGACACAAAACTGGAAGGAGTGGTGGATACACCGGAAGGCTGTGC
>Ga0065711_1048601_pt1 | contig 11696 bp, 13 predicted proteins | sample Hoacrofraction12_FD_59098 | JGI IMG/M metagenome (GOLD analysis project Ga0065711, IMG submission 59098) | Hoatzin crop microbial communities from Cojedes, Venezuela - Epithelial fraction 12 v2 (version 2) | ecosystem: Host-associated > Birds > Digestive system > Esophagus > Crop | place... | reverse complement strand
GTAGTTGGCTGTGTGCTTGGATCCACGCCCCCTCGGAAAGCTTTGCTTTCCTCCACCCCCTCGCCAGCGAGGGGGAGATGGGGGGAGAGGCTACACTTTGCCATACTTCAGTTCGTGCTGGAGAATGGCGTAGTTGTATGCGGCACTCTGAGTGAAGATATTCGTGGAATAGTCGCAGAGTTTATCGTAGGTTTCTGAATTATAGATCATATCAAGTGCTTCGGAGATATCGCATTTCGTATCCTCCATCAGCATTTGTGCCATATCCTCGACGAGGGAATCTATAATAAAATCTTTTTCTACTTTAGTCGTCATCCCGTATTAATTTTGATATCGCCAGTTCTGTTCCGAAGAAATACTGTCGATTAAGTTTCATAAATGTTAACTCCCTGACTAAGGTTCCCATGTCGATGAGCCCTCTGATATAGCGATTCAACTGAAAAGCCACACCGTCGTCAGCGATAGGTCCGACAACAATGTCGTAATCGTGAATAAAGCCGGTACGGCTAGACCTTCTGTTGTCAAGAACGAACTTTGCCCATTGCTCATCAGGTTTCTCAAAAATCAAGACTTTTAGTTCTTTGGATTCAAGCCATGATTTATCGAAATCGAATGTGGTAACGACAGGTTCTCCTTGTCCTGTAAACCGACAGCGTCTTTGTGCCATAGATTCAGCCTGAGATTTTATATCTGTAAGATAGAAACCTCGGCCGAAGTCTTTGTCAGGACTCCCTTTGGACAGGTCGATACTGTCGATAACGATATTTGAACCGTGATACAACTTCATGCGATTCCTCCACCGTTTCTCTTGCAGATTACAATAAGATCATCTACAGCATTCTCTATGGACAATGTATGCTCGGCCGGATAACATTCGTCGAGGAAGGAGATTCCTTTATACCTCTTCAGGTATTTGTATGCCTGTTTGGTAGTCAGCCCCGTCCTCTCCGCAAAGTTCCGGATAACACAAATGATATACGGTAATTTATTATCTTTCTTGTCCATAGTTTTATTCCGTCGATTTAATCGCAAAGTTAGTATATATTTCGGGAATGTGGAATTTAAATCATCTTTTTTTGTTAATATTAAGTAGAGAGATTGTTTTTTAATGATAATTAACTGGCAAATACCTATCACCAGGAACAAGGGATCCACGCCCCCGTCAGGAAGGCTGCAGGATCGTTGCACTTGGATCCACGCCCCCGTCAGGCTCCGCCCCCCTTGTAGTTGGCTGTGTGCTTGGATCCACGCCCCCGTCAGGCTTCGCCTGACACCCCCTCGCCAGCGAGGGGGAGATGGGGGGAGAGGCTACACCTGTTTCCTTATTCGCCAGGGATCGGGATAGAGGTTATTGGCGCGGGATCCGATGTTTTTGGCGAAGCCGAGGGGGAATCCGCGGTAGGTGATGATGATGTATCCGAGGGGGGCGTCGGGAATACGGAGGGCCTCGCGACGGAGATACTGGATCGCGGTGGGGAGATCTACGTCGACATGGGGATAGCCGCTACCCTCCCCTATCGTCAGGGCTTCGCTGATATCGGGAGCGGAGGGTTTGACGGAGGATTGATTCTTGCCGGGGGAATGACGCTTGTCGGAATACTCCCGATCGCCGGCATCCCGGTATTTGCCTGAGACTTTTCCTGACTTTTTGACTGAAGACTGGTATTTGTCTTTCTTCTTGGTTTGCTTGGAATTGCTGCCGGAGGAGAGGGGGTTGGCTCCGTAAGAGAGGATGTTGAGGATTGGGGGGAGAGACTCTCCCCCACCGAAAGGCTGTAGGATCTTTGCACTTGGTTCCACGCCCCCGTCAGGCTTTGCCTGACACCCCCTCGCCAGCGAGGGGGAGATGGGGGGAGAGGCTACACCGAGCGCTGTGCTTGGATCCACGCCCCCTCCGGAAGGCTGTAGGATCTTTGTGCTTGGATCCACGCCCCCGTCAGGCTTCGCCTGACACCCCCTCGCCAGCGAGGGGGAGATGGGGGGAGAGGCTGTGCCGAGCGCTGTGCTTGGATCCACGCCCCCACCGGAAGGCTGTAGGATCGTTGTGCTTGGAACCACGCCCCCGTCAGGCTTCGCCTGACACCCCCTCGCCAGCGAGGGGGAGAGGCCGTGCCCCCTCCGGAGTACTGCTACGAAGAGGCCTTCGCCTTTCGTCACGCCGGGGATGAAGCGGAAGGTGGAGTCACCGGTCTGGATGGGGAAGGAACGGAATGAAGATTGCTGTGCTGCTGCCGACTCGGACGATTGCTGTGCTGCTGACGACTCGCCAGAAATGAATTCGGATGTCGTTTCGTCCGACAGCATTTCAGCATAGGGAGGGATAGGGATCGGACACGGTTCCGCCCCCAAGGTATCGATGAAATATCTGATATTGTCCTCATTTTCGAGGGTATTGATAGTGCAAGTAGAATAGATGAGGATTCCGCCCGGACGTAACGTTGGCCATATCTCGCTGATAATCTGCCGCTGGAGTTCGGCACACCGCTTCGGGGCATCGGGAGTCCACTCGCTGATCGTAGCGGGATCTTTTCGGAACATCCCCTCTCCGGAACAAGGGACATCGGCGAGAATCACGTCGAAAGTAAGACCGGAAAGGGCATAATCCTCCGGATAGTTGTTTGTTACGATGACGTCGGGATGCCCGAACTTAAGGACGTTCTCGCGGAGAATCTGAGCACGAGTACGGACCGGTTCGTTGGCGAAGAGGATGCTTCCTTCGGGGAGGGCTCCTCTTACGGCCGTGGTTTTTCCTCCCGGAGCGGCACAGAGGTCGAGCATCGTTACGGGCTCTTGAATCAGTTGCCTAACGATGTAGTCGACGAACATCGACGACGCTTCCTGCACATAGTAGGTTCCGGCATGGAGCAGCGGGTCGAGGGTGAAGTTGGGACGGCTGGGGAGATATCGGCCTAAGGGACACCAGGGGACGGGTTCACAGTCGTCGTAGTCGTGGATCAACTTATTGGGGTTGAGACGGATAGAGACGGGGACGGGGGATGAGAACGAGGCAAGGTAACGGGGGAAGTAGGGGCCGAGGGCGGCGGAAGCGGAGGATAGGAACTGAGGGGGGAGAGACTCTCCCCCAACGGGTTGTAGGATCTGTTGGCTTGGATCCACGCCCCCGTCAGGCTCTGCCTGACACCCCCTCGCCAGCGAGGGGGAGAAGTTCTCCCCCACCGGAAGGTTGATCGTTGTACTTGGATCCACGCCCCCGTCAGGCTTCGCCTGACACCCCCTCGCCAGCGAGGGGGAGAAGTTCTCCCCCTCCGGAAGGTTGAGCGTTGTGCTTGGATCCACGCCCCCGTCAGGCTTCGCCTGACACCCCCTCGCCAGCGAGGGGGAGAGGCTCTCCCCCTCCGGGTTGTAGGATCTGTTGGCTTGGTTCCACGTCCCCGTCAGGCTCTGCCTGACACCCCCTCGCCAGCGAGGGGGAGAGGCCTTCTTTTTATTATAGTCCATAGGTGGTGCGGAGAACTAAGAATTCGGTGCGGCGGTTGAGCTGGTTACAGATTTCCTGCTGTTCTTTGGGCAGGCGCGAGATGAATTCCGGCGTGAGGACATCACCCTCCTTGAGGAAGGGATATCGCTCGGCCAGACGTCGGTATATCTTCTTCGGCATCTCCTCGCCATAGCCTACCGGCGAGAGACGGTCTTTCGGTATTCCTTTGGATATCAGATAGTTGACCACCGACTCGGCACGTCGCTGCGACAGTCGTTTGTTGTACTTATCCGATCCGACGGAATCGGTATGTGCACGCAGTTCGATAGTGATGTTTTTGTTTTCCCCGAGCATCGCCACGAGAGAGTCGAGCGCCACTGTCGACTCGGGCCTCAGCGTCGCCTTGTCAAAGTCATAAAAGATATTGTTTATCAGCACCGGCACCGACACGGAGGCCAGCGGGAACTGCAGCACCCATTCGTGCGACTTGTCCTGCGGCACGGCATCGAGCGAATCATGCGGAAGCATCTGAGTGACATTGAGATAGCCCTTGCACATCGCAAGAAACATATAGTCGACTCCGGGCTTTATCTCCTCGGTAAACGAACCATCCATCTTCACCGACAGTTTCTTGTTGGTCCCGTCGTTGCCCACCATCCTCACCTCTGCGGCGGGAAGTTCGTAGCCATCCTTCTCGTATACCCATCCCTTCACCGACATGATGACATCAGGCCGTTCGAAGGAGTATATATGATCCCATCCTCGGGCATCGCCTCGGTTGCTGGAGAAATATCCGCGGTTGTGGAGTCCTTCGAAGGTCATTCCGAAGTCATCTCCCTGAGAGTTAAGAGGATAACCCGGATGTTCGAGCCTGAAACCGCCCTTTGCAGCGGAGTCGGGATGAGCGATATAGATATCGAGACCTCCGAGGCCGGGATGACCTGTGGAGGAGAAATATAGATCGCCGTTGGGACGGAACGTAGGAAACATCTCATCGCCGGAAGTGTTTACCGGTCGGCCGAGGTTCTCCACCCCACCGAGTCCGCTCGTCGTGATTCTCACTCTCCAGATGTCGAGACCGCCCTCCCCTCCCGGCATGTCGCTGACGAAATACAACCACTGTCCGTCGGGCGATACAGCGGGATGGGCGTAGGAGGAAAGAGTATCCTTCGTGATCTCGAGCGTCGTAGCCTTGCCCCATGCCGCATCGGAGCGCTGTGCCGTAGCGATAGTGGCATAGCGTGGGAACGACGGATCGGAGAGACACTGCGTGAGATACATCGTCTTACCGTCGGGCGAGAATGCCGCGGCTCCCTCGTCGTACTCCGTGTTGAGCCCCGACTCTATCGTCTGCACCTTGCCCCATTTCCCCTTGTCGTCTTTCTGCACATAGAAGATGTCGGCGTTCTTGGTACCGGTGATTCCCGACACCTCGTCGCCGAGAGCCTCCTTGCGGGTGCTGGAGAAATAAAGGAAGTCGTAAGCGTCGCCGTAGAGCACAGGCGAATAGTCGGCCCTGCGCGACGCGAGGAAGTTTTGTTTCTTTACGGTATACTGCTGTTTTTGTTTTTTCGCCGTGGGAGCCGTGCGCGCCGATATCAGCGCCTGACGGATGAGTTCGTTGCCGGGCATGGAGTCGCGGGCCTGGGTGAGGATCTTCTCCGCCTCCTTGTAATTACCGTTTTTGAGTAGCTGCATACCGAGATGCAGATAGGTTGCCGAGTCGGCCTGTTTGTAGCGTATGGCATTGCGGTATGAGGCTATCGCCCGGGCCGTATAGTTGATCCGTTCGTAGGAGTCGGCCAGTTTCAGCGACACCTTGCCTCTCTCCGTGCGCTCCTTGGGAGTATATCGCGTATAGGCCTTCTTATACTCCGTAGCGGCATCGAAATACTCGCCGAGGTCATAATACTTATCCCCCTTCTTCTCGGCCGAGGACGCTGATCCGCAGGAGAAGAGGAGCACGACAAGGGCCGTGCAACAGAGATAGAAGACGAGTATTCTTTTCATCGGATAAATAACGTCCGAGAGGCCTTCAATATTGTGTCGCTGTCGATTTTATTTGATATAGTCGACGAAAGAATAGGCGAAGGCATGCTTCTCGTCGGCCTCGTGGTCTTCGCGCGCCGTTTCCTTCCATCCGGAATAGTCGGGGAAGAAGGTGTCGGCCTCGGCGGGAGTGTCGTGGATCTCGGTAAGACAGAGCCGGTCGGCCAGCGGCAGTGCCTGGCGGTATACCGAAGCCCCTCCGATGATATAGACGTCCTCGTCGGGCTTGCACGAGGCGAGAGCCGCTTCGAGGGAAGGATAAACGTCGCAGCCGGGGAACTCCCGTGCGGAACGGCTCACCACCACGTTGCGGCGGTTGGGCAGGGCTCCCTTGGGCAGCGACTCGAAAGTCTTCCTGCCCATGACGATAGTATTTCCCGTCGTGAGGGCCTTGAAGCGCTTGAGGTCGTTGGGGAGCCAGTATATGAGTTTGTTGCCGAGGCCTATCGCTCTGTTTCTGGCCACGGCAGCGATGATATTTATCATACTGTCAGATATTTAGTTAATCCTCGTCATCGAGTTCCATGATCGGCAGCTGACGGTCGAAGGCTGCGTTGAAGGAGATTATCGTCTCGCTTCTGGAGAGGCCCAGCGGCTGCAGTTTGTCGTGGATGATATTGAGCAGATGATGGTTATTGATAGCATAGATCTTCACGAAAAGATCGTAGCTGCCTGTGGTATAGTGGCATTCCACCACCTCGGGCATTTTTTTCAGTGCGTCGACGACGGTGTCGAAGTCTTCGGGATTCTTCAGATACAGTCCGATATATGCGCAGGTCTCGTATCCTATCTTTTCCGGATCGATGACAAACTGCGAGCCTTTGATGATGCCCAGTCGGGACAGTTTGGCGATGCGCTGATGAATGGCCGCACCGCTGACGTTGCACTCTCTTGCCACTTCGAGGAAGGGCACTCTGGCATCCTCGGAGATCATCCTGAGGATCTGCTTGTCTAATGAGTCTAAACGGATTTTTGACATATCTCTTTATTTTTTATCGGTTGCTGAATAATTGACGGTGAGGGCTCCTGCTTTCCTGAGCGCCTCCTTCACCTCTTTTATCACAGACATCTTCGTGGAGCGGTCGGCTCGGAGGTCGACGGAGAGGTTCTGCTGATCTTCGGGCATCATCCTCTGCCGGATGTCGGCCATCATGTCGGTGATACCGGCGGCGTCGACGATGCGGTCGTTCATCTGCACCACGCCTGTATTGCTCTTGTCCCTGGCATCGGTCCCGATGTAGATATACTGTGTCGTACTCTTGTGAGTCAGTTTTGTCAGTTCTGTCCCCTGCGGCACTTTGTATCTCACTTTGACGTCGCTCGTGCGCATGTGTGTGACGATCATGAAGAAGAAGAGGACGGTGAAGATGAGGTCGGGAAGCGACGCCATATTCAGTCCCGGTACTTCGTGCGATGTCTTTCTGAATCGTGCCATAAGCGTATGGTCCTGCTTTTTGAGTTAATCCTCGTAGTCCTCGCTGATACGCTGGGGGAAGAGTTCCCTGATCTGTTCCTGCTGCTGGGGCGTGCAGTCGGCGTAGTGCTTTTTGAAACACTTCTGAGCCTCGCCCTCGCGCAGTTCGTTGTATGCAGCGACAATCTCATTCGTTACGTGGAAATATGTATCGTAGTCGGCGTTTTCGTCCGAACTGATGCTGATGATATGATCCTTGCCGGTGCGCATGATGAAGTCTTCCACCTCCTTGCGCAGGTCGGCAGTGGCATTGTCGTCGACGGACACGACATTCTCCCCGTCGATACCTATCTCGAGGACTTTCGAGCGGTCGACGTCCATCACCGTCTGCTGTTCTGTCTGGGGCTCCACGGGGGGCATCTGGCGTGTCAGTCCCTTGTCGGAGTCCATCGACGTGGTTACGAGGAAGAAGATGAGGAGCATGAACGAGATATCGGCTGTCGATGACGTGTTGAGCCCAGGCACCGAGTGATCGCTCCGGCGTTTCCACTTTCTTATCTTCATTCCTGGCCTCCTTTCTTGTCTGCATCGGCCGACGGATTCTTCCTGCGGATGTAGCGCGTCATGCCGAAGACGTAAGCCGCGGCGGCGGCGAGGAGCATCAGCAGGGAGGTGTTGACAAACATATCCGACAGACGGAGCCACAGAGAGTCGTCGTAGAGACGGCCGTTGATTTTCATGGGGGCTGTGCTGCCGAGGGCGAAGGTGATGAGGAGCACCGCAAGGGTGAAGATCACCACTGCCCAGGCTATCTTCGATGTCTTGATATTGTTGATAATGCCGTCGGACGACTGCATCCGCAGGGAACGGACGAGCGACCAGAGGGTGAGGGCTATCGCTGCCGCCACCATCACGTACATTATTATTAATATTATGTCGACAAAGAATACTTCCATGTTGTCTTGTTTTTAATTTTTCGGGCTCTACCACACCGACTAAGTAGGGACTCCGTACTTGGATCCACGCCCCCTCCGGCCGATTTCATCGACCTCCACCCCCTCGCCAGCGAGGGGGAGAGGCTGCGCCATCAGGCTAATGTTTGGACGATGTACTCGGTTCCACGCCCCCTCCGGTCGATTTCATCGACCTCCACCCCTCGCCAGCGAGGGGGGAGAGACCTCACCGTTTGCTCTTATAGTCATGGATGATATCCATGAGCGTAATCTCGCTCTCCTCCATCTGCGCCGTGAGATGCTCGATCTTGGAGAGGATATACTTATAGAATATCTGGAGGATCAGCGCCACGATGATACCGAAGATGGTAGTAATCAGCGCCACCTTCATACCCGACGCCACGATAGGCGCCGAGATATCGCCCTCCTGCTGTATCTGGTCGAAGGCCATCACCATACCGATCACGGTGCCGAGGAATCCCAGCGACGGCGCCATGGCGATGAAGAGAGTGATCCACGAGCATCCCTTTTCGAGATTCGAGGCCTGCACCTCGCCGTATCCTATCACCGACCGCTCGATGTCGTCCATCTTATCATTGATCCGCATCAGACCCTGATAGCACATCGATGCCACCGGGCCGCGCGTCTCCCTGCATATCTTCTTCGCTCCCTCCACATCATCATCCTTCACCCGGGCCTCGATGTCGCCCATCAGTTTCTTGGCGTTAATCTCACTGAGACTGAGATAGATAATCCTCTCAATACAGAACGCCAGACCGAGGATGAGAGCCAGTGCCACAAGCGACATGAAACCAGCGCTACCCTCGATGAACTTCTGTTTGAGGATCTTGTGGAAACCGGCGTCCTCGGGGAGGGCGTCGATCTCACCGGCATCAGCGAGCTGTCCGTCGCCGATCTCCGATATGGCGGTGGAGTCCTCCTCGGCCGATACCGAGTCGGGAGCGGCCTCAGCCTTGGCCTGCTGTGCGGCCACGGAGGCAGAAGCAGACTTGTCGCCTGCTGCACTGTTGCCGGCTGTCTGCGCCGCTGTCATAAAAGATATTGTGAGGAAGAGAAATATTATCGAGAAAAACCTTTTCATCTGCACCGGAATTAATCATCAAACAATGCTGCGGAAAGAGGGGGATTCGAACCCCCGAATCGGTTTCGCCGATTACACGCTTTCCAGGCGTGCCTCTTCAGCCACTCGAGCATCTTTCCGGATTTCCGACTGCAAAATTATACCTTTTATCGCGAATAACGAAATTTAAGCGACTTTTTTTATGTTTTTTAACCACCAAAAGATAATTCTTCACTTTTTCACGCAAAAATTTGGGGATATGGAAGAATAGTTATAAATTTGCAAAGGAAAATTACAGACTGAAAGAATGAAGCAATATTTGGATTTGTGCCGGAGGATTTTAGACGAAGGCGTGAAGAAAGAAGACCGCACCGGAACGGGGACGATCAGTATCTTCGGACATCAGATGAGGTGTAATCTCGACGACGGATTCCCTCTCCTCACCACCAAGAAACTGCACCTGAAATCAATCATATACGAGCTGTTGTGGTTCCTGCAGGGCAATACCAACGTGAAGTGGCTCCAGGAGCACGGAGTGAGGATATGGAACGAGTGGGCCGATGAGAACGGCGAGCTCGGACCGGTATACGGCCATCAGTGGAGGTCGTGGCCCGACTACTCGGGAGGCGCCATCGACCAGATACAGCAGGTTGTCGACACGATAAAGAGGAATCCCGACTCAAGGAGGATGATAGTATCGGCGTGGAACGTGGCCGAGGTCAACGAGATGGCACTCCCGCCCTGCCACACGCTGTTCCAGTTTTATGTCGCCGACGGACGCCTGAGCCTGCAGCTATACCAGCGTTCGGCCGACACCTTCCTCGGAGTGCCTTTCAACATCGCGTCCTACGCCCTGCTGCTGCAGATGATGGCTCAGGTGACGGGGCTCAAGGCCGGCGACTTCGTGCACACCTTCGGCGATGTGCATATCTACCTCAACCATATCGAGCAGGTGAAACTGCAGCTTACGAGGGAGCCCAAGCCTCTGCCGAGAATGGAGATCAACCCCGACGTGAAGAATATCTTCGACTTCAGATACGAGGACTTCGAACTCGAAGGATACGAGCCGTGGCCGCATATCGCCGGGAAAGTGTCCGTATAAAAAGGAATATAAACAATCAAAAAAAGATAGTCATGAAAACAGGAAACGAACTATTGGAGATAGTAAACCGATATATCGAGAATCTCAGTTACGACAGGAAGCCCGAGTCGCTCTATGAGCCTATCAAGTATGTGTTGTCGCTCGGAGGCAAGAGGATACGCCCCGTGCTGATGCTCCTGGCCTACAATCTGTATAAGGACGACCCCGAGAGCATACTGTCGTCGGCTGTGGCTCTGGAGACATACCACAACTACACCCTTCTGCACGACGACCTGATGGACAATGCCGACGTGAGGAGAGGCAAGCCGACGGTGCATAAGAAGTGGGATGCCAATACGGCGATTCTCTCCGGCGACTCTATGCTTGTGATGGCCTATCAGAGGATGCAGCAGTGCCGCAAGGACAAGCTCGCCGAAGTGATCGGCCTCTTCACCGAGACGGCTCTCGAGATCGGCGAAGGACAACAGTATGACATGGACTTCGAGCATCGCAACGACGTGTCGGAAGACGAGTATATCGAGATGATACGACTGAAGACGAGCGTCCTTATCGCGTGCGCTATAAAGATAGGTGTGATCCTTGCCGACGCCCCCTCCGACGATGCCGACAACCTGTATAAGTTCGGCGAACTCTTCGGTCTGGCCTTCCAGCTGCAGGACGACTACCTCGACGTATACGGCGATCCGAAGCTCTTCGGCAAGGAGATTGGAGGAGATATCATGTGCAACAAGAAGACATACATGCTTATCAATGCCTTCAACCGTGCCGACGAGGCCCAGAAGCAGGAGCTGACACGATGGATCACGATGGAGAATCCCGTGAGGAGCGAGAAAGTGGCTGCCGTCACCGCCCTCTACGACGCTATCGGCATCAAGGAGATGGCAAGGAAGAAGATGGACGACTGCTTCGACGAGGCTCTCACATACCTCAACAAGGTGAAACTGCCGGCCGGGAGGAAGGCTACGATCCTCGAGTACACGAAAGAAATGATGAACAGACAATTCTGATGATCAGATACACCGACACCCATTGTCATCTCGACGGCGAGGAGTTTGCCGCCGATTATCCCGACGTCGTCAGCCGTGCCCGCGATGCCGGTTGCCGGCGTATCTTCATTCCTGCCGTGACACCGTCGCTCACCCCGACGACGATGCAGATTCTCGCGGAATATCCCTCGATGATAAGCCTGATGACGGGACTGCATCCGGAGGAGGTGAAAGTCGACAACGAAGCAGAGATGGAGGCCCTGAGACGACAGTTGGAGGAACAGCGCCAGGCTCTGGATTCCGATCCGTCGGCCGGCAGGCGTTTCATCGCCATCGGAGAGATCGGCCTCGACTTCTACTGGAGCAGGGATTTCGAGAAAGAGCAGACGGAAGTGTTCGAACGTCAGGTGGCTCTGTCGGCGGAATACCGTCTGCCGCTGATGATCCACTGCCGCAAGGCGCAGAACGAGATGGTCAGGATACTGAAGAGCTACGAGCGCGACCTCTGCGGCGGAGTGTTCCACTGTTTTACGGGCAATGCCATCGAGGCGGAGCAGCTGCTCTCTTTCGACGGATTCGCCCTCGGCATCGGCGGAGTGCTCACGTTCAAGAAGTCCAATCTGCCGGAGACACTGGCCCGGGCTGTACCTCTGGAGAGGATCGTGCTCGAGA
>Ga0065711_1048651_pt1 | contig 11697 bp, 5 predicted proteins | sample Hoacrofraction12_FD_59098 | JGI IMG/M metagenome (GOLD analysis project Ga0065711, IMG submission 59098) | Hoatzin crop microbial communities from Cojedes, Venezuela - Epithelial fraction 12 v2 (version 2) | ecosystem: Host-associated > Birds > Digestive system > Esophagus > Crop | place... | reverse complement strand
CCCCCCCCCCCCCGTAAAAATTTTACTTTTTACAGCACTGTTAACAATGTGGCGTGGTAATTACAGTCTTATGGCATTGTAGAAAATGTTCTTTTTACGCGGTCTGAAAAGAGAAAAAAGAAATATGCTATGCTTTTCTCCTTTCATTGTCCCAGCATTTTCCCACTAAACATCTGACAGTGTACACCATGGGAGTGCTAATATGAAAGTATGCGGTGGCTCCTTTTCATGCTTGCATTAGGCTAACAATGTTTGCGTTTACTTTCTTTCCCAGTACAGAAAAGAGGTGATATATTTTAAAAAGTTTTTTCCAGTGTTATATCTAGATAGTGTAGATAGCTACACTAGTTGGAGCTCAGGGTGTGCATTACAATCATTTTTATTGGATGTTTTGTAGTTGTATAGTCTAGGAATTTATAGGAGTGTATGTTATCTCATTTTCTCCTGCATTTGGACTGTAGGAGTAGATGTCATTTTATTATGCACAGGGTTTTTTGCTTGTGGTACTTCATGTGCTGGAGATTGACTGACAAGTCAAATGCTTTCTGACTTTCAGAAATTCCTCAGTGTCTTTGTTTATACAGTTTTATGACATTCTTTTACTAGGGTTGTGCAAAGGCTAACAACTATTTTTAGAACATCACTTAGTAAAAAACTAGATAAGAACTCAACAGCTCTGTTGCGACTGAAAGAGGCAATGCCAACGTATTGTTCATATCAATGTGTCGCTTGGAGATATTTTTAAATTGTAATAGTGTTCCAGCATATATTCTTACAGCTCTTCAATTTCTATAATGATAAAAGGTAGATACCAGTTTGTAAGATTAAAGTTTTGATCAGCAGTTTTGATACTGTTAGTTACACTGCACAGGTGAGCCTCACAGCCTCATTTGTCAGTAGTCGGGCACTCAGGCACTGCAGAGATAGCAGGGAGCACAAGGCTGCTTCACCATCTGGAAAAGGGATCAAGTTATACTTCCTAAGAATCAATGCACACAAGTTTGAAGATAAGGTGACCAAGACACAAATCTCTCTAACTAAGGCTTAAAAAATGCTGAGTTTTTTGTCTCCCCTGTTCCCATCCTGCAGAACAGCATTGCTGAGAGGCCCCTAGGTATTAGCATGAATGGATGTACTTGTGTGTCTCCCTCTGCCAAGACTATTGTTGTACTGAAAGACCTCTCAAAGGGTTGCATGGAAGCACTGCTTTTCTCTCTTTTGTTAGGTATTATTCTATTGCTAAGACTATATTAAGACAATATCTAGGCACGATCACTAGCGTTGTCTAAAATGAACAAGTCACATTTAAAGAAGCAGAGGAATAAATGTCAAGATAAGGAAAAGAGAATAGAGTACCACTGCTAACCACCTCAAAGAGATCAGGAAAAAAATATTCTGTCTTCAGAAACTCTTTCAAGCAAAAGGAATTCTGTTCATTTTATGGCCTCTGCAACTTTCTGCCTCTGCCATAGGCTGCAACCAGCCAGTCCGACAGAGAAGGAAGGAATCACAGCGACTAGTGATTAGGGGAAATATTGTTGAAATAGAAAAAATAATACAGGAATTAGAGTGTGTAAAGGTGAGATAAAGGAGGAAAGAGCAATTTGTACATTGAATCATTTGTCTTTTGCTATTTGCTTCTTTTTTTTTTATTTTACTTGCAGCTGTGTCTGTTTTCCTATTTTTACTCCAGCATTTCAGTCAATCATAGCAGTCTCAAACAGATGTGCAGAGCAATAATATGATAGTAAAATTTTACAAGCATGAATCATTTTAGGTTTGCAATTTTTAGATGAAGAAAAGTCTTGTGTATTTACCGAAAATATGGCACACATCTTGTCAACAGGTATAAAAGTGCATTCTGTTGGTTATTCCTCTGCAATATTATTTTCTCCTGGTACCTATTTGGAACAGAAACTGAAAGTGAAATTGATATATGCCCTTAGCAATAGAAACACTTAGAGCTGGCTGAATAGCAAAAATCTCATTTGTGAGTTAAAAGGCTGAGTTAGATTTCCTTTGACTCCTGTGGTCATGCCCTGAATGATTTGAAAGATTGACAATGTACATACAATACACTGGTGAAAATGTTTATGGACCTCAAAGTCTTTGCTGGCATCACCAGAAAAACAGTAGGGCCATGCTGGGTGACACCAAGGTCAGTCTATCTCAGTAGCCTTTCTTTAACCATAAGAATAAGCATCTATCTAGGGAAGCATAAAAATAAACCAATCAAATATGACACTTTTCTCTCCTACTCACTGAATTCCAAACATTTTCAGGTGAGATATTTTGGGAATTATTTGTTTCTTCTACACATTTCAAGATCTGGAAGATTTCCAGGACCTCATCTTGTCTCTCCTTGAACTTCTAGCATGAAACACTTCCTTTCAGAGCAAATTTCAGAGGTCAGCCTATGAAGGTAAAAGAACACCATTCTTCTGTTTTTCTTGGAACCTGACTGCTACTACTTTAATTTGATGTTCCTAGGTTTAGTGGAAGATACAATAACCAGATATGATTATTTTTCCCAAATTGGACATGTGCCAGTTATTCATCAAATATACAGTTCATGTAGATAATCCTGCAACAGTAATAGAAAGTGACCAGAGGACTAAGTGCCTCCAAATAATTTACTTAATCTCTCATGGGTAATCTTGAACAATCAACACTTCTGAAGAGGGATATAACTGCTTCATACATAGCTTGTGGAAGATGATGACTACACTGTGGCAAACATCTGTAGATAATATTTGAAAAGTTGCAGATCAAATTCAGCAAAAAAGCATGATGAACCCTCACATTAACTTCTTATCAGCCTCAATGTGGAGAAAATGAAAAAAAGTCAAAGAAACAGGAAAGGGATTTAGTCACATCCCTTCATATTCCTCAGTCTTGAACTTCTGTCTTATTGTTGCTGTGTTATTGCTGCTGTCTTATTGTTGCATGAGCCTATCACTAGCTGGTGTAAATTAAAATGGTCCTTTATAACCCTCTAGAAATTAAAAAATGCCAATTTACAAATGTTAATTAAATAATAAAAAAATGCAACAAACTGAAAAAATCGATGGCACTTTATCTCAGGCATTTTCCTCAAACTGAAAATAGTTCTATGCAAATAATTTTTCGGGAAGGTTTAAAACTAACCAGACCAGTCAGAGAACTAACCAGACCAGTCAGAGATTTCTGAGGGCTTTAAAGCAAACCTCATAAATCCAAAATTGTGAACAGAATCTACAGTGATTTGAAAATCAAAGAAAAAATTAGAATATTTATATTTCTTATGTTTTGATATCTTGAATAAAACTATGAAACACATTGATAATAGGAAGATTGATAATAATTACTATAATGTAGTGGTAAGAAAAGAAAAACAACCCATTATGTCATGTCAGGGTGGATAGTGTTCTCTGAAAAAACAACAAGAATCTAATTCTAGAAATCATGTGAGAGTGCAATGAGTGTATCAGTAAGGATAATAAGCTTTCTTATCTATTTTGGAGAATTGCAAAATAGTGTGTTCGTATCTAAAAGAAATAATGAAATTATTATTTTTATCTGTAATTAAGGAAGAGTTTCAAGCACTGAATATTGGGGAGTATAAACAACTATTTGTGTCCGTGAAAGTGCAAACAGTATGATAAGTCATAGATAAAAAGGTGGATGGAAAATATAACCCCAAAATTATGTCATGAAATAATACCTGTCCATTGCTATTTGAATAGCAGATCACAATGTGAATAAATAAATGAAAAACAGTTAATTAAAGACATTTCTGGAGAAAGGATGTGTTTGGCTAATACTTTATCATGTCACAGATTGTGAAAATCTTTCTCTCTTCAAGTAATAATGGCATATAATTTTGGTGTCTATTTGGGGAGGAAGGAGTGACTCTTCCTGAAAACTGAGCAGGATGATCCCTTGATCTCTAGCTACCTCCTCATTTTCGTCTTGCATTGCCAGCAAAATGCCAGCTGCAAAACCTATTTTGCATCTAGTTGTGATTTCAGAATTAAATGCAATGCAATTAGTTCCTTTTATATGTTTGGTAATCTTGTTAAGACAACTCATTAGGTATCTTGGCAATTGGAAATTACTAGGTTTCAGAACATGTGCACTTCCTTTGTGAATACCAATTATTCCTAAATGAGGCAATTGTTCTATAAAGGAAAAGGAAAAAGTGAGTCCCAAAAAGTTTTCCAAGTTTATATATTGCCCTGACCTTTAAAAAACTTAATCTGGATTTCAGTGCTTTCCCCATAAAACTCCAGATATGTACAAATACTGCAATGGTATTCTTTCCTATCTAATTTTTCTATCAAATCATGTCAAAAGCATGGAAAAAGAATAAATAATTTTTTTATGACATGCATATGTATTTTTATCATTGAAACTTGCAATAATTGATTAATATAAGTAGTATAGGTAGGATTTTTAATTCATATTATTTATAAACAGCAACTTACTATTATATATATATTAATTATTAATTTATGCAGTTGTAGGAAAATGCTACAATGGAAACCAGTTAATAGGAAGTAGTTACAGCTGCAAAAATTAGACTATGTATTATTTTTAATATTCAAATAACTTAGTAATTCCCAAAGTCTTAGGAAACATCAGTGCATTGTTTCCAGACAGTTCATGTTTCCAATCCTTTTCTCATAGTCAAGCAGCTAGAAACAAGTTGAGGTTCTACCAACTGCCCCAAAGATTCAAGGTCTATGCTAAGTACTTTATTCTACTTATGCATCTGTCCAGGTCTTTCTACAAACAGAGGCTTTCACCTCTAGGAAAAGAAGCACGCTTAAAAGAATTTAGCAGAATTAACATGTTCAGTAAATGTGGCTAGAAACCAGGAAATCTGAGAATTCCAAAATCTATTTTAATGTCAGCGTTAATAAAAAGCCAATAAAATTTACAAAAAATCATGAAACAGTAATTTTTAAATGTTAAGATATTTTATTTTATTATTTTTAAGCATCATTTCATTATTAAATAATGAAATAAGGAGAGAGGAAGGACAACAATCAAGGATCAAGAAAGAGTTCTCAGGAACAAGAACTTTAATCACATCAGATCAGTTTTCCTTTCAAGAGAAAATCTTGCTCTGAATCTAGGCTGATTCCATAAAGCCTGTATCATGAGTGATGCAGGAACTCAATCTGAAAGCCCACATTGAGTAGGGAGGTGATCATCAAGAGAAAACCCTGCTGTGAATCTAGGCTGATTCCATAAAGCCTATATCATGAGTGACGAAGGAACTCAATCTGAAAGCTCACATTGAGTAGGGAGATGATCGTGCCCCTGTATTCGGCACTGGTGAGGCTGCACCTGGAGTACTGTGTTCAGTTTTGGGCCCCTCACTACAAGAAAGACATTGAGGTGCTGGAGCATGTCCAGAGAAGGGCAACAAGGCTGGTGAGGCATCTAGAGAACAAGTCTTACGATGAGCGGCTGAAGGAACTGGGGCTGTTTAGTCTGCAGGCTGAGGGGGGACCTTCTTGCTCTCTACAACTACCTGAAAGGAGGTTGTAGTGAGGTAGGTGTTGGTCTTTTCTCCCAGGTAACTAGTGATAGGACAAGAGGCAATGGCCTCAAGTTGTGTCAAGTTTAGATTAGATATTAGGAAAAATTTCTTCACCGAAACAGTGGTCAGGCATTGGAACAGGCTGCCCAGGGAGGTGGTGGAGTCACCATCCCTGGGAGGTGTTTAAAAAATGTGTAGATGTGGTACTTCAGGATATGGGTTAGCAGAAATGCTGGTGTCGGGTGGATGATTGGACTTGATGATCTTAGAGGTCTTTTCCAACCTATGATTATATGATTCTATGATTAAAGAAAACCAAAAGATATTTTAAAAATATCGCTTTCTTCAGCATTTTCTGGATACCGGTGGGAACCATGACCAACAAACTTCAAAATGACTAAAAACTGGAGATGAAGAAAAAAATACATAAGCATATAGGTGGTTAACTGAGAAGCTGTGAAGCCAAAAAGTGAAGAATAGAATGCTTGTCCAAAAAAATATTAAATGGAAAGATGTACCAGGAAAAGTTTATTTTTGAGCTTCAGATACCCCATCGGCAATTTACTCTTGATGTCTCTAAAATGTTTGTCATAGGATGACTGCTGCTGGGCACTTTTTCTCACTTTATTTTTAGCAGACCTTGTTTTTTAATGCTTAGCACTCACGCTAACAGAGTGTGCCGTAACCACTGAAACAGGAAGGTTTGCTAAAAGATGCAGAAATGTTTTAACTACATACAGTGTGTGAACCAGAGAAAATACTATATGGCTTTGGAAAAACACACTGCTGTTCTATTTTTCCACTTTTCATCTGCAACACCTTCTTCTAAACAAGCCTCATCTCATTTGGCTTTCTGACTTCATCTGCTCCTTTTCAGTTTACAACATTACGAACTTGAAAACTGCCTTTATTGACAGAGGCACACTGTATCAGCCTGACCAGCAGTATCTTAACCTGAGGCATCTACAGCCTCTCTGGGCAACCTGTTCCAGTGTTTCACCACCCTCATAATAAAAATAATTCTTCCTTATATCTAGTCTGATTCTACCCTCTTTTAGTTTTATACCATTACCCTTTGTCCTGTTGCCAAAAGTCTTGAATATGTTCAAAACAGATGGACCCTAAATCATCCATGTTGTGTCCCCACTGTTGTTAATGTAGTAACAGTGGGAAAGAAGGAGGATGAGAAGAAGAATGAGAAAGACTGGAGCAACTACCCTGCCACACCACAGGCCTTGACTTAGACTATGCTTGTTCAGGATGCTAATGGAGACTCACAAGGTTGAAGGCTTGTGACTTCTGGCAGGAGGTGAACGGCTCCTTCTCCACTTGCAGAGCTGCAACTGCAGAATAGGTGATGGAGTTCTGAAGTTTGCAGATAACACCAAACTGGGAAAAGCAGTCAACATACTTAAGCACAGGGCTGCCATCCAGACAGACCTCCACAGGCTGGAGGAATGGGTCAACAAGGGCCTGATGAAAATGCACAAGGAGAACTGCAAAACCCTGTGCCCAAGACAGAAGACCCCCTTACAATGATACAGGATGTAGGCTGAGGGAGCAGCTCTGCTGAAAGGGCCTGACAGGGCTGGCAGAGAGCAAGCTGAGCATGAGCCCATAGTGAGCCCTTGCAGCGAAGCAGGCCATCAGTCTCCTGCACTGTATGGACAGGAGCACAACCAGTAGCTAGCAAGGAGTGATGATCCCCTTCTACTCAACACTCATTAGGCCACAACTGGATGCTGTGTCCAGCTTCCAGTCCCTCAATACAAGAAAGACATCAATAAACTGGAGCAAGTTCAGCGGAGGACCACCAAGATGGTCAGGAACTAGAGCACTTGCTCTGTGAAGAGAGGCTGAGGGAACTGGGTTTGTTCAGCCTGGAGAAGAGATGGTTTGGGGGGACCTGCATTATTTTATGATGTTAAGTCTTAATTAAGCATTTATCTGAAATTGTCAACAGACTAAATCTGGTTTAACAGACTAAGCCCAGTATCCATTTTCTATTTGTCTTCCAATTAATAATTAATAGGTCAGATTTGGGACTAGAAAGTGAAATACTAATTTCAGAAATCCTTTTTAAGCGGTGAGGGTCAAACTGGCTCTTGAAAACAGCACTTTACCCTGGCATCCAAATATCTCTGTGCTGTTGGGACTTTCATCTATGGCTGTAATAATCGGCTCTTCAACTAGCATGGGAATCACAGTCTGGTCTGCTTACCATCTACTCGATAAAAGGTCTTATGTGTTCTAAATTCTTGGCTTACTAGCATCTAGGATTTGAGTCTGAAGAAACAACAATTGCCACATGACTTGTCCAGAAGGTTAATGTATCAATGCATTGACAGCTTTGCTAAGAATAGAACCTAAAACCCTAAAAAATCTATTTGCCATAGTTTACCCAAGGTACTGGGTCTGATATTTTGCATTTACTTTCAGTTTCCCTGCTATACAGGTTGAAGTATAATTTGCCTGTCGATCAGCAAACACAAGCATCTTAAAACTTTGTCTCTAGAGACAGCAACGAGATTTAGCATTTTTTGTGTCTCTTATGTGTTTGTTATGTTAAACTACCGAGTTTGAATCCATTACGGCTAAAGCAGTGCTGTTCTTGCCTTGGTGACGGAAGTAAGGAGTCTAATCCCTTTGTTGCTACAGAACAGTAGCCACATAACTCTTTGTAAGATCAAAAGTAATCAGAACTGGCACTTAAGTATATGCTACTGAGAACACTGCAATATAGCACAAGCTTACATAGCAAAAAATATATATATGAACTCTGTTCTTCCATTCTTCTCTTTTGCTACATAACCTGCATTCTATTTACCCTTCATAGAGCTTTTGATAATCACTACCAACTTATCACAATTGCACCGCCATTTTCACAAAGAAACAAGATGTTTGAATTCAGGGAATACGTGAACCTACAAGAAAAAGTTTTAAGATTTAAAGACTGAAATTTGGACCCACTTGGAATTTTGGTTAGATGTAAATTGCACAATCTTAACTAAGCCAGATGAATCCTTTATCAAAGGTTATACTGACATTTTCAAATCAAGATGGATTTTTATGTTTAAGCACATACTACAGCAAAAAGAATGTTTATTTGCATATAAATAAATTTTGGTGATATTATGGTACTTCCCATAAATGCTTAAATGGAAAACCATACATTCAACTGGCCAGGCACTGTTATCCTAGTGCCATGTAGCTTTACAGTTTTAAATAATGCCTGATATGTAGTATCTGCCTCTTACAGACAGTCAGCAAATCCCAGTAGAACACTGATGATTCATGGACGTACGACATAAATGACCTAGTGTAGCTTCTAAGCCTACCTTACTTTAATTTTTTTTCAAATTTCTCTTTTCCATAAAGGCTTTTTTGTTATTGATTAAATGGTGCTAATCTGTATTACTACAGTGTAGGTAGTGGAATACAGTGGTTACAGTATGTTGCTCTAAAACAAGGCTAATGGTTCTCATTCTTATATGGGTGGCAGAAGATTTTAGTTCATAAAAATAACAATTTAATAGAAAATGTTTCACAAAAACATTATACTGTTAAAAAACATGTTTTTGAATAAAAATGGTAGAAATTAAAAGAAACTCCGTGTTTTTTTTAAATCAGTATGAATGGAAGCTACTGTAAGGAGAAATCAATATGGCTATTTTGCACAGATTTTTTTCAATTTTTCTTTTCAAAGGTTCAGAAAAAAAACCTGAAAAGTTTTGAACAAAGTGAAACCTTTCTATTCATGGTTGTGCTGATGAAATTTTGCTTGGTCTCAGGCTGCATAGATCAGTAGGATACATGGCCTATGCCCACTGTGTTTGAAGACAGTCCTGAGGATAAAGTTCACTTATCTTCCCTCTGTATTGCAGGCAAGGCATCTGCATGCTTTCAACTTTCGTGTGCCAAAACACATCTCCCACACATTTGCTCAGATCCTACTGGAAATGGCAAAGTAAAAAGGAAGAAGGCAGAAGACGCAGCGTACCTCTCACAGAACTGCTCTGGAAGGCAGCATTCCATTGTGGTACAGACATATCAAAAAATTTGTGATGAATCTACAGTGGCAGGATCAACTTCTGGCTTTGCTGCTGAAGGCAGAAATTAATTTATGGTCTATCATTTTGAATTGTCTGTGGTACTAGCTGCTTTTATTCTCAAGTGCACCTGCTTCTGCCAGAACAAGATTTACAGTAATAAAAGCTATACACACACCTCCCAATAAGGTGCTCATAAAGACTCTAATTAAGTCATTTTTACTCTGCCACTTTCACTAGTCCACAGCTTGCTGTTTTAATATTGTAAGCTTTGTTTTTGTTGACGACTGTTCCTGCAGCCATTCATATCCATGTCAAAAACATTATCATTAATGCAGTTTATCACTCTCCAGTGTTTTTTGTGAGGCTGGATATGAGAAAAACCATGAAACATTCTTGTGCCAGTCTAATTGACCTGAATGCCTCGTGCACTGTCAGCGGGCTAAATCAGTCCGTGATGCTACTGGAGTTAAAAACAATGTCTGAGAAAATTAGACATAAGCCTCAAATTTCTTGATAATTTTTTGAAAATTATGGAAGGCAGGTTGTATGCAGCTTTACCCACTATGCTTCACTGACTTTTAACATGCAATGACTTTTTTTTTCCCAGGCAGAAATTATGTGCTTTACCTGCAGTGAAACGATCCTCTCAGCATAGAATCAGAATAAATAAAATAATAAGTATGGTGCTTATAAACTTTGTGCAGTCTAACTATACTTAAAATGCATCTTATAAAATTTACATCCATACCTTGGAATATACATTTGTGTTATTAAATGTGCTCAGCAAGCTAAGTAAGTTTCTATATAATTAATAAACATTTAGTTCCATTGTTTTTTATAGCTCGGTTTTTGAACTCCTTATCAGGATTGAGCAGATGGGACATAACTATGAAAAATTATATTTTAAATATGATTACTATACTTGAATTATATTTGAAAAGTTTTGTTCAGTGAAGTATTTACTAATACAATTTAACTTCCAGATGAAGCTTCAAAGCTAAGGTCTTTTTCTCTGTTTAGCACAATGATATTTAAATGATATCTGTAGCACACAAGAGAAAACAGAAAACAAAAACTATATAAAATAAAAGATCTAATGTTTTAGAGAAAGCTCTACTTAAGACATCATTTTGCAATAAAATCTTTGATTGATCCTCTATTCAGTATTTAGCAAATCCTTTTCTAATACCAGCCTTAACAATATTGCACAAAGAATGACTTTTGATTGAAATTTTCGATTACAACACAGCAACAGTTTGTCCATTGCAATTTGTATACTTAAAGCATAATCTTTTCATATTAAACTTCCTTCTGTAGTCTTTGATATCGAGTTGGTGGAAGGACAATTCAAATTTTCTGCATAATCTTCTTTTGTGAAAAAATTATATATAAGTAGGAAGTGGATCAAGAAGAATTGGACCAGAGGTTAAGGATGAGAATCTCTGGACATAAGCTCACCCATGAGATGTCTGCGTAAGTGTGGTTGAGGTCTATGTTGTAACTGACTTCCAGGTATTTGTCCTTTAAGCACCTATTTATTTGTAAATCTTTAGGGAAAAACACTCTTCATTGAACAGGAAATCAAGCCCTTGAACAGAAGTGTAAATAGTAAAATGAGATTACTGGGACACCTGTGTTATGTTTTACAGCACAAACCATATATTCTCTCATCCTGAATGTCAAATTTACCCTATTGACTTTTGGCTAAACTACAAGTTGCTTTGTATTCTCTCGAATTCTCATCCTGTGTTTGCTGAGCCAAGTCTCCGTACATGGATTTAGTGTTCTTGCTTTCTGAGAGACAAGTGCTATGCCACATATTTAGTTTCTCTCTCGTTTAGTCTCTTTTACTGTTTCTTGAAATGTAAAGCTAAGCTCTAAAGGTCTCATTCATCATATTGTCTCACAGTGCTGCAGCTGATCAGACCTGTGTCTCACAGATATGAATTGTGACCAAATCAAAATAACAGTGTTTCACATGTTGCATCAGTGTAAATGATCAAAAAGGAAAAGATGAATTGTGCCTTGGTAGGATGACAATTTTATAATAATATAATAATGGAAAGAAAAAGGAAGAAAAAGGGAAAAGGGAAAAGGGAAAAGGGAAAAGGGAAA
>Ga0065711_1048650_pt1 | contig 11697 bp, 7 predicted proteins | sample Hoacrofraction12_FD_59098 | JGI IMG/M metagenome (GOLD analysis project Ga0065711, IMG submission 59098) | Hoatzin crop microbial communities from Cojedes, Venezuela - Epithelial fraction 12 v2 (version 2) | ecosystem: Host-associated > Birds > Digestive system > Esophagus > Crop | place... | reverse complement strand
AGGAAGAAATTCTTTACAATGAGGGTTGTGAAACACTGGAACGGGTTGCCCAGAGAGGTAGTGGAGGCCGCATCCCTGGAAACATTCAAGCCCAGGTTGGACAGGGCTCTGAGCAACCTGATCTAGTTAGCGGTGTCCCTGCTCGCTGTGGGGGGGTTGGACTAGATGACCTCTAGGGGTCCCTTCCAACCCAAAACTTTCTATGATTCCGTGATTCTATGAATCTATGAAATTTTTTTAGGTTTTCAAAAACTAGAGATCTTTACTTGCGTATTGAGGGTATCAAAATAACAAAAATCCTTGCAGGCGTTCCCACCGTGATCCAGTCACAAGGATGAGCTCAGAAAATCCAAAAGATAGTCTTTGCTGCCCTCTACTTCTGACTTCCTGAACACGCCCGTTAATTTGATCAGATAGCCATCACAAGCTGCACCTCGATTCCTCAACCTACAATAAGAGCTGAGAGCCCTCTGAGATCTTAAGAAAAGTGCATCCTGAGACAAGAATACTTCGGTGATAGCTATCGACTTGGGCCTTTCAAACTTTTTTATTTTCTTTTAATTTTTTTCCAGTTGGGTTGCACATTGCAATACACGAAGTTTAAGCCGTCTGACAATGGAGTTTGTTCAGCACATCTATATTTTGAGAACTGTTTAGAAGAAGTGAGTACAGCCGTATGAGTCTGTTTTTACAGACAAGGTTCTTCTAATTGAGATACAGTTAAAATCAACTACTAAGAGCCTGTTGCCTTCAATCCTCTGGAAAATTTGTACCTGAGCTTCACAGCAAGGGCCATGCCTTGGCTTTTTACAAAGTCTTATAAAGTACAGAACAATCCTACAACAAAATAACTTGCCTGGTATATTTGGATACTCTGGGGAATTTTGGTTTGGAAATCTTCTAGGACACTTCTATATTCCGCAAGTATGCCAGGATAGTGGCAAGGATCCTGAAAAGGAAGTGAATTACTACTAAAACTCACATTTTGAACACTCCACTTAAAAAAGCTAAGAATCAAAATCACCAAATACAAATTCTATGCAGGAAATTCCTTCAAGACTCCTACAAGCTAAAAAGGCTCTAAAATAACAAACTGAAAACAACGTAGAGTTTTGAGATTTCACTAAGTAATATTTAAAAGTATATTGGATTCAACAAATATGCTTGTTTAAAGTAAGCAACATAAAGCAGGGATAGTCAGAAGAGCTGTGTTCTGGGATATGATCAGAACTGGCACAGAATCACTCCTGGTAATAATAAATTACCTAGTAATGGTAATTGAGATGAAAGAGCTCAAGGTAACAGAGAAGAAAAAGGCAAAATAGATGTTTTTCCTCATAAGAACAAATTTAAGACAAAAATAAGTAAATTACAGCTAGAATGTATTGGAAAGTTAAATTTTAGAGTCCTCCTCTCCGAGCCAACAACTCATACAAGTGGGATTGGTTTAACACCTACAGTTGCTTTCCAAAGTCTTTATTTCTATTCTGTCTGTTTATGTTTTGAACTACAGACAGACGGAGTAAGACCTCATGCACCTTTTATTTGGGCCTGAGAGCTCACTACTGATATACTGTTGCATTAACATTGCTCTTTTTTTTATTTAAGCCTAACGTCCAAGGTAAAGATATCTGAGCGCCTAAAAGTTAAATAGGCCTCTCTCCATGAACCTCTGGGGGAGTTAGGCGCTTACGTTCTTCTGGAGGTCTGAACCCCAAAGACAATAAGACAATATTTAGCACATTGTACGAATTGAAAGCACCCACAGATAGAAAAAAAAACAACTTTCATTTGCTCGCACAAAAGCAAACATGGAGAACTAATTTACCGTTGTCTTCAATGACTGCAATACTTGCAGGAAAAATCTGTAGAAGCAGCTGACTATCAAAGTTTTCTTATAGTCTACTTTTTCACCACCGACTGAGCCTGGAAGAGCAATTTCTTTAAGAATTAGTCTGCAAGCTTCATCCAACATCTGTTCATTCCAGTGTCTGTCAGGAAGAATAACAGATACAATCAGACCAGGACTCAACACATACAAATTGCAGTTAATAACTTTGTACCATGGACCACAGGAATGATCTTGCTCACAAGGAAGCCAGAATAATAGCCTGCAACTTTGAAAACAGTGTAGGTCAATGTTGCTCACAGAAGTGAGGTTCCTTAAATCAGTGGAATGGAGTGCTATGCCAGCCTTTTAACAACAAACAAACAAATAAATAAAACCTACTATAGATTTAAAGCTGATTTAACAGTTTTACAGATTATCACTATTCTGCAGATACTATCCTATATTTAAAGAAAAGTGGATAACAACATTGACGCAAACTGTAGATGCTTTCAAGGGATCTGATTAGTGCTGGATGATTGTTACACTTTCTGAAAAGGCTATCTCCTTGAAATATCTCAACACAGTTAATTCTCCACAGTTACACAACCCTAGATATATCAAAATATATATGTGTTAATATAAATTTAATCATGTAAAGCAGCAAAAATAACGAGTACTTCAACTAGTGGAACAGTTGCATACCAACTGGTTAAACAGTCCAGTGGGAGTCTGTTTAGATAAAGGGCTTTATACTGCTTGAATTTTTTGTAATTTTTTTCCTCCAAACCTTGGAAAGATCCTACAAAGTGGGAGAGAATAGCTTCAGAGATTATACATATAATAATATATATCTAATAACTTCAGAAATTATTAGGATCTTGTAGCTGAAGAGACATTGAAAAGGTTAAGGCTTGACTTGTCTCCTAAATTTCTTGGGCACATCTGAAATTCTCACTCCATGTATCTATTAGAGCCAAACTGAAGGACTCCAGAACACTGATACTAGGGGATTATCAAACCTATGGGATACAGCATCATTTAGCAATGCTTGGGTTCAGGTGCACAACTGACTGTGTATACCTCATCCACCTAGCTCACAGCTCTTATCTCTCTGCATAGTTCATACCAGAGTTGACCCATGTGCAGACTCCAAAACGTAACAATCCTGAAAAATCATCATTAAGGCTTGACAAGATCATTCACTTGAACATACGTGGCACCAGCCAGACAAGTAAAATCTTCCTGTACTTTCATGCTCCAAGGAAGTTCACTCAAGCTCTCAAAGTCCCTTTATTCAGAGCTGTAGAGAAGGCAGAGAAATTGTACCTTCCGATAAGTGTCCCACAGGTTTGTTCTGCACAGACTGTGGTTGAGATAGCACCTCCATAGAAAATGCTTAAATCCTTTATTATGTCTGTACCTTCTTCAAAAAGGACTCTCATCCCAGCATTGGTTATTGGGAGAGCATTTTCCCGTCTTGGTGCTTGTCGAAATGCAGAGACATACTCCCCCTGAGAAAGATCAGACAGAAGTGGGTAACCTGCAGACGTTTAAATATCTGAAAGCAGAACTTGCTATTGCACTATACGGAGCAAGAGAACAAAAATGAAGAGCACAAATTCAACTTCCTGAGCATTCAAGACCATACACTTAATTTTCTTGACCTTTCAGTAGCTTTACCTTCTTTGATTTTCTAGCAGCCCATACCCAATCCTCCATCATCTACACAGTTCAGACGGCCTAGATTTTTTCATGATAGCTGGCTGGAAGGCAGGGATCTTGCAGACTGGTGGAGGATAGCGGGGTTGCATTTATAACAAGACCAAAATCTCAGAAGCTTCAAAGTATTGCCAAATACTTCAGTATTCAGATAACATGACCCATAGTTCTAAGATCCCATATTCACCCTTGCAAACACAACACCAGTTAAGACTACTATTCAGTTTGGCAACATTTACAGAAGCACCATGCACATGTCCAATTTTATCTCACTTTAAGAAAAATCCTCAAGAGATGACAATGCTTCACCTGCTTGATGCCAACCATACGACAGGTGAGCGGCCTGCTTTAATGAGGACTATGGCAGCTTGTCCAAAACCCTTTTCTGTAGGAGGCCTAGACAACTGCTAGTGCCCTCATCCTTCTAGGGTAAACTTTTGCCTGAATATCACTCTTTATGTATCACCAACTACCTGCTGAGTTGTGTTTTTTGGCTGAAACCGGGAGATGGTATGGCACTGACTGGATCAAATGTAAGGAATTCAGAAAGTGAGCAGTCATCGTGTTACTTTAAACATAGGGATTATGCCCCCTCCTGCTCTTTATTTAATAGTCTTTAACTCTGCATAAAGCAAATCTAAGCAAACTAGTAACTTACCTTCCTAGAATGGGGAATATGGACAGAGACTAAGATCTCTTCTGGTGTAATGGTATTGTTACCAACTCCATCTGCAAAAATATCACTCAATAGAATCTGTCGCTTTCTTCCTAAAAAGAAATCCCAAATTCAGAAAATTCTGTACAATTGTGCAATTAACATACATCAATCATATTTTAATTGGCACGAAACACCTGCAGCCTTCCTGAGTAGATAACTGCAGAGTTTACATAACAAATTACCAGTGGCATGCTCTATAAATACAAATGACAGCTCCATCTTCCATAGTATCACAACACCAGAGTCATAAGTGCCCAGTGATCAATCCCCATTCCATAACTCTCCCTTTCAACACCGCCACGATGATCCCACCCCCGCTCCTGTAAATCTGTTCCAAAATTTTGCAGCTGCTGTCAATACTACCTTTCCTTCTAAAACATGAAAAACGAGGAAGAAAACTGAGAGGACGGCTGCAAAAGTAAAAAGAAAATTGTTGGTTTTCTTTTTGTTATGTTTTGTTCTGAGATTCTGAACTTCTAGGATCCAGAAGGGAATAAATGCTATTGCTTTTTCCTTTCTCTTTTTCGTAGATTATTCTACAAGTGACTATGTTTGTCATTCTATGATGCATAGTATTAAAGATGGGACTTTCAAAAGGGAAGATGACAAAATTCTGCAAGGAACCTAAATCTATAAGACCCCTTTGAAGGTTTAAACTTCATCTACGCTACATGGGGTTTGTCAATATCACTAGACAGTTAAGCTACCAAGCCTTCTCGAAATGCAACATTTTAACGCACATCATCGATTCTATTAATTAAACAAGTTCCAGTAGTTCAAGGAGTTTTGCTGGTAGAACTGCAACTGTACCAGTAACACAACTGTCAGGTAGCGTTGTGATTCTGCAAGAACACAGAGGCATAAACACTGTACAGACAGAAATCCACAGTGATTCACCAGTGTGCAATTTAACCACGTGTGTACATGCGACCTGGTTGGTCTGAACACTTACCCTTCACAAGAGAAGCTTTGACATGTTCTTCCTTTGCACATTGTTTCTCTTGCAGATGTGATCTTGTACAAGAGTGGGGAAAGGGTTCCTTCACGAATACTCCCCTGGTGTTGTTTCTCCTCTCCCCATACAACAGGATCTTGTACCTCTCGCACTACTACAGAGACAGACTACCTCCTCTTACCTCTTGAAGCCATGCTGAGCATGCAGTTGCTGGCTGCCAGAATAGGATTCAAGTCTGAGGTTGGTTTTCTACTTACAATGTTGCCACCTAATGACTTGAAAGAAAAGAAATTTATTTCACCTTTCCCCATCACCTTCACACTTTTACGTTAAGTGACAATACAACATGCAGACTATACATAAATTTATACATATTGAAAGCTCAAAAAAGATATATTGGTAGAAAATTCACTGCTAAAACCAGCACTGAAAATGCAAGCTTCACACGTGGTCAGGAACAATTTCACACTTGTTACAATATGTTACAATTGCTACTGCAAGTAAAGCACAACATACAGCAACGTTTCTTATCTGTTCTCCGCCCAGAGTTCTTAACTGCTGCAATACAGCGCAGAAAACCTTTGTCTTCTCTTCAGGGAACTCTGAGATTGCATCTGTCAAGACGTCTTTCACTAGAGAGAGGCTGCATGCAGCTCCCAGAGTTAATCCTGTAACCAAGAGATTATGAAAGTGTAATGTGCGCATTGCTTTATTGCCTGGCTTTTAAACTACATTCAGACCGTGGAGCTAGGGCTGCTTGTGTGGAATACAGGCGGATATAAGTAGAGGGGCCTCTGCATATCAAAGGGACCGTGACCTTTCGTTTCAGGAGACTGAGGGCAAGATTTCATGAAATGATGAAATTTAGTAGAAGTGTCGAGCTACTAGCTCAAAGGGAAATCCCTTCTCTGCTTCCAGTTGCTCATTCCAACTGCTTCCCTTGCACCAACTTTGACTGAGTAAACGCTTAGGTGATGATTCACCCAAAGATGAGTTCAGCTTCAAAATGCTTTCAACGGCCTCGTACTATTTTTAAACACGATTTTCATCATTATTTGATCTTGTTTTCCATAGGTACAGTCTAGTTATTATCCTAAGGTACGGGTCGGTAGCATTTGCAAAAAAAACCAAACAGTTGTAACACTGAATACAGTATTCTTTTTCCCCGCTGGAAAGACAACCTATAACTGTATTAATTTGAGTAGTTTACTTTTTTTTTTTTTTGAGATTATACTTCTTAAAAATTTCAATGTTATAAAATGGTGAACAGTGCCTTTCTATTCAAAATTATTAACAGACTTTATGAAATGTATGAATGTTGTGAATGAACACTGGAATTCAATCAAAAATATAATTCAGAAGATATATAATTTCTAAATGGCTTTTTATTACTCAAGTAAAGCAATACTAAATTTTGTTTATTTAAAACAAAATGTAATCAAAATATGTTTAGCATTTAAATCTGATTAGAGACAGGAAACACTGTTTCTGGCTGGCAAACTAAACTGCATATCCCTCGGTTTAGAACTAGTAAGTCTCACCTTCTCCTTACTGGAATTTATTCACAGGTTAAAAAAAAAAAAAAAAAAGCATTCTCCCTGCATCTTTTCAATTCCCAGCTACTTTTCAGCTAAGAAAAAAACTAGTCATTGACTAGAACTGGATGACTGATCTGAAATAAAAAAGATATTCTAAATGCAATGACAGAACTGTCAAATACAGTTTACCGCTTCAAAAAAATGGCTTCAGGCATATAGCAAGGAACTCTCATCAGATACAGGGCTTGACTTAAAACTTTGACAGTAAACTTGCACAACACAATTTATGTTTAATTAATTTAGGCTATTATAGTAATTTTATATCTATTTCTAGTTGTTATTTCTAATTTCAATAGAATTTAATTAAAAACTAAGACCTAGTCTAACTTGCACTACAAACATCTCCATGCTTATCCAAAATACATAAGTTGAGGTACAAAATTTTTAATCTACAATAATTAATGTTGTTACGATTGAGAACATGATTAGTTAATGCATATTAGCTCTGCCAGTTTAACCACAGCGTTTTTTCTAATGTAGACAAGCATGCAACACTGCTAACTCTCTCTGTGGTTGTATATGGGTCTCTCTCTGCTATACAGCATAGCATGGTACAGAGATGACAAAGCAAATACCTCATGACTTAGCACCAGAACCAGTATTACCAGAATAATTACCCTTGCACTATTATGACTAATGGGGCCAAAGATAATATATCTGGTCAGTAATGCATTGTGTCATGAAGACAAAACTCTGTATTATGCACTGGGATGGCAGTCACAGCCACCTTGACCTGGTAAAGAAGCAAGCAACTAAAGAAGTTGCGAAGCACCTCACACCTTCAGCAGCATGGAGTGGAGCAGCATCCTTTACTACGGAGGAATCTCCTATGTCTGAACTAAGTAAAGACTACTGACCGTCATCCGTGCATTTCACCACATTCAGATCCGGGATCCTTGCAGGAGCAATAACAACGGGGTGGAACACATCTCTAAATTTCATCTCAGGTCCTACCAGATAGGAAGAGACTTAGACAAAAGACATTTTCCATAATGACAACTCGAACATAGCGGAGAGTAAGCTTAAGGGTGAAAATGCAAAAAGAATGATAGACACAGCCTCACACCTCCCATGCACACTGGAACTATGGCAATAGGAGCCATTCTGATTGTATACACACCCACACTGGTGTTCCCAACCACAAGAGGTGCTTCGGGGTGGACAGCTTTCAGATCCAGTAGTTCATCTAAGGTTACAGGAGAAATCCATGTCATTCGCTCCCCACGAAAAAACAGGGTTCTTTTCGGTTGATTTTCAGCCATTCTCTGGTGGGGAAATACGGTAGATTTAAATATTTAGACATATAGACAGGCACAGGGTCTAACAGGTACTAGACTGAAAGTCAAAAGAAGTTCTTAAACAATGGCAGTTCTACTTAATCCTTCAAAATTGGACAGAAATGGGACTCTTTTGCTGGCTTTTTGCACAGTCGTGAATTTCTAGACTTCATGGGTGAAACATCTTCAACAAATTCCAATGCAATTGCTGAAATTGTTAGAAAAGTGATAAAAAACACTTAGGGAAGTGTTTACACACTGAGCTTCCTTGGAGGTCACCAATGACAATGGTAGCAGCATCCCTTTCTAGATTAAGCATGCATGTGGATGTCTCTCTCTGTTCCAGCACGGTTCACCAATCACGTGGAAACAGCCTGGGAACTAGTGGTGGTACAATACACGGTCAGGAACCCTTGTCCCTTCCTTCATAAGCAACCAGCTAGTTACAGAGAATTTGGTTTTGAATCTATACATTGACAATAATGTAAAGCAAACAAGCTTTCAATTTTTCTAGGGCAAAAACTGCCGTCAATAATTAACGATGCCTGATGCTTTCCATTCCAGTGTCCTTATTTCAGCTGCTTATATCTTTGTCATACTTCAGCTACTGGGGCGAAACACTCCCTGGCCTGGGTGGCTATCTGAGGCTGACATTTTGACAGAAAAGACCAACAAAACTATTAAGCCACAAAATGGGGAAAATACACTGTTTGGCCAATGTTAAAAAGTGTTTGCCATTCAGTTTGCTGAGAAGCATTTGTATCTTCAGATGCTGCACTGAAAACCCAGTTTAGGTTACTTCTTTGTCTAGTTTAGGTTACTTCTTTGTCTTCTCACCTTATGCTTAACTCTGCAACTTAATTTTCCCAATACAATTAATTTTTGTACGTGAATATTCCATAAGCTCACTGGGGACAAAAAGGAATTTAATTTTGGATTTATATTAAAATGTTACGACATTTCTTCTGATTAATTACTGCTAAACAGGACTTCAGAATGAGTTCTGAACTATGGGCTACTAAGGAAAAGACAGAGCTAAAGAATAGTCTATAAATAGCAAAAATTACCATTAGTTCTGGAGGAAATATAAGCTCTTGGGTGGGATCTAAGGGCTGGAATTCTTCTGCTGAAAACAGTCTGGTGGAAAGCTTAAAGAGAAAGAAAACAAGCAAAGATCAATAATTTTCTCTCATCATTAATTCCATCCAAAAAAAAAGGAAAAAAAAGCAAAACCAAAAATGACCCATGAGGGTCCCACTGAAGTCAGCAGAAAATCACTAATTCCATTATTGTTTGGATGTGGTGCTAAATTACCATGCATCACTTGGAACTGCTGAGGTGAAGGAAGTGTTCATAACAGTTTCTCCAAGTTCACTGCTAACACAAATGACACTGCAGGAGCAAGCAACTGAAAGACTAACTACAGGTTTCCTGTAGTCCTACAGTAAGAAAGGAGCAGGTTTCATGCCAACCTACACCAGTCAAAAAGCGAAGTACATCAGATATTACTAAAAGAAAATTGAGGACAAATTCAAATTTTTGTATGGATAAGAGGCTTCACATAAAATTACAATCATGACTGATTTTTAAGAGTGTGTCAGTTCTTCAGACTCAAGCCAGCAGTTAGATTCCCAAGAGATCGGTGGTTACCTTCAGATCATCACTGATCATTGATTTAAGACAGTTCCACACATTGCCTTGATTTCTAGCACAGTATGATAATCACCAAATGAGGAGAGCCGGGGCTATTAATATTCCTGAACTTGAAGAACTGCTCAAATCTCAGCTCTGGAGATCCAAACTACCTTATACCAACTATCTGCTACATTATTGTCTCCTCATACAAATACACACCAAGAATCCTTCTCCAAATTTCTTGCGAGGAATAATAAAATACCTAATTTCACAAATAATACTATGTACTGTCAATAACGTGGAGGATAAAAACGGCAGAGTATATATTATTCACTCTAATTATAGAAAGAATATTGGATGGCTTTTTTTCTTGTAAGTTTTATATCTAAATAGGACAGTTAAAATACTCAAAACCCTACCTTCTTTGCCTTGTCAAACAAATCATCTTCCTGATCCAAGCAACACTCTCCATTTGCTTTTGCTTGGCAACAACTGGATTCCTAAAGTAGGAACATTCCATTAGTGAAATACTGCCCAGAATAGCAATGAGCTAAAGCCTGCTTAAGCCGATAAGAGTGTCTTTTTATATTTCAATAAAGTTCTAGATGAAGTTTAATAATAAACTAATTTGGAAGGATTGTGTGTTAAAGAAGTTCTATTCAAAAATGACTTAAAATCATCAAATGTTAAAGTCCTTAATACAAAATAATTTGTGGGATGTGAAATTCCGTTGACCTTGTGAGAGTACACACAGACAGTCTATATTGTTTCTTTTACCCCCTGTTCACTCTCCCATTTCTTTCACCGTAGGTTTCTGACAGGTTGCATTACAGGATAAACTGCTAAGCACATCAATTCAAATTCTGCTTTTATTTATGACAGTACTGACCCACATTAAAACACATGGAGTCACTTCAGATTACTCTTCATAATCCAGGTTAGACACCAAGTTAATTTGTGTTGATCAATTTTCCTAACGGGTTAGGCCACTATACACCTTACTCAGGCCTACATCTCTTAACAGAGGAAACAAATGATCTTCACGAAAAACTCGGTGTTTATATATACACACACACACTAATAGTATTCCTATCATAACTACTTCTTACCTTACAGAAGGTTTTACAGGCATCTAGGATCGGCCTATATCCAGTACAGCGGCACAAGTTCCCTGAAAAAAGGAAATCGGTAAGAAAAAGCTTTGCTCTAAAGCACATAAAGCTATGAAGTATCATGTCCGTCTTTATACGAGGTTTTAGTTTTTGAAGCTTAAGGAGAAACCTTAGCTCTCCAAAAGACAAAAGACATCAGTGTCAGAAGACTTAGGGCCCCACAGCTCATGAGGAAAAGGCTATAGTTTCACGGGGCGCATGAAATACTTGAGAGCTGCTCCAGAGGGAATGCTGACTACGGCTTAGTATGCAGGAGAAGAGATTGTACAATCTTCTTTACTCACTCAAAATGCTTTGCTCCTTCCCCTGCCTTATTTCTAACGGTGAAGGAGGTTATCGTTACACCTCCGGCTACGTTCACCTCACAGTGACAGACAATGCCTTTGGCTCCACCGCTGTCACTCTAGAGCACAACAGAAGGCTATCTTACCTGCAATAAATGCTCACGCTTCCCCTAAGTGAAGATGGTCTGCACCTCTCTACCTTATTTGACTGTTTGATTCCTACCACAAAGGGGCTTTCCTGTGAGGCTTATGACATCTCAACTCCAGATGTAAAGGGATCTCAGAGATCATCAGATGCAGCTCCTTCTCCATAGAATCACAGCATCATAGAAAGTTTTGGGTCGGAAGGGACCCCTAGAGGTCATCTAGTCCAACCCCCCCGCAGCGAGCAGGGACACCACTAACTAGATCAGGTTGCTCAGAGCCCTGTCCAACCTGGGCTTGAATGTTTCCAGGGATGGGGCCTCCACTACCTCTCTGGGCAACTCGTTCCAGTGTTTCACAACCC
>Ga0065711_1010845_pt1 | contig 11697 bp, 13 predicted proteins | sample Hoacrofraction12_FD_59098 | JGI IMG/M metagenome (GOLD analysis project Ga0065711, IMG submission 59098) | Hoatzin crop microbial communities from Cojedes, Venezuela - Epithelial fraction 12 v2 (version 2) | ecosystem: Host-associated > Birds > Digestive system > Esophagus > Crop | place... | reverse complement strand
CATAGGTGCCGGAGGAGCATACGAGCCTGCCTGCCTTCTTCTGCGCTGTGTCTGGGCTGCCCTTCGGCGTGGCGATGATGTTTCGCTGGACAGTGCCAGCTGCCCACAGTGACTTGGTGCCTCAGATAAGTGGCAGATGCTAGCAGACCCCCTTCCACACAGGCTTGATGGAAATGGCAGTGCAAAGACCTAAGAACAAAGCAGAAGCTGCCTGGATACCCCCTCAGTGCAGAAGCGGCTAGCGGGAGAACGCTGGCCAGCAGGTCTGCTCCCTCGCTGGCCCCCTGAGCAGTGCTGTCCCTTAGCGGGGATGGGGCCACCTCAAGGCAGCGCGCTCCCCCCACTGTCCCCCTCTGCCGCTGCAATGATCAGCTCGGAGATGCTCAGCTAGCCCCAGGTTCCTTCCACGCTTTGTAATTGAATTAATAACTGTCTTAAAACTGCCGTGCCAACCGGCAGTCTGTTTGCTTCCCTGCAGTACACAGCGTGGTCACTAGTTAAATGAAGTGACTCCAGTAAGTGTGATGTTTTATGCAGGAGGAGCTTCCAGCAGGGAACGGCCAGCTCAGCCCTCCTGGGCTCGGGGGAAGCAGCCCTTTACCTGCAGCTCCTGGGGTTCATCTCGTGTTCCGGCTGCTCTTGCAAGCGGAGATGAGGGTGAGACGGGAGAGGGGCTCCACTAATTGGCTCAGCGGGTTCGGAGCAGCTGTCGGCTGCTCCTTGTGTCCGAGCAGCAGCCAATTACCCCGGCCCTCGGCTGCTGTGCGGGAGCCGCGCGCGGGCAGGAGCCCGATGGGCCCTGCTGTCACGCAGCGGAGAGGGGCTGTAGCCTGTGTCTAATACTTGGGAATACGAGAAAAGCAGCGTTCGGAGGGTCGTATTCCCTCCAAATCAAGGGGCCATTTTCCATCCGGAATAGTTACATTCACAAAGGAGAAGCTTGTGTAAGCTGGAAGGCTGCTCTCCGTTGGGTCAGCAGCGGCTGCGCTGAGCAAGTCTCAGCTGGAAATAACTCTGCTGACCAGCAGGTGAAATAATGATGAGTTAATGGAGAATTAATAAGAAAGTAGTGTATTAATTGTGTTCTGATAGATGGTAGTGAATGGATTAACGTTTCACAGCTTTACATTTTGAGATTGATAGGTAGCATATAGTAAATAATTTCTATTTATTTAACAAATAAAATATATATTATTATCACTCACATGCATGCCTTTTCTCATGGGATGCTCCTTCCCAATCAAGCCAAATTATGCTGATTATCCCTTCTGATTCCACCCAGAGCCTGCACCCCATTGCTCTCCACTGCTGTCTCCTTTTTTCTGCCAAGGTTATGGACTACAACTGTCAAGTATTGATTTTCTCAATTGTAATCAATGCCAGAAGTTCAGATGAGTTTTCATCTACAGTTCCAAGGTGTCAGTGTGGTGTTGGGGGTGAAATGCCTGGATCTCACTCATTAAGCAAAACAACAGTTAGATTAAAGTAATAATTAAACAGTTACAAGCTAAGGACATGGTTAGAACGAAGAACTGAGAGCAACGCAGGGCAGTAAATCTCAGTACCTCTGAGCGCAAAACAGACACCTGCCTTGGGCTGTTACCATTCAGGCAGCAGGGAAAAGACAAACACAAAGTAAAGGTCTTCAAGCCTGCAAGCCAAATTTGCAAGAAACAGTGATGGACTCAGAATTGAGCATGCCTTATGCAGCCCTCCTTTCTCTGTTAAAATCCAGCTAGGTGAGGAGAAATTATGCTAAATGTGCTGCTACATCTGGCTAGAACAACATTCATTATTAGAAAATAATAAATATTAACACCAAAATAAATAGGAATAGGTGAAAAGTGAACATCTGCAAATTAAGATTTGGAAAAACAGCTGCAGAAATGATTGATGGTTTCAGACAGTGCTCCGAGAGTGGCTTGTGCTATTGTTTGGGAGAGCAAAATCATGTATTCGTGTGTTGTGAAGGAAATAGCAGTTTCTGTGAGCAGAAAAAAATCCTAAACTTTGTACCAGATATTGCTGGAATAAACAAATCTCAAACCTTATCTCCTTTGCCAGTGGAGCGGGCGGGGAGGTGGCTGCCAGTGCCTCCCGCGTGCAGCGGCGCTGGCCCGTTGCTGGCAGGCTGGTTTCGCGCTATTATTAGTGGTTGGAAAATGCTGAAAGCCAGACCTGGAACGCCCAGGTGTCGAGGAGGCTGAACGCCTTCCCTTTGTGCTGAGCTCTGCACTGGCGTTGGCGACCAGGGAATGATAAATGCCTCACTTGAACGTTTTCCAAGATGTATTCCAGTTTATGAGGACATCAGCAGCCGTCCTTTTACTGAGCACAGGCGGCACAGCCATAGCTCCGGAGCACTGACCACAGCCTGAAGCCTTGGCACAGGAGGGAGATGGGCAATTAATTGGTTTTATAGGAAATCTGAAGGCACACGTGCACAAAATCAAAGCAGTTTTTTTTTTAAAGGACAGCTCTGTGAGGAACAGAGTTATTTTTAACGAGACACTTTCTGAGGAACAAAGGGACAGCGCTTTGGCTAGCCTTAGACTTTGAGATTTTCCGTGGCTTTTACTGAATGAAGAAAGGCCAGAGAGAGTTTGAGACTTCCCTGACAGCCTTCTTCGTTAGAGAGTCGTCTCTGTGCACTTCATAAGCTTTAAACCTTTACGCGCTGCTGGGAAGCCCTCCTTTCGGTGGTACGGCCGGGGGAAAGGTGCCTTTGCCAACCCAGCTTCCCAGGGCTCGAGCCCACAGCCCAGACCTGGAGGCTTTGGGTCTTCTCCCACTCCAGAGTGTTTCCTTGAGCCTCATCTATAGCTGGCCTTTATTTTTTTGTCACTGGTCCCTCGCTCATGTTCCTGGTGAGGATTTCTCTGTCCCAGCTGGCTCCTGAGATCCATTGCATCATCAGCCAAAGGTCAGGAGAAAATAACCCTCGCAGGCTTTGCAGGGAGTCATTTTTTGTGGGCTCAGCTTGAATGGGGAGCAAGCTGCACGAACCCAGCTGGTTAATGGGAGAGCCCAACTCCATCTTGCTGCCTCCACCAGATTTGGGTCAGACCAATTTCCAAACAGGCTAATTGCCTCCCAATCTAGGGCAGCCACCCCTCCCTCTGCCTCCTCGGGGATCCGGAGAACATTAAAAGGTAATTAGATATTTATAAGGATGGGCGAGTGGTCTCTGCCTGGGATGATGAATTAGCTTGAAGACATTATCTAACTCTCAGTTGTCTGAAATGAAATGTCTCCCTGCTGAAAAGGGACCTTCGGAGCGCAGCCTGAGACTCCCCGAGATCCAGAAACGGTCCCCAATGAATGGGGGATTCTTTGCAGTCAGGGTATGGCCAAAAAGGCTTCCCTCGAAAAAACAGGAGGCAAAGTGGCTTCGCCATGAGCCGTTCCCGCTGGCAGGAGGAAATTCCTCCTTGTGCCGAGGCCGGGACAAGCCCGGGCAGCACAGCTGCAGAGGGGCACTGGTCCTGCCCACGGCTTTGCCAGAGAATCCGCATTTCACCTAAATTTGAGTTTAGAAAGGGGAAGATTCATGTGTCAGCCGTTCCCGTCCTCTTCCTTGAGCCGTACAAAGAGAGGTTGGACGTAGCACAGACGCATCTGCCCGGGGCGATCGGGCTTCAGCGTCGCCGCAGCCGCCAAAGCCCTGGGCAGAGCCCGCAGGGGTGCGTCCGCCGGAACCCCCGGGCCCGGAGAGCCCCGGGGCTGCTCTTACCCAGGAAGGTGAGGACAGCGAGGGACGCGGGGACGGATCCAGCGGTGCCTCCCATCCTGCGCCTCCGACCGGGTCACGGCTGAGCCTCTGCGGGTGAGCGGGGAGAGCGGCCCTGCGAGACACGGAGAGGGGAGTTACCGGCAGCGTGGCTGGGGCTCTGCTCCAGCGCCCGGCGTCCAGCTGCGCGTCCCCACTGGCCACGGGCCGAGAGGCACTCGGGAGCAAGCACCCAGCTGAGGAGCACGCAGGGGGTTGAAGGAGCTCTTTTTCTTTCTGGCATGACGCATCTGGTTGGGAAATTGTTGTTCCTTCTCCCTTGTTATCTGCTATTCTTCCTCCCTCCTCCGAAAAGAATGCTTCCTTCCTAGCATTTTTTATTAAAAACGCAAAGCCAGGAGCACACAGGATATTGGAAGGAGGAAGAAATCATTTGTTCTTGTTATTTTGTGAAAAAGGCATCTGTAATTGAAACTCCTCACGCAGGCAGTGACGGCGGCTGGGTGTCGTGCCAGCCCCGAGCCTCTTGCTCTGGAGACCCAGCTCGTGACTGAGCACTGCACGCCGTGGTGAGCTCGTGCTGGCTGCGCAGGGGGGACGCATGGGGCTGCCTGCAGCCTGCTGCCTCCCTCCTGCTCCGCTGCTGGGTCTGATGCGTTGGGATGGTTAATCAAGAGGTAACAGAGTGCCAGGGCGTTTCCTGAAGCCGTGAGATGCTTTAGTAGGTGGAGCAGTGTTTTCCAGTCCTCTCCTCAGACTCCTGTCTTCCAAGTTGTCTTAAAAAAAAAACCCCAAACAAAGCACTGCGCTGTTTGCGCAGACCCTGGCTAAACCCACCGCAGGACCAGCTTCAGCACACGCACCTCTTTCCCTGTTGCTCCGGCGGGGATGCTGGGCTGGGTGTTTTTTTCCCCCCTCTTTGTTAACAAACGCTTTTGAAATCACGCATCGAGGACCCCCCAGAGCCCGGCAGAGCCTCGTGTTCCCCGGTCCCCTCCCAAACGCGCAACACCCCGGCGAGCTGCCGCTGCGGGCGCTGCCAAGAGCCGGGCTGCTCGTGGGCTGCGAGCGCTGCTTATCCCTCTGCTCCAGCTGGTACCGCTCCCTCCTCTCCCTACCCATCTGTCTGCCCGAGCCGGCAGCGCTGCTCCCGAGCTCCTCCGAGCAGGGATTAGCTTGCTGGCCCGCGGGATGCAGCCCCCGTGCATCACCACGTTCGAGAAATCCGGTGCCCCACTCGTTAAGAGCAGCCCTGGAAACGCACCTGAGCAAACAGCGTAGTCCCCAGTTTGCTTCCCCTCCTGCCTCCGGGGACCCCGGCTGCGCCGAGGAGCTGCCTGGCCTCTGTGTCCTCCCCCAGACGAGAAGGTTTTGCTACCAGTGCTTGACAGGGAGGAGAGCCCATCCCAAATCCTCCTCAGTTTTTATCTTGCTTGGGTCGGAGGGCTGGATCCCAGCCTCCCGGTCCGGCGCTGGGAGCAGCCCCCAGCCTGCCTGCCCTTAGCTACCTGCTTAAATGAGCCCCTAAATGAGGCTGGGGCTTAATTGCACTGCGTGGCCGGGCGAGGGGGAACCCCTGCCATGAAGCGATGATGGTGCACAGTGGGAGAGGGCTGAGCCGTGTTGGGGACAGGCGACTCGGGGACGGAGCGGAGAAGGGCGTGAGACTCGTGGACATGAAAGCTGCTCCGCGCGGTTCGTCCTGGCAGCCCTGAAGTGAGTCAGTCACATGAAATCACTTGATGTCAACGAGAATCATGCCCCAAATGGTGTCCTGAACCCACGGCCTCTCCGCTAACACTGCCGCATTGTTCTCCTGCCTTCACTCTCCGCCCGCCTCTCTCGCGTCTGTCTTGTGCTCACGCCGTAAGCGCTCTGGGACAAGGACCAGCTTTTAGCTCGGTCTGGTTTGCAGGCAGTGCTGCGATGTGGGCTCGCAGGCAACGCCAGCACCGCACTAATTAATAAGTTGACTTTTCTGAGTCTCTACAGTTTGATTTCTTCACCAGCATGTTCCAATGCCCAGGGTTTGTGAAAGGCAGGGAGCATCGAAGCTGTTCCTACACCCAGCGGCAGCAAATTAAAGCAAGGGAGTCTCGCTCCGTCGCTGCCAGCTCTGATTTCTGAGGCTGAGTGCTCTGCCTGCACCCCGGGAGCTGCCCGCGAAGACGCTGCCCGGCTGCGGCTTTGCTCTTTGCCATTAATTTGTCTTCTCACTTCTAAAACAAATAGGAAAGAGCGTGAGAAAGTTGGGTTTTGTTATTTTCAATAAGGAGGAGGCAGCCTGAGGCGGTCGGGGAGTGCGGTGTTGGCCGTCCGCCCTCCTGGGGGGCTGGAGGCTCCTCCGGGCTGCTCCTGCCCGCCCGCTCTGCCGTTACCAGCGCTTGACGCTTTCTGCTGTGGGAAAGAGAGATGCTGCCCGTGGGCGAGAGCGAGCCGCGTCCCCCCTCTCCGGGGCAGCTGCCCCTGGACAAGCAGCGGTCCCAAGGGCTGCGCTGAGACCTGCGCCAGAGGGAGAGGAGGGTGAGCTGCCATCCCCTGCTGCGGGAATACTTCTGCCAGCGTCCCCCTTCAGCTCCCTTCCCTGCAGCCAAGCAAAGCTGGTATCTTGTAAAAATTCAGCTGATTTGAATTATTTAATTCGTTATTGACTCATTATTTATGATGTAAACTACAGCTTTGATCCCCAGTTCCGCTGCTGGCTCCGGCCCTGCAGCTTCCCTCTTTCCACCCCGATCTCCACATCTGCTCTGATCCTGGATGCTCACGTCAGCTTCTCCCTTCCTTGCGTCCGTCCCTTCCGTTGCTCCCAGATCCCCGTCGCGCGTGGGGACCTGTGTTTGCTGCTGAAGCCCGTGGGGCCCTCGCCCGGGAGCAGGCACGCCGTGCTGCTGCTCTGCGGGCTGAGGTGGGCTGGGGGGCGGCTCGGGGGGGGAACACACGGAGATGCTGTGCTTTGCTCTTTTGAATCCAGCCTCAGCCCAACCCGTGACTCCTTTTTAAAAAATTAGGAATGTGATATCCAGGGAGAGCTCCTGGTTTGGTCCACAGCAAACAGACACGTAAGAGAGCAACGGAGAAATTTCTGCCAGTGCTGACGCTGTATTTGTTCGCAGTTGGGGACTGGGTGAAATAATCTTCTCGGATGCTGTTTTGCGTGTGGCTGATTGTCTTATCACCTCAGTGCCACGATCGAATTGTGCCCGAGGGTCGGATGCTGTGAGACCGCACCTGGGGCTGCGCTGGGACCCTGGGGGCATCTTCAAGCCACGACCCTGAGCCGCGGGTCCTGCGTCTGGCTCTGAACTTCTCCGCAGCGTGGGCGTGCGCTTTGCATCGGATATTTAGGCCTGCTCGCCGTCCTTAATTAGAAGAGGGCCCACGGGGACCTCTTCTTTCCCTTCTTCATGGGGTATTTTGACAGTCACTCGAGAGCCTTCTGTTGTACTGAAAGGGGATCTGTCATCCCCGCTAATGGATGCTGTCATTAATACTTCCAGTAGCAAGGGAGGCATGGGCACACTCGAAAACACGAGCATTAGCCCTTTCCTCCGGAGCCCCTGGGAGCTGGGAGCGATCCATTATCGCGGAGGCAGAGTTAAAGAGCTACAGAGAGGTTCTGAGTCCTCGTGAGCCTCTGGGAGAGGAGGTGCTGCCTGGTCCAGCACCCGCAGCTCCCGTTCTGGCTGCGGAGCAGCATCCTTCGGAGGAGGCAGCTCCGGCAGGACGCCGGGCGTGAGGGGTCCAGAAACGGCTTCGGCAGGAGATGGGCTTTAACGAGAGATGACATGGCCAGCACAGGCAAAGTGCCATCTATTACCAGGATAAATGAGTGTAATTCAATCTTCTGGGGTTAGGTGGTGAGATGAGCGTTTGTGTGGAAGTGGGGCAGCTCCTTCTGCTGCAGCGTTCCCCGGGGAGGGATTGCTCCCCAGGGTGGGTGACGCAGGAATTGGTCCTGTGTCACAAATGTCCCTTTTGTCAAGGGTTGTTGCTAAGGCTGGAAAGGGCTCACTTTTGATCTTTGCTGGATTTTGGCTTGGAAAACCTGTTCAAGGTTAGGTACATTTTGTCCATCTGTGGAACAGCATGTTTCAGCAAGTTGGAAATGATTTTATTGTAATATATCTGTCCTCTTGTAACACTGCCTGTGCTCAGGAGATGTTGATTTAGATGCAAACTCTGGATTCGGCCTTTCCTGAGCTTTTTTGGGTTCAGATCTGTTGGTGGCTCCAGGACCTGCAGCAGCTGCTGCTGCAGAAATCCTGGGCCACCCAAAAACCATCCTAAGCAGTGAAGTCTTCAAGGTGCAAATGAAGACCAAAAGCACCCTCAGAGGGGTTCAGAGCCCTGCGGCGGAGCTCGGCCCTCCCTAGGCTCACCAGTCATCCCACAACAGCCACCAAACCCTGTCTGCTGTTACTGGGGGAACCCTGCTCCCCGGTGCGGGTCGAGACCTGATGTAGATGAGTGCTATGGGCACTGCTGGCTCGCTTTGATACCTGTCCCCAGCCGTGGCAGAGATGAGATGTGTCCCAGAAACACTTCTAGCAATAGCTGGGGGGTCCCGTGTGCCCTCTCTCACGCCCGGGTGGCTTTGGATCATTCTTGCTGTGTTAGAAAAGTCCCAGAGGCTCTGCCCCGCACAGCTTGTGAAGGCAGAGCTTTTCTCCTCCAGTGCAGGCTGAGAGAGAGGAGCAGCATGAGCTGCTCTCCCGGCCGTCGGCTGCACCCTGCCATCCCCATCCACCCTGCCACCCTCGCCCCGCTGTCACCGCTGCAGGGACCGTGCGATGGGCGCGTTTGCCCTGGGCTCAGAGTTCCCCGCTGCTGCCCCGAGGAGCGGAGCAGCGGGACAGAGGGATGGGACAGAGCGAGGACCTGGAGGAGGAGAGCTCAGGAGGAGCCGAGGCTGGCACAGGAGGCTCAGAGCCCGCAGCCCGGCGCTGCGGGAGCAGATGGTGCTCACAGCTCGGGCTCCTTCCCCGCCACCCGCAGCCGGGGCTCTGCTCTCCGGATGCGTTTGTCACTGCCCGGTGGGCTGAGGTCTGGGCACGAAGCCGGGGGCACGCTCTGCCCGCTGCAGTGCCCAGCACGGCACGTCCTGCGGGCCAGGACCTCGTGCCCAGGTGGAGCGCGTTAAAGCGGGTGTTTTCTGTCTGTCTGTCTGTCTGCCCCACTGCCCCTTCTGCTCCCGGGCCAGGCAGACAGCAGGCAGGGGAGCTGCGGGGCCATGGCCNTCGTGTTCTTGGGGACAAGGGTGAGGGTCCGCGACAGCGGCCCTGAGCCCTGGGATGGGGCAGAGTCACCAAGCGGGGAGCAAGGGGCTGTCACCGGCCAGGCTGACCCGGAGCCCCCCGAGCCGCTGCCCTGGCCCCGTGCCCCAGGTGTGAGCAATTGCAACCAGCCCTCGTTAGTATAATTGCAGGCAGGGCTGGGTTCTGCCCTCCCAGTTCAGCGCAGAGAGTGGAGAGCGTGGTGGGGACAGGTAAGGGGGGGGAAAGAAGAGAGGCAAAAGTTTAATTTGGGGACATTCAAGCACCCCCAGGAGGAAAGTGGGGAGCTGCAGCGTGGCAGGATGCTGTGACGAGGGGTGGGTGTAGGGTTTTACCCCTTAGCATGGCTGGGGAGGGAGGTCTGAGCTCTGTTGGGGGTGGTATTGCTCTGGTTCTGTGTGGTCTGACTGGTTTGTGCTGGAAGGTTGGTGGCTGCTAGAAGTTTGGGGTGCCCTGTGGTCTTAACCGCCAGCATGGCCATGTCCCTGTGCCTTCCCTAGCAGGAGCCTCCAGCACGCTACCTGCCTCTGCGAGCTGTTGGCTGAAACAGATTGTGCTTTTAGAAATGAAATTAAGAAGGAAAATCCTAATCCAGGGGTAGCGCGCTGTGCAATCCTGCTTTGCTTGCTGCAGGAAGAAATGTTAGCTGCGTTTGCTGGGGCACCTCTGAAACGCAGGGGTGGGACATTATTTGGGGAAAGCTTTTGGGGGGTTTGGGTCTGGTTCTGTTGGTTTCCGTTGAACGGGCTGGGGGCCGCGGTCCTGCCTCGTGAGGAATGCCGCAGGCCTCCTCGCAGTGCGCTGCGAACCAGTCTACATCTGGAGCGATTCTGAATCGCCATATCCATGGAAACCAACGTGCTTCTCCGTTTGACACGGAGCACCCGGAGCGATGCCGTTCCCGCTCCCCGTGCTGAGCAGACCTCGCGGGGCTGGGGCCCGAGGTGTGTGCATGGGCCATAATTAACTTTTTTGGGATAGAGCTGGAGGGTTTGGTGTGTGAGATGGGTGGAGGAGCTGAGCCTCCTGCCTGAACCCGCCGTGGCCGTGTGGTCTGCAGGGGTGAATCAGCTGGCGTCTGGCGTCTCCCCACGTGGGGTGCCCACGCGTGGGCTCGTCCGTGTGCACGGGGTGACGCGGCGCTGGTGAGTGGTCAGCAGCGAGCCCAGTGCTGCTGGGTGGATTTAGCAGCCCCGGTGCCTTGGTGTGCGGGAGGCTGTGCGCCCAGGGAGGAAAGGCTCTGGGCATCCCTTTCCCGGGGTGTGGGACCAGCTGGGGACGGGATGCATCGGGATGGGTGCTCTAGCCCCGCACCAGCCCCGTGGCTACACTCCTGCGTCTTATCAATCACCAATTAATGTAACTGTAGTGGAACTGGCTTGATAAGGATCAATATTTGATCAGCGGCTCCTGCTCTTTCCTCCCGAGGAGGGTGAAGGGAGGGGAGCGGCTCAGAGCAGCNGGGGGGTGTAGTGAGAGGGGGCAGCCCGGATCACCCAAAATCCTGGAAAAGACGGGAGAAAAATCTGTGTGTGGGGGGGGGAAGCCCTGACTGCAGCACATGGGGAAACTCTGCTTCAGCAAATGCATCCCTGGCGTGAGTGGGGAGAGCCCTGCGCTGCCGGGCTGTCCCGCTTGTGCCTTTTGCATCAGTTTTATGATGTTAGATGGACCCGTGATGGAGCAAAGCGCTGTCAGAGGAGCTGCTGCTCTTGGGCTGTGCTTCTCCAAGTGGGCTATCTGGTGTGTTAGTGGGACAAGCGTGCGGTGTGCCACGGATGAGGCAGTCCCGATGCCCAGGAGCAGCTCCTGCTAATGGCAGCGAGAGGTTTAGCTTCACCTGGGGACAAAATAGACCTGTCTAGTCCTTCTCATCCCAGCACAAGGAGCAGGCAGGGCGCTTGGATGCGATCCCAGCAGGACATCTGTGTTAAGGCACAGTCTTCAAGTCGTCTCTGGTTTCTCTGCCTCTTCTAAGTGCTTTTTGCTAATAATTGTTCAGTGCATCCGTGTACATCGCAGGTCACAGCACCTCATTGTAAGAGGGTCTCAGTGGGAGTTTTCTTCTGGTGTCCCAGCCCCAGCTAGACAAACCCCTGTGCTTGTGCCCAGCTCAGCACCTCGTTGTGCAGGAGACTGAGCTGGGATCTGCCTTCAGTGCCGAGGCGTGGGCTGGGAGCGTTGGGTTTGGGACTGGAGTCGCTGGACTGGTAAAATCTAATCGTAATAAAGCAGGTGATGTTATGAGTGGGCCTGAACAAATGCGTTTTACTGCTTTTCTGCTGTGTTGAGCAGTTTGAATTAGAGACCTGAGCTTTACAGTAAGTTTTATTTGGGTTTGGGCTTTTTCTTCCCCTGAACTGGCCAGATCCCATCTCTGCCTGCAATCCCCTCCTGCCTCAGGGTGGTGGCAATCCAGCCTGAGCTGTGTGATCCTCAGCTCTGCTGCAGTAAGCCCTTGCTAAATCCCCAGGGTTTTGGAGCTGAAGAGCTCCATGGGACCTGGAGGCTTCCCCACAGCCAGACCAGGGTCACGCTACCTCCAGGTAGACCTTGGGGTCCACGGGCAGTTGTGGGGACTAGCACAGCATGTGAGAAAGCAAAAAGAGACCAGCAGAAATGGCCAGGAGACCTTCCCATGCTGGCTGGGGACCCAGGGGCGGAGGGGATGGAGGGAGCTTTGCTTGGGGG
>Ga0065711_1009084_pt1 | contig 11697 bp, 2 predicted proteins | sample Hoacrofraction12_FD_59098 | JGI IMG/M metagenome (GOLD analysis project Ga0065711, IMG submission 59098) | Hoatzin crop microbial communities from Cojedes, Venezuela - Epithelial fraction 12 v2 (version 2) | ecosystem: Host-associated > Birds > Digestive system > Esophagus > Crop | place... | reverse complement strand
CCCCTCCTGGAAAAAAACACAAACAAACAAAAAAACAGAAGCCTGTCATAAAATAAGCACGCAGTAAAACCAAATAAAATGAAAGCAAAATGTCTGCCATGGGATGAAGAAGCCTGTGTAATGGTAGTTAAAGCATAATATGTTTAAGCCTGGGGATAGAGTGAAGGCGGAAATGTCACTCCTGGAATAAAAGCAAACTAATAGTGGTGCTATACAAGCATAGCTACAAGGTTTTTAGAAACAAGTGAGATTACATCAGTTCTTATGTGCCATCTAAGGTCTCATATCATAGTCTCTATTTGATCTTTTCTTTGGGTTAGGAAGCTATCTTACTCACAAGTGCTGTTAAGTATTCCAAATGTAAGCTTTACTTTTCTAATTAAGAATCATAATTTATGAAATTTTTATGTGGGCCTTTGGTTATTTGGTTTTATGGTTATTTGGTTGTTTTTTTAATTCACACAGGATCTGAAACCTCATAGCGGTGTATCTTATCTTCCGTAGCTTCCCATCTTTCTCAAAAGCACTCATCATACTCTTGTGTAACTGCCAGATAACCAATGTTGTGTGTTCTTTCAAATTGTATTATTACCTTTTCAGAAAGCAGTAAGGGTGAGGCAAATCATTGTACCACAAAGAAAGCTACTCTAGTGTTAAAGATCTCCTACATGAAAGCTTGGATATGGCTGTGCCACAGACTTCCTGAGCTATCTGGAACAAGTAGATGGAGACAGTATTTTATTTATGGGTTGCCACTGAGCACCTCAGCCTTAAAATATGGAGCTGACCACTACATTTTACCCACTGTTACAATCTCTGCCTCTTTCCTCTCTGTCCCCCTCCTCATTTCAAACTCTGCTAGAGGAGAGACAAAACTGCTTTTTTACAAGTGAACTGAGTGAGAATATACTTTCATAGAAAATTACCCTCTCACCTAAAGCAGCTTGAAGACACTTGTACACTTCTCCTGGGAGAGCACAAAAGGTGTGTCAGAGCTCACAAGGGGTAACTGTTCTTTCAGTCTCTCCAGACATCCACCTTTTTATCTGCTTTCATCTTTTCTGGATGAAGAGCTGCTTTTCATTTACATTAAGTCTACAATAATGTTCCTCTACTTTGTTATAATTTTCAAGGTAAGTGTTAGTAAAACTGGCAAAAGGATTGTATGTATAGCAAGACAGAATACTTTTGCTATGTGCTTGTACCATTTACACTATGTTATGCTGCTATAACAGGCAGTGTAGAAACCATCTCAAATGCATGAACTTGAGTAAAGGGAGAAAGACTGGGGATGTGAAAGACAATGTTTAGCCATGAAGAATGCTTTCTATTTTCTGGACGTCTAAATTTTATGTTACAGAGGGCAATATTACAGTAGAGTACTTAGACAATTTTATGTCGAGAGAGAGATAGAGAGAGAACAGCATATTCCATAAAGAACCTGACAAGGAAAATGTGAGAGAACAAAATAATTTATTGAAGTGAAATGTTTCTTTCTTTTCAAAATTATGCTTATTTCAACTAATTTTATGTTTCTAGTGACATTAGCTGTAGAAAGGGAAAAAATATGACTGCCTGTTAATCAGCAAGAGCTGGCAGCACAATGTTAATGCTCATAACAAATGCTATTAGAGAAAATTGAAAATCTCTATGTTCCAGCAATAATATTATACAACATTCAAGTGTCATATACACATACTTTCACTATTAAAATGCAAATTATGCATTGACAATATATTTAACAGCTCTTATTGCTTCTGTTTAGGAGAGAATTGATTGTGTTTATAGATGTCTACACTGTTGAGGGGGAGCTGTTTCAAATCACTTTCTACAGTTTTCCTTAAGAACTGAGCTGTGTAAAACACAGTAGGAGTATTTTGTAAAATTTGATGATAGCTTACATTGTCATTTGTAAAACAAATGTGATCTTCATTTTTCTCACCTTATTTCAAGCCCTACTTATTAGTATTATTATTGTTACGACAAAAATCTTCCTTCTAAGTATCATGCAATAGGCCAAAATTGTGCAGATGTGTAAGCTGTAGTCCTATTTTTATGGTAATGTTTTAATTTTTCCCTGAATTTTAAACTTTGTCTAACTGTGGAGAAAAAAAAAACAACCAAAAACATGAGCAGGCTAAAAGCCAATGTACAATTTTGAATCAGTTAAGTTAAAATATATTTACTGCAACTGTCTTTGTCTGAACCCACTTCACAGAAAGCACACACATCCTTTTTTGCTGAATCAAGTTTAACACCTTGAATTTAAATTTCATTAAATCCTCCAAACATCCAGGAAGATTTGTTCCAGAAAGAAACAGAAAATGAACAAGTGAAAGTGAGCTAGTCCAAGTAATTTCCATTTCATTGACTTGATTTTTTCCAGATAAGCAGTCCAAGTCTTTAAACACTATTCATTAACATTAGGATGTGATTTGCATTTCATATTTGAATTTGGAAACAACAACATACTTTTTCTAAGTTTACAAGCTTTTGCAGAAATTCTGTGAGGCTGTAGGCCAGACTGAAGCCTTTGACTGTTTATCTGTGCAGGTGAGCAAAAAAAATCAATTGTTTGTGCAACACCATCAGAGTTTTTCTATTGTTGGAAATAAGAGCAGAGAACTACCATACTCCAGAAAGTCCTCTCCAACAGAAAGAAAAGAAATAAAATAAAATAATAAAGCTCCAGACAAATTCAATAGAAAGTTTCTCAAAATTAACAAAAACATTGAATACACTGTATTATGAATGTTATATGAAGGTCGCACAACCACAGACAGAAGATGTAAAGTGCAAGATGCACCCGTTGCCTGCCCGTTTCCAAACCTGCTTGATGGTTCAGAAAGCAATCACAAAGGGATTCTCTTCTTCACTCACCTCATGTACAATTGCACTCTGTCTGCTACTGGCAATTTACTCTCTTTCGCCTCAAGGGAACTACAGTACCGTGACTCCTGGAGAGACACCAAGCCTCAGTCAGAGTTAGAAGGAAAAATGATGTGTTTCTCTTATTTGTTACTTTCTTTTCCTCTCTGACTCCTTCCACTTGGTTATATATAGCTTATTTAGTACTGAAGTCATCCAACTAAACAGCATTTTCTGATCCACAAGATACAAAGCATATTGCTTAGACAGATTTATAATTTCTACTTGTTTTAGGGAATGATTCATTCTACAAAATCACAGCACACTCTCAAGATCCTCTTGTTGTTATCACTGGACTTTATGTAAATATACAGTGAAATGCAATAGCTTGAAAAGTATTTATTTTTCTAATACATGTTCTCTGCAACAGGTTTGACACCAATGACAACTCAGTTCAATGTTTTCTTCTTCCATTGCTTATCTTCTGTAACTATGTCAGTCATTTTACACAGAGATTGTTCCATGTAGCAACTGAAATTTTCTATCTTTCACCATTCAACTAAACCATTCTGTAGTACCATGAAAAGGGGTTATTTGTGCCAAATATTTACGATTCAGTGAATTTCTGTAGGGAATCATTTTTAGGAATACATCAAACCAAAAAATGCAAAAGGGAGTCCTAGAGGAATGTAGTTTATTAAATTTGTAGCAAGGTTACTGTTCTCAGTCTAGACTGTGCTAGTTCTTTATCCATCTAGAATAGTACTGGTTTGTTGAATTTGTTACTCTTTCTTTAGTTTGTGTGTTTGGGTCATTGTGGTTTTTTGGTGGGTTGTTTTTGGTTGTTGTTTTTTTTTTCCAATGGTGAAGTTAGTTTCTTAACTGAGACCTTAAGCTTTACAAAATGTACTTTTTTCTGAGTACTCCCATCACCACTAAGTACTGCTATTGACCGCTTCTATGTAACTGGCTTAACCCATAGGAACAGAGGCTGCAAGAGCACAATTAAAAGTTTGAAGGGCATGTATGAAGGGGATTACCATTATAGAATTTGATAAAAGACTTACAAAGTAGCATGTGAAAAGGATATAAATGTAAAAGCAAGCCAAAGAAATAAAATTACGGTATAAATGCTTCATTAGAAAAATTGCCCACACATCTCATTTTTAATTGTCTGATACTTCTCCTAGAAATCATTTCCAGTAAGGAGCAGAATTCCAATGCTAGTGTGTGCCGAAATAGCACTACCGTAAAATCAGGCTTGCTTTAGTCAGAAGCTAAAATGAATTTATATCATTTAACTAACTACTTTTTATTAATAATACATAACCTCCCAGTGATTCAAATCATGCCTTGTCCAATATGAAAAAGATATGTTAACGTAATTTTAAGGCAATCAAAGAATTAAATAGAAATAAATCAATAAAAATAATTTAATTATCTGCCAGAAAACAGACAGCATTCTAATGCATAGTAGACAACTGTACTTGCTCACTTGACCATCTTTGCTCAAATCTAAATATCTATGTTCCCAAGTATATACACTTATCCTCTCCTCAAGCAGAGGCTGGCCCCAGCAGAGCCATCTGGAAAGGGAGGAGGCCACTCATGCCCCCAGGGAGCTGCCATGTACCATCAGGCAGGAAAGGCTGCATAGCTGGCAGGTGAGATCCAGCCCAGAGGCTGGAGCTTATGCAGAGGCTAAAAGGCAGCAGAGAGGATGGGTGCAGCAGCAAGGCTGAGACACAGTGGAAAGATCTTCCCTGGGACAGAAGGGAAAGGAACAAAATTTGCTGTTCAGAAAGTAATGAGTTAATTGCACTGAAACACAAAAGTTCCAGTCTACAGGGGCATAATGGGTAGCAGAAGATTGACGTAGTAATCTCTCTATTTCTGTTCTGTTTGTTCGTTGCTTTGAGTTCTTTGAAAGTTAATACTCTCTTTTTTAGTTTTGAATAAAAGTTGTTTTTGAATCTAAACCCTTTTGATCCCTTCAGGGCGTTTCTCTAGGAGGAAGTTCAAGCACATCTGTTCTGCAGCACTGGCGAAATCACCATCACAGTTTATTTCCGCACAGGTACAGAGCAAGACTACAGCTGTGACAAAGTGCTCACAAAGGTTTAAAAAAGAAAGATCATATCCCTTATGAAATGATGACAGTGAAGATAGAGACTAGAGGAACATTTCTGTAGGTGATGTGATGCTCAGATGAAATGGCAATTTCATCTTCACTGTCACAAATGAAGGAGGCAAACTAAATATCAGCTTACACCTCAGTCTCTTTAATTGTTTCCATCTCATTCATGTTATTTCTATGGTAGCTAAAATGTCTTTTGTAGTGTTTTGCTATTCTCCGTACTGGAAACAACACTGTCAGCACTTTCATTGCCCTGCAAATACTTTTTTGCAAATATCATTCTGACCTAAATCCTACAATATTGGTCGCTTTAATATCTTACTAATGGATTTCAGCTTCTTGAGCAGACATATTTCCTAAAGATCTTTATACCTTTGTGGTTATTTTCCAGCTTGCTAAAGTCCTTTTCTTCAGTGATGTCTGATTTCCATTGTTTTTCTTCTCATCCTCTTCTAATAACTTCATTTCCTGTTCAATGAAGTTGCTAAGCCCTGATCATACCTTTTTTATGTCTACTGTTTTTGTTGACAGCAAAATTAGCTTTTTTTTAAACATTTTCTACTATATTTCTTCATCCTCTAATCTTCCCCAAGAAACACAGTACCATTTTTACCTGTGTTCCCTTTCTCTGCAAAAAGAGAAATAACCCAGATTTTTGTTTAACTTCAAAGACATAAATAAAACACGTTGATAGAAAGTCACTTGCTGTTGTGTACCTGCTTGTTCTTGATCTTGGTCTGCTTTAATATCTTATCATTCCAAAATCCTTCTCTTTCTCTCTTTTAAAAATTAAACTATGCGTATGTCAGCTGAGCTCCCTGCCACTTCTTGTTAGAGAATCCAGGAGAAGGCTATCTATTTTTTCAAGAATGGTTTTTTACTTTGAACTCTTGAACTTTGCAGAAAAATGTCTCCCTGTCCGCTTCTTTATTTCTTTGCAAATTTTCAGAAAAAGTCTGCATCAAACTTATAACCAAGTGATCCCCTATGAAGTGGTATAGCTGAGTAATCTTTTGATATTCAACACTGCACCTTCTCTATGGAAATAAAGAAACTTTCACCATCTTGCTAAGCAAAACTTACCCCATTAGCAATCTACAGAATTACTCTGACATAATTCTCCAATTGTCTGGTTTACTGTTTTACTGTAACAAAAAGACTTTTCCCATTTGTTCTTTTTGTAAATGTTATATATTTATATTAAATACTATTCCCTTGTTGATGAGTTGTGGGAAGTATTATCAATTTGCCACCACAGCATCATAGTTTTTTTAGGTGCAGTATAGCGAAAGAGTAGAAAGTGTAATGCCCCACAGATTTCAAGATAAAAGCATGGCCCATGCACAACTGTCACCAGGTTATAAAGGAAAAGCAAACTGTTGTCTTAAACGGAGCCAGCAAATGATCATATTTATCCTTTTCATGCTTCTAATAAAGGCATTTGTTTCTCTCACTAAGACTTCTTCCTCTTCTATTTTAGTTTGTGTGTTAAAATGACATCTGGCTGTCAAGTGTTTAGTAAACTCCTGTTTCACATATGCTTGCATCCTCTTGCTTCCTTGTTCCTAAAATAATTTATCCCCAATCAAATGGCTATATATTTACTCAAATAAAGCTTTCTCCCATACTGACTTTCTTCACTGGTATCTCTTCTTCCATATTTAGAGTTGGTTGTAAATTTATATGACTAGATTTATCCAATTTAGTTAAATGTTTTCATTTCTTGATTTACCTTTAGGTTTATGCCGTAGATTACAGTATCGAGTGTAGTTGTATGAAAAAGCAATTCCCCTGAATTTCAGTAAAGAAACTGAGTTGACATTGATGTTAATTGGGATAAAAGCCTAATTCAGGAAGTAAATAATTTTATTGTTTCTAACAGAACCTATTGAATAAAGAGGTAAACAATTTTAGCCGAACTATTAAAATAGTTTCCTGCTGAAGCAGAGAGGTTGAGACATAGTGATACAACTTTCTGCAACAGCAGTACAAATCAAAAACTGAAAGAAATATAAGTAACAGGATAAATCATGTGTACTGAGATCTACATATTTTTCCTTTTGTTAAAGATTAATATTTTATATACCTTCACCATAAGATCTCAGGACAACTACTGTACTAAGAATTGAAATGAAACTAAATCAACTGAATTCAAAATTCCACAAACTTCCAATTTCTTCTAATAGACTAACAGTCAAGGAGAGCCACAACTGTAAGTTACACAACTGAAAACTGGGAGAAAAGGAGTACTTTGCAGCCTCACTTGTAAAGGCTGTTAAGAGAGTCAATAATTACAGAGCAGGTGAGTGACAGCATGCACTGGGAAAGAGGAGTTTTCTAGATATAAAAACAAAACAAAAGTGGCGAAAATAGAGCTAAATTTGCATTATGGTTTTCCTAAGAGAACAAGAACTAAATGCTGTGCATGAAGTTAGTAGGTATAAGGTTATACCTTGGACACACAGAGTGAAAATAGCTGCAGATAAATAAGAGTTTTACAGATGCAATTTTAAATTAGTAATTTTTAAAAGTTTTGTGGATTTCTTTATGCTACTCTGATGGACTTTCTAATGAAAACCTACTGTTTATTAAAAAATAATGAAAGCAGGGATTTAACAGAGGAAATTAATAGCATAGAGGTGAGTCTATTAACAGCAACTTGGACAAACTGGGAAAAAAAAAAATCATCTGAGTCTAAAAAGAGATTTTAAATTTGTCATAAATCTGTCCTAGAGAGGAACCATAGTGCTTTTGTTTCAGTGAAGTCTGGCAGCATTAAGGACTATTGTTTCAATCCTAAGATTCTTCTTTTTTGTATATGACCAATTATATTAAAAACTGATTATGATTCTGTGATGTTTAAAATCAGTTAAACTCTAGGTATATGCAGTCCATCTGCAGTTTAAAGTACACCAAAGCATGCAGATGTTTAACACTAGCATATCACGAGGGAACAGACACTTCTTTGCACCCCTACGTGGAGGAGAGCTGCAGGAGGAGAGGAGAATTAGCTGTATTGAGACACATATTTTCTGCGTAGTACTCAGTGACCACATTTTTGTGGGGTTTGAATAGCTAGAGTTTGAGCTATATAATCTAAGAAAAAGATAACATATTGTGTAACTAATAACTTATAATTATGCAGGCTGTAATTACTGCAATGAAGAGAAGTTGTGGTATGGAAAATGGGCTCCTGCCACTGGTAAAATTAAATATTTCTGTCCATTTTCCGATATTTGTCTCTAACATGCTTATAATCCAGAAGTGCTGATCTGTAGTCAGATCTTGAAATGCTGATCCTTCAGTGCTGGCATCCACAACAATTGTCCAGTTTCTTGACAAGATCTCCTGCTCCTGTCAGTACCCCTCACCAGTTTGAAAACCTATGTGGATTCTCCTGCCTGCATGCTCCTTATTGCCAAGCCCCACATAAAACATCTCAGTTAATTCCACGTGCTCTGACTTCAGACGCTATTTTTCCTAAAATGCTGGATAAGATGCTGCCACTAGAGGCTCAGGATATTGTCAAACTTCTGCTTCAGTAAGATCAGTTGTGTTAGACTGGATATGTGGTATAAACAGGCTGCTCATAACTTTCCTATGTCCACTTAAAGCATGGTGAATGGCTGAAGGGAGAACAAAATCACGTTATAAGAAAAACTCAAGCCAAATTTCCAGTTGTATCTCATTAGTTGCACCCTCTGGGAGACTGCCTACTTGATGTGGCAGCTGAAGTGATGCCGTCAAAACAAATGAACAGTTTCACAGGTACAGAGCAGCATAAAAGAAAGAGGAAAGAAAGAGGAAAGAGGAAAGCTTTGTCTGCAATACCTACCACTTCTTTTGTGGCCCACAAGTCATAGATTTCTCAGAAAACAAGTCTCAGAAGCTCCATGTATGGCTTAATGTATGTTCTTTTCTTTCCCTCTCCTTTTGAAGCAGCAGCATTACTGGCAACAGGCATTCGGGAGGTACACTGAAGTACAGGATCTCTGCATCAGTGGCTTGAGTGGTTTGCCTGAAAATCTTGTAGATTCTGAGCAGCTTAACACATTCAGAAACATTTTGGAAAATCTCTTCTACTATTATAGAGGATTCATCAAGAGTAAGAACTCTGATAATTTTCCAGAGTTGAACTTGGGGAAGAAAGTTAGGGGTGTCATTAAACAGATCATTAAAAAAAAAATAAAAATCATATAAAGCTGCTTTGAAACTTACCTGTCCCTTAAAGGATGGATCAGTAACTGCACAAGTGCAAAAGTCAAGACAGATGAATGCACTGATGTGAAGTCTCACATCGAATCCAATTCCATAAATATTGATTGCCATTGTTTTCCTCCAGTTTTATGCTTTTGTAGTCTTTTAGACACAGTGGAGTTCCATACCAGCTGAAAACTGCAATGATTCAGTGGTGAACAGGATCCCAAGATCTTTTCAATGTCATATACAACTTCTCGTATGTGTATGTATGAAGTAAGCAGACACATATGTTGTAAACAGTCATAGGTATTCTGTCTTCCCAAGACTTTTATATGCAAAGTTGTGGTGAACAGTGCATAACATAAACATCATAAGATACACTCATTTACCTGTCCAAAACACCATGATATAATGTGAGAAATTAATTCTTATCAGTTATCAACAGGGAGGAAATGATAGCAGAGAACTTCCAAATGCTAATGAAACAGATTAAAGTGACCAAGCCATGGTAACACAAGTTAAAAGGAACTTATTGACCCCAACAGAAGGTCTGGTAATCAATTTACCTGAAAGAGAGGCACAGGTCTGAGATTATATTATCTGCTTCTGAAACAGCTTCAGTGAAAATTTAATATCAAGGCTTTACATATTGCTCTGTGTCCTAATATCCATGTTAAAGTCCTGGAATTCCACTTTAAATATGATTTTCATATTTATATAGAGGGATTTTTTCTTGAGTGCTGACACATATACCAGTGTTAATTATTCTTTACGCAAAACACAACCATCTCAGCTGAAAATAATACGTAGAACTCACAGAGTGGAAAATGAGGTTTTATGAGATTCTCACAAGTTAAAATAAAGACATGCACTTAGGCAATAAACAAAATAAACAATGAATGTAAAACTTACTTAAGTTGAGGAATGCCACAGTATAAATACAACCCTTTAGCTAAACCAGCTTTAAGACATGTAATGAAAATACTTATCTTCAAATAATTCACTGCTGGGTAAGCTTTACAAATGTAAAGAGAATTCATGAACCAAAGAGCTTCTATCTAGCCATCTAAAATGAGAACATCATTATCTTGTAGCACAGAGAATAATTTTCCTCCAAAGTAATAAAAAGCTTTTAAAAACAAGAATAAGTCTTTTTAAGAGTGTGTGAATACCACAACACTTTCATATCCCTGAAGGCTTAGAGATATTTGGTTGCACCTCTTATCTTTGTGTTCCCAATTTGCCAGTGTTGTAATGATTACCCTGTGATATCTTCCATAACAATCAGATCTTGAATTTAATTTCATGGAAGTGTTGAAGGCATTACTTTCTTCCCAGAAAAATGTTTCTGCTTTCTATTCAATTTTTGTTCTCTAAAACACGAAACAATGCTAATAAGCTTTTTGCAGAAACAGTAAAGACATGCAGCACACCTAAGATATTTTTTCACATGACAATTATGACATTACAGTTTTCCTCTATACATTATTTATTTTTTAAATTTTACCAGAGAGTGTAAACACCCCTGTTATTCTAATACTGAACTTTTTAAAATCTCATTCAGTATAGCAGTGAAAAGATTTAAACTCAGATCTACTGAGTGCAAAAGACATTGTGGGGTTTTTTTCTTTAATGTAAGTCCCAGAGTATGAAAAACGGAAAGAGAAAGTTGAAATGATTGCTTAACACAGTAATGCTTTCTACCTTAGCTCTCTAGTCCTCTGCTGTCTCCAAGCCCACTTTGAGTCCCACTGGGGTTTTGGGCTCAGAAACTGCAGTCAATTTCTGAAGTTACGCTTTTTTGTCATTTAGGTTGTTTTTTCTCAGAGATAAGGAATGTTATTCCTTCTAGAAAGAAAAAAAGAAAACGTCATAAATATTTATGATATTTGAATACAAGCCCATTACATACTGAAGAGAACAGAGTTTTTGCTTTGGTGTGTGAGAAGTTACCACATTCTCACCTTTTACAGCAGGTGTGTCAAGTGGTGAACACATCTGGTGAAGACTGAACGGATAAAAGTTGGATATGCCAGGGATGGTAAAATGCAGAAATAAAGTTCTTCCCTCTCATATCACAAGGGTCTGAGTTTTAAGAAAATAGCAAGCTGATCCAAAGTAATGAGCTGCCAACTTTCAGCATCCATGCAGGGAGAGGAATGACTCTCACATATTGATGCAATGCACAGTCAGTTCCCTTTATTGCTCCACTTGCATGGTTATATACATTTTTCATATCTGTATATGCGATCACTCTTATTCGGATAGGCTACAGACATAAATCACGCACTGTTCACGCGTCCCATATTCTCTTATGATTGGTAACTATGCACTAACGCCAATAGCAACAGACCGCCTCCACGTCCTTGAACACATCTTGTTTTTGCTAACCCACATCATGTGCACTCTCAGAACTTTCTCAATGGCTATTCTTAACTGCTCTTTCCAGCGGCCTGTTCAGTTATGCGAACTGTTTTGCTTAAGCGGCCTAG
>Ga0065711_1048649_pt1 | contig 11698 bp, 4 predicted proteins | sample Hoacrofraction12_FD_59098 | JGI IMG/M metagenome (GOLD analysis project Ga0065711, IMG submission 59098) | Hoatzin crop microbial communities from Cojedes, Venezuela - Epithelial fraction 12 v2 (version 2) | ecosystem: Host-associated > Birds > Digestive system > Esophagus > Crop | place... | reverse complement strand
GGGGGGGGCTCAGTGTTTTGGACTCCTGGGAACCAATGGAGCTGGGAAAAGCACAGTATTTAAGATGCTAACTGGAGATGTCATCCCATCTGCAGGACGTGCTGTTATCAGGACTCCTACAGGGTAAATAACACAGGGTTTGACCAGAACAGTGCTAATTGATAATGCCAGTGATCAAAGACTCAGCACATCTTCAGTCCTTTATAATGTACTTTAAGGACCTGTTTTGTTCCTTTTTAAATGTATATTTCTCAATTGCTGTGAAGTCTCTTCAGGGAAGCATTTTAGCATTATTTAATCCCATCTGACAGCTTTGTTAATTGAGTGAACTTGTCTGGTAGCAAAAGAGTAGGTTCTAACAAGATTTAACTCACAGCCTTTTAAAATTGTAACAAAAATCTTAACACACAGTATTTCCAGATGCATGGACATATATTCCCTATACTAGTGCTGCAGTGAAAGGTTTCCAGGCTTAGGCTGATGAGCAGTGCTTCAAGTGGATAATTTTAAAATGTTTTCTGATACTTGTGTGCTTCAGAGTCATTAGTTAATTACTTGATCAATATGCTATGTAAGTAGGATAGGAGGCAGTGTTGGTGAATCGAGGCTAACTTTGATGAAGTGATAAATGAATAACGGACTTTTTGGGTTAGATGTAACCAACATTTATCATTTTTCCCAGCAAATTTGGAGGTGAAGTAAAGTTTGTTTTTCAGCCAGGTCAAAGTAAAATTGTATTAGTGTATATATAAATGTATTCTGGGCCAGTTAACAATTTTATAATTTTTTCTAAATCAGGTTTATTTCAAAATATGTGTTTTCGAGAAGGACAGGTAAAGGGTTTAATTCAGAAAATTTGTAAAGGAAGCATTTTGGAATTTCCAAAATGACAAGTTACATTTCTTTGTTTTAGAAATTAAATGCTTTCATAGCTCAATATTTGCTCACTTCTTTACAAAGATAAATAGATTTAACTTTAAAGTGTAAGTAGTTTCAGTCATTGCAAAATTCATTTTCCTGCAAATTTACACTTCTTTTGAAATGGACAGCATCACTACTACCAAACATGATTTTACTTAAGTGTGTTTTGTTCGATTTTTTTCATTATGTTTCATAACAAATTTTTTTCAAGAGATTCAGTGTAAAAAAGTAATTTGATCACAAAAAACTCCTGAAATGACCATCAAATAATAGTGAAACATGAAGAAGGGATGACTACAGAGATTTTGGAAACATTATTCTTACAAGAATAAGAAGTTATATGAGTGAGGCCTTACAATGGTTATAGAGACTTTTAGATGGTTTTTTTAACTTCTAATTTTCCAGAAAAGAAGACAAAATTTTTCAGATATTAAGCAACAACAACAATGACAAAAGTTATTTAAAATGAAGTAAAAATTAACATTTGGTGTTCTCTGGAGCTGATGGAATGCTTTGCATCAGGATATCATGGAGGTCAGAAGTTTAGCATGAGTCTGAAGAGGAGTCGAGATTTACAGACATAAAATCTGTAATAATTTTTTATAAGATATTGCCCTCAAGGCGGTATTTAAGCTCCCAGATTTTGTTTAGATTTTGAGCACTATTTTTCTACAGATTTGAATAGAACTTGCCTTTGGTCCCACCTGTGCATTCACGGGTTGCATATAGCTTTACCTGTACAATATGGTACCAGATCTGTATTTGGGTCAATGATTTCATCTTATGTGACAATTCCAAAATTTTAATATCCACTTGAAAGCAAATAGAATAAGTATATATTTCATCATCATGTGTATTGGCATTTACACGATGTCTATTGACTACACAGTTTATTTTAGCAGAACCCCTTAAGGTAACTTTAAAAAAAAAAATCACAAAACAATTTAACAATGCCCGTATTCCTTTTACCAGACATGGTACGTTCCTGTGGCTAAATGGATAAAAATTCTTCTGAGGTCAACTGTAGTATGCTACTGGCATTTAACAACAGGTTAAATGCTCTCCATGCATATCATGTGTGCTACTTTCATTTCCCTACTGTGTTTACTAAATCCAACATGCAAGCATACTTTATGATTCAACGTTATTTACTATATGCTATAATATAGGTAATGAAATTCGACACATTTAGGAGACTCGAGAGGAAGTATTAGGTATTTGCATTTAAGTGTCCAAAATACCTTTGACAACATCAATTATTACCTGGTATTATGGTGGTGTCAACATAGGTTAAGGATCTTTAGGTGTTTGGAGTGGCTGAAGTGAGTGTAAAACCCATATTCCCAAGATATCAAAACTTATCACTAACTTGAGAAGGTAACCTCAAGCAAACTCTGCAGTTACATGGTAGCTAAACTTGAGGAAACAAACAACTTTGAGGCTGAGAGATTTATGTCATTCCTGACTTTGTTCCTTGCTTCATATTTTGGCAACTGCTGTTAAGCAGGTCACGGCGTATTGTGTTGCTGTACTACTGAAAATCACCAGGGGCCTAATTTGTTGACTCTTCCGTCGTTAAGATTGTGACCACGACAGGTCTGGAGAACCCTTCCTCAACAGCTGAAGAATGACTAAAGTTACTCATCCCAGGGACTTTTAGGTCAATTTATTTGCATTTTCACCTGAGATAAATGGAAGAAGGGGGATATCATGGTAGGAAGTCTCCTTTTCTTATTCCAGTAATGTGCTCAAAAGTCTAGTATTCCTGGCAAAGAGGAAGAGAGAAGAGTTAGCTGAAGAAAGCAGTTGCTGGTCAGATGCAGACCATTTGATGGTCAGCAGATCTAGACTTCTTTGCTTAAAATCTGTTGTGAAACAGCATCCATAGAGATATTACCTCTGACAGCAATTCTTGATGGCAGCAGCTTAGATGTACATCCCATCTCTGTTGGGTTTGACTGGAAAAATATAACTTTTGTCCTCTGTGACCCTGAGAGGACAGGATACTATAATCTGTTGGATCCTTCATGATACATTCCTCGTGACCAAATAATGAAATGAGTATGCAAAATTATTATCATAAATATTGGAGAACCTAAGTGATGTAACTCCATGCAGAAAATTCTTAATTCATAATAGTTCCTGTTTCTCGAATAACTGTGCTTGAAAGTTGGTGGTTTAAAAAAACCCATATAACACCACCACCACCAACACCCCCCAAATAAAACCATATGTACATTTTCCTGGTTGCTATTTTACTCAATTCACTGAATTTACAATGAAGTCAGAAGTGTTTCTTCGAGGCAGGTGCACTGAAGAGAGCCTTGAATTTTACAGGACAGCTTTTGCACTTTTGGACAACACAGGAGACTAGAAACGGAAGAGCTTTTTCAAAAGTGTATGTTGAATTGTAAAATAGAATTTTGGGAAGTTCCGTCTAAAATATCTTGCAGATTCGTAAGATGGGGTGTTCTTAAGTAGGAATGTTCATCAAGTATTACAGCTAACTTCATGTCTTCTGCAAATCAGGGTTTCCTGGCATTCTTCTTGATGGGGACATTCTTTTGGGGAACAGGAGGTTTCTGATCTGTTTGTATTAAGCTATTTTCTTTTTGATACACTGCAAATTAAATAGATATTTTAAATGCACTATGTGCCTAAACTTACCATTTACATGGCAAATGCACATTTATGGTATACAAGCTGAGGAGTCTACAAAAAACCTGATTTATTTTTATTTTCATACCCTTCTACAGAAAATGTTTTTAGGCAATTCTAACCTTTGCAGTCCCGTTCTGGTCATAACTATGTCATGATAAAGAGAGTTCAGTAAGATAAATAGTAGTAATTTGTCACAAACCACAGCCATTCTTGTGAAGATAATAGCAAAAGGCCTTTCACAGGGGATTTTGCCCCTTTTATTATTTTGTGTACCTCATTAACATTGCCATTGTCAGTGGCATATCTTTCCAAATGAAACATAAAAATAGTTATCATATAGCAAGTGTGTCTCCATGCTAGGGATATTTGCAACCCCGATATTAAAGAGTGCCAAAGCAAGAAGCAGCATTGAAACAGTTTCTTTGGAAGATGTGGAAATAAAACACTGATACTGAAGTACCAGCAGTCCATCTCGTAAAGGGCAGAAATATTGAAAGCAAAAAAGAAAATGACTAGAAAGGAGAGTATTTTAATAAAATTTGCTTACCTGTATTTGTAAAGTGTGGTGCTATAAGATACTAGGAGACTCTGACTGGCTTTTGAACAACATCCATATGAAGGAGTTGTCAAGCTTAAATCTGTATGATAGTTAACTGCATGGTCTGCTTGACATTTAGAAGTTTTTTCTGTGTTCTCTGTAGCACAGCTTCTCTTCTTTAAGAGTACAAATGGACTCAAAATTGCTTATGTTTATCTCTACTGCCATAACTAGATTGCCACCAGTGCGTGAGCTGGCTAACTGAAAGTTAGCGTATAAAACTGTAAGCGTAATTGTCGTTAGTTTTTCTGTCAAATAGTTTGAAGAAGTAAGGTCTATATCAAATATGTACTAAGAAAAGCTGACACTTTGTTTTGGTGAAACAAAGGAAAACAAAGTGAGTCCTCATAGTCTTTGAATCTCTGCTGTGCTGACGTGTCAGCAGATATTGTACATGTCTTCCACTTTTTTTTTTTGAGTGTACCTTGGCCATTCTTTGTTTTCTTTCCCTTTACATATTTGTGTCTAAGTCTTCCTCAGTGACTCTGTGTCATAAAGCCTCCTTCAACTGAGGAGGGCTAAACGCAGCTTGGAAGAGAAAGTGTCAAAATACTTTTGTCATGTCAAGATCAATGTGAAATAATAAATAATGTGAGTAGTGGTTTGTTTGCCTTTTTTGTGCTCGGTATTTTGCAGTCTTTGCCATTGTAGTTTGCTGAATAAAGTTGACTTTAAGGTCATATTTAGAGCAAAGTCTCACTTGTAGTGTGGTGCATAGAGGAAGAAATAGATAAGATGGGTGTCATTCATAAGTTACCCCACTGACGCCTGAAGCATTTGGCAGTCTTCCTCATGTAATTAATATATCTCCCCATGAATTTCCATCTTCCTTCTGAACAGAGAGATCCTCCTTGACAGCAGCTCCCCATAAGATTTGAATTAAGTGTCAGTCAGCTCAGCTGTTGGATTGAAGTCATAAGACCAAAGAATTGCTCTCTGAGGAGAGGAAAGTGAAATATTTCTTTATACCTAGAACTTGGACTCTTTTGATTGTTATGATATTCAGCTTGATAAATAATTTAAAATGTAATTCAAATAGCTTTACTTTAAAGCCAGGATAAATTTACGTCAATATAATGACTGAGATAGCTGTTGTTACGCTGTATATCAGTATAATTAGTTTAATTATAACTAAGCTATAGTTACATTAATTATATTTTAACCTTGATTTTTTATAATGTTAATTGAGCTTTAGTATGCTCTGAATTGAATGTGCAGTTAGGAGTACAATGGAATGTCTAACTACTTTTGCAATTTGCAAATTTGTATTTCCTTTTGACTAATTAATGGAATTTATCTCTCTACAGAAGCCATTGTAAATTCCATATATATCACTGCCTTTATTTTAAATGCATTCAAACACTGCAGAAAAAGCTTACAAAAGTAAAGCAAAGTGCACAGCGGAGTCAAAAGTGAAACAATTTTTTCAAACCCAGCCATAAGGCTGATATTGAGGGCACTAAGTTGTCTCTGGAAACTTGAAAGTGAGATGTACCTTTGGATGTCAGACCACAGCTACCTATAAGCTGTGTTGCTGGTAACCACAGTAACAAAGAAGAACCAAATCTAGTCTCTTCCAGCCTAGCTTTCTGGAAACTACAGGTCCATTTCAGGTAGCAGAAGGCCACAGCTTTTGTCTGAGATCATTCTTGCTCATTCCAGTGTTTCGGTTTCTTTTCAGTGACAGCAAAGGCTTTCTGTCTGGAGTATCCCATGCCACCCCAATGTAGTCTTCAGGGCTGGAATGAGATTTCAGGGGTTTCTTTCAACATGTGAAAGAAATGGATCGATGTAAAAGTCCTTAAAATGATCAGTGGAGGAATGATTTTGAATGAAAAGTTTTGTTCACTAAGAGTTTAGTTTATTATCCCCAGTATCTTGCAAGTCTGGCTAATTTCTTCCATCGATAATAAAAGTCTCTGTAAGATGAGCACTCCAAACTTTAGGAAGCCTCCTTGAGTCCTGGATTTTTTTGAGGATGATTTGCACCAAGGTATCATAATTCTCACTGTATAAATGGAGATCAAAGCACTTAGAAAGGGTTGGAATACAATATCTTCCATGCTTCAAGTGCTAGACTGTGCTATTTTTCTTATGGATGCCATACATCCTGTTCACCTTTTCTGAAAGTGTCCTAGAAATTAATTTTGCAACTTTAAAATTTTGTTTAACATATAAACTTTTCTGGAAATGTTCTGTTGGTTTTGTCTGTTACAGCTGTTCTACTTTAAAGGAAAAATTAAATAGTAAATGAAAGTATTGACTGAGCATAATAATATAGTCTAAAAATGAAGTATTTACTAGGAAAGAGAAAACTCATGTAGCATGTTAGTTCTATGCCTTAACTTGATCAGGATACATAACCAAAGTTTCTAACAGAGTTTAAAGATAACAGTTACTCCATGTTTTTATAATGATACAGAAACTCCTGTATTAGTGTAAAAGTCTGATTTCTTGATTATAGTTTTCAGATATTGCACTGGAATTGATTGTGTCTACTGTACTATGGACAAAAAGGCTGAGAGAGGGGCTGGAATCTGTACTTAGATATTCTTTCTCTTTTTATTTATAAAACAAATTGAGTTTTTTCTTCCTGTATGTCCTGTTGTGTATATGAATGGCCTAATGAAAAATGCTACTATGATGACAATGGAAGGGCAGAAAACAAACATCTGGTTTTCTCTAGCTTCAGAAAAAAAATCAGCACTTTGCTGCATGCTAATCTGACTTCAGATTTTTTTTTTTAAATATGTTTCAAATTTGACTCCCATAACATCATCTGTGAATTTATTAGTCTAGGAAGAAGAGGTTTATAATTAGTTTAATGAATGGCACCAGATTTTTTTTAAAAAAAGGGAAAAACATTTACAGTATATCATTTAGTGAAAGGGTTTTCTGGTATCATGCCATCACTACTTGAAACTTTAATTTCATTTAGACTCATGAAAATAGAATCTGAGAAAAAGGAAAATCCATTTCCAGAGATGAGAGCAGTTTTCTGTTGTAAAATATATACTGTAATTAAAAATTATGCTGTATTTTTTTTTCATCTAGTCTTTCAGTGTTGACAAAAAGCTTGGGACCTGGCTAAATAAAACTGAAGGATAAACTCCAGCTTTTTGATCTGGAAATCTATTTGGTGATATAGCTGAGGGAAGAATAGGCATTGTACTGTACATACCAATAAAGTCTTACTAAAAACCCAGAATCCTCTTATGGCTTTTTTTTTTTTCTTCTGGTCAGATTGTTTTCTGCTTTGACAGATACAGAGATGGAAAAAAATTAGGTCCATGAGTGCTTTAGTGAATACATTAGAATCTCTTTATGAATGGAAACTCTTTAAATGTTCAAGGTCAGCACTAATGGATAAAGTTGCATGATAAGGACTGAACTGAGTAAGAATATTAAATGATCTGTTCTCACTGTACTCTTCCTTTATGAAAGCTAAAGGTTGGTGGCTGGGTTGTTATTCATCTAAGTCTGTGAGCTTTATGGGAGGCACAACACTAAAATCGTATCTGTACAATTAACATTGATGTGTTTTTTTATTTCCTGATGCAAACCAAGTAACTATTGTCTAATATAGTTCTAGCTATATTCTAGATGTATGTTATTTTTTGCAGCTGTGCTTACCTATTTTTTGTTCGTCATGGTATGGACCCATTTCAGACTAGATGTTTCTATCCAGCTACAGGGTTCATGCTGAGTAAATGACCCTGAAATTACATGAGTGTGATTTGTTCTCTTATGACTGAACTTGGCATATTACCAAAAGCCCAGTTCCTTTTTTCTCCAAAGACAGCAGGTGCACCAAAAGAAAACCTTGTTAGTGTGCCTGAATCTTCCTAGTAAAACAAACCCCAGACACACCTCTCTGTGCTCAGCAGCATCTAGACAGCATTTCACTGTGGATAATGTTTCACTATGTTAGAATTCATTAAATAAGGAATCCATTGCTTCTGACAGGTTATGCAAAAAGATCAATGTTGATCAACTTGTATCTTATGGTGAAGAAAACCTTAAAAAATAATTTCATTTGATTTAGATATGGCTGGAAAATGATCTGGTAAAAATTATGTATATACATCCTTGAAAATAACCTATAAGTGGATATAAACTAGTGAGGAAGTACTCTTCTAGTATTCCCTTTTCCCTATCATCCCTTTTCTTTTTTGCTAAGTCTTTTAGAGAGCTGTCTACAGGCAGTTAACTTCCTTGGCACCTTCTTCCAAACCTACAAAAATACTAAAATTTTATATCTTTGCCATTAAGAGCAAAGGACCATTCTAATTTGTCCCCAGCAAGGTTTGTCATTCATAATCATGATAATTTATCTTTAGATAGCATTAAAATGTATTTTGGTGCTGTGATTCATTATGTAAAATGCAGAATTTTTGTCTTCTTTTTCTTCCCAGACTCCTGCATCTTGTTAACAGGAGATATATATTTATGTTTTCACTAGTGCTGGAATTCGTAGATCCTGCATTTAATACGTTTACTCTGTGTTTAATGGTTAATCATATATTTAGTTCTCTAAACCAGAAATGTAGAAAACCACTAGGGGGAAAACCATTCTGTTACTCAGACTCCTTTTAAAATTTTTTTTTTTCAAAGCTCAGACTTTTTTATTATTAAGTATCTTAATTTTGACAGGTCTTTTCTGTACATGTAAATCAGCTTCATTGAATGTTGAATTAGATGTTGGAATAAATAGGATAGATTTAGTGTCATTATGGGTAATGAGACACCCTTCCAATCAAGCTTGCTTCTTAGCAATGAATGTAATTTCAAGTAATGCTGTACAGCTACAAAGTGATGGCCAAAGCCTCTTAAATCAGGATCATTTTATAATTTATTTTCTGTATTGTCTTTTAACATACTAGGCTTTAATAGTCTGCATTTTCTTTTACTCTTGTTGTTTAGAGAATGCATGCGTGCTTATGTGCGTGCACAGACGCACAAAGAATAAACAGCAACATTTCCCTCTGTCTCTACTACTGCCCCTTCAATATTGAATGTGATAAACACTGTATGGTTTTGAAATATGTCTTCTTAGAGCAGGGTCTACCAAAGAGACGAGGGAGGCAAACCTGGTAAGAATTCTCACAGATCTGTCCTCCTCCTGGGTTGATCTGTTCACCTTGACACACATCCCATTAGAACAGTGGTGCACGGGTGGCAGTGCTAATCTGAAAGCGACAAATATCGTGCACTGCGTGTGGGTGGTACTACGGCAAGTGATTAGAGCAAAGAGATTCATACTCATTTACCTATGGAGTTGAGGGTAAGTGTGTGTGTCTTGAAGACTCTGTATCCCAAGGGTGAAACCCAGGGCTGGGGTATTTTTAAACAACATTCAAGTCTTCTGTTTTTTCTTTAAACAGGTCTGAAATGGATATACTGTCTGCTAGCTCTGAAGGCATTCTCATTGGCTATTGTCCACAGCAAGATGCCCTGGATGAACTTTTAACAGGTTGGGAGCATCTTTATTATTACTGTACACTGCGTGGAATTCCAAAACAGGATATCGATAAGGTAACTATCCAGAACAGATTTGCAGACAAACCTGAAGCCAGGTTGGGCTGTGAACTTTACAAAACAATTGTACTTTTTTCATGTGGAAGAATAATATTTCATCTTAACAGCTTAGTAATAAGATTTTTCATTACTACTACTTCATTTAAACAATGTGGATTTTTTTCAATCTTCTGCCATTTCAAAACACAATAAAGTCACTGAGCATAGCAAAATAACACTAATGTAAACGAAATGCTAGGCACAAAAACTCCAAAGGAAATGAAATTTATGAATGGTTCAACACCTTCACTACCACACTTAGAGAACTGGGAGGAAACACCACATGTTCCAAGTCATACAACTCTGAAAAAAATCTTTTCTTCAGAGATGGCATTAAACTCTGAAGGAATTAAAAATCGTTGTATAAATAAACCAGACATCTGGGTGCTGAGATGGCAGCTGTCAGCACTCTGCTAGTGAATGTCTTAAACTTCATGAGATGGTGGCTGCATTCAAACTGTCTGCTGGGGGCCATCCCTAAAACACTCCAGCTGCCATACCAGGCCTGGACTTGTGTCCAAGGAGGAGAGGCCAAACCCATGCCAGAAAGTGCTTTAAGAGCTTACTAGTGTAGATGATGACAATATCTGGGAATGTCACTGAGAAGTTTTGAATTTGCAGATACAGATGTAGCTGTGCTGAGCAGCAAACAGTGATCTTTTTCTGTAGAAGCAATCAGTCAGCTAATACCAGAAATTAAGTACCAAATGGATATAGTGTAAAATACGGGTTTTTTTCTGTCTCTGTAGATGGAAGTTTCTGATCTGACCTCAGTCTCTTGTGCTTAATTGCACCTCTGTTAACAAGAGGAAATTGGAGTGTGATGTGAAGTCGGTGTCTGTTATTCCTGCTGTATAGATTGGTCCCATGTAGTTGCTATGGCTCTAGGATTGTCCTCGTAATTTCCAGAATGCTGCCTGTTGTCTTTCTTTTCCTTTTTCCAGAAGCAAAACTGAAAAACTGTAACTAAAACATCTTTTTTTCTACCTACCCAGCAATTTCTTCGCTAATGCCTCAGGGTCTGCTAAGTGGTTTACAGTCAGTTCCTTGTCTATATGTGAGAGGGCAGCCTAACAGTTTTTTGCAGCTTTTTTTGTCTCCAGCAGCTAGGTGCTATTCCAGAATAAGGTATGATTCCCACAATGGGACATTGAGTATTCAGAAATAACTGCCATCGTGCCCCAATAATAGCATCGGGACAGGCAATATTTTGAAACTTTTCTGTCTTAAGGTAATAATTTGGGTGTTTCTGGATGAGAGACTGGAAGAAAAAAAAAGTCTTAAAAGTTTTTGCCCCTTCTCTTGGGCAGTATCCTGCCTGGCTGGACTTTTAATTGACTGTTTCAAAAGTACATCTCCTGCAGGCTGCTTAGAAATTATACAGTCTTTTATTTCATTGTTTTCTCTTCATAACTCATCGGTGGTAGTTTTTGCTTCTGAGTGCTAGCAGAGTACTGAAAACTTGAATATGTTTCCATTGATCTAAAGGAAATATATTAAGGAATAATTGCTATTGCACTAAACCTCTCAAGTATAATTACCTGTTTTCTCCATGAACTGACAGTTCCTCTCTAACAGTTGGGCTAAAACTCTATCATAACTAGCATCTATTATCCTGGCACTTTAATAGACACAAAGCTGGCAACGGATTTGTTTTGGTTTCGGCTGCCGCCGGCAACAAAAGCGCCACTCGGCCGCCCCTCCCCCCGCCGCGGTGCGGAGGAGAATGGAAAGAAACAGGCAGAAACTGGTGGGTCAGGATAAGGGCAGTTTAACAGAACAGCAAACAGAGGGAAACAGCAACCACAATACAAAAAAGGGGGATTACACAGAACAAACCGCACGACCCCACAGACCCGCTCTCCCGGACAGGACTGGCACCACACGCTCCCGAGCCGCGAGTGAGTCCCAGCCACGCCGCGCCACGCCCCCCCCCCCCCC
>Ga0065711_1048648_pt1 | contig 11699 bp, 6 predicted proteins | sample Hoacrofraction12_FD_59098 | JGI IMG/M metagenome (GOLD analysis project Ga0065711, IMG submission 59098) | Hoatzin crop microbial communities from Cojedes, Venezuela - Epithelial fraction 12 v2 (version 2) | ecosystem: Host-associated > Birds > Digestive system > Esophagus > Crop | place... | reverse complement strand
TTTTTTTTTTTTTTTTTTTTTTTTTAGAAAAAGAATTAATCATCGACATAGCAGTTGTTTGGAGGATAAAAACATGTAAGTGGTTTGGCAAAGTGCATGGAGTTAAGTGGCCACGATTGAAAGACAGGCTGCTGTAGCCTGGAACGTGTCTAGATTTATAGCATTTTAGAAAACTTACTAGATGTTAATTACATGAGTCAACAAAGACCTTTTCCAACCTTCTGTCACCTGCTGTACATTGAATGAAGTCTAGTTCCTCTTCCTTTTGAGCTTCGGTTTTGCTAACACTTTAATTAAAAATAGGTCTTATGCAGGCTCTTTTTCCCTCCCCTCCCCTGACTGACTAGGGGCACTTCCTTTTCGGGCCAACTCCTACATTGTCATTTTTATTAGCAAACAGAATGACGGATTTAAACAGTTAACCCTTGAGTTATATGGATGCAAATACTGTAGCTTAGAGTCACGGAGAGAGGTTTCCTGAAGCGATACTACCGTCTCACAAAGTAGCAGCCTCTCTTTGCTAATTGCAGCATCTCCTGTAGAAGTTACAGCTTGGTCCAGTCTCCACATTCCTGAAGCATACAGTCTATTGAATCTCAGCGTATGGCTGTTAGCCAGGGACTGTGTTTTGGGAGGGGCTGAAAGCAGGGAGCAGAATGCTCATGTGCAGGTTATTGGAACTGAAGCAGGAAGAGCAGCAGCAAAAGCAAGAAATTCCTTCAAGCTCTGAAAAGTCTCCCAGGGCTAAATATTGGCTTTTATTAGAAGTCTGCGATTTTTTTATTTGATTATGTGAGTGAGCATCGTGGAGGAGGATTGGCCTCTGAAGCCATCACATAACGAGAACCATCTTTTCTTGTTATCAGAGAAAACAACAGCAGTTGCACCCTGTTGCTGTCTGTGCCTGCCTTCAGCAGGGCAGAGTTCCTCGATGAGCATTGGTTGAGGCCCATAACAGTACCTCTTCACCAGTCACTACTTTTTCTTGCAAATTATCATGCCTTTAACGAAGGGACCACCTCTCAGAGTTCACTGGTATAAGAATAGAAAGAATAGAAGAGATGATATGGTTGTAGGACAAATGTCCAGCTCTCCAGGGTGGTGGTGCTTATTCCCACCCAGCCTTGAGTGATGTGTAATTGAACGATTGTGTGAGTTCTCTCTTTTCTAAGAGGCTCCAGTTCAGCCCTGCTTGTTGTTTCTTGTTTTTCTTGCTGTCCTTCTGTACTGTGGTCCTTAGCTACCCTTAATAAGGGATTCCCTTTGCTCAGCCTCTGAGGAAGGGAGTATCTTGTGGTGTGGTTCATGCCTAGGGCATCTTCTCGAGTGAAACTTGTAAAGTTGGTGTTGAAAGTTTCCTAATGAAACAGAGGAGAGGTATTATACTAGCTCATCAAAAGAATCACGCATTGTATCTAGTGTGGGACTTGCTTTTCTGTCTCCCAGCAAGGCAGGCAGGTCATTTAGAAATACACTTTCCAGGAGCCCACTGAGTCACTCCAGCAGGCAGCTGGGAGCTTGCGGGTTTGGCCTGCTTTCTCCTGTCACCATAAATTGCTGGGCAGGGTTAATATCAGATATAGGAAAGGAATAGTAGGTGTGTCTCGGTCAGGCAATAACTTGTCTGAGGCTGCTCCTGTTTGGGTGCAGGGATGAATGGTTTGAAAATCGGATTAATCATGAGTTAGCCTGGTCCCCTCCTGTTCTCACCCTACCTACCCAGCAGAGCATCTGACTCACCAGCGTCAGCTACCTGACAGCTGAAGGCTAAGTCAGGATCAGACTAGCAGAGATCAAAGGGATAGCCTGGGTCCCAGCATCTGGGGGTGGGACAGATGTCCTGTCTTGCTGCTCTGCCGGTCTGCAGTCCCGTGGTCTCAGCTGTTTCTAATTCTGTCCGGATCTCATGAAACCAAAGGCATAGACAGTGCTCTCCCAGCTCCTCTGCCTGTGAAAACTTCCTTGCTCTGATTGCTGTTTAGCAGGAGATTTGCTTCAGTTGTTTATTTGTTCTTTTTAGCCTGGAAGAAAGTCCTTCTTGGAGCCAGACTGGCTCACGCTAACTGCAGATGCTGGCTGGCCACGGAAAGGATGACTTGAGAGTTAAACAGGGTGCCAAGATAAGGCATTTTAATGTTGAGGGATCTCCATAATGATATTCTTCTGATCTTGTCTCTACTCCACTAACAAAACCAAACAAAATTAAATATTTTGAGCTGTTATTGTTCATGTGCAAGGTTAAAGAGATGCTGTCAATGTGAAACTATGTTGGCCTTCAAAATATTAGTTGTTGCTATAGATAGGAAAATCCAAGAGCTACCTTTTTTTATTGTTTACTGCTTTTAATGATCTTCAGGGTTTCTTACACTTCCCTAAGCTTGTATCTACCTCCACACAGACTACTAGTGGTTTGAACTACAATTCAAGAATGTCGAAGTTGATCTTGAAAGCATATATAAATTCTTCGGTACTGCCCTAGTTTGCTGCTGCTTTAAAGGATCACAACGGTTGGTTGATTCGTGGTGTTACTTTGAGGTTCAAGAAAACTGGAAGAGCATTACAGCTTAAGCTGATGGCTTTTGCACTGTGACCATGTTTATCTGCTGTTTTATGAAAGAACTGAGTTTGATCAAATTAGTCTTAGGAACCAGAATATATTTTTAAGTTCAGTTTGGTAGGTTTTGGTTGGTAGTACTGAGTGACCTTTATTCATGACAAACTGTAGGAAGTACGGTGCACTTATCTATGGATGCCTGCTTTAGTCTTAATCGGTTATAATTTGACACAGATTCATGTGGAATATGTAGAAATCGAGTTAGTGGCTCAGACTTAAGTGTAATGTGAAAATAATGGCAATATGAGGAAAAATGGCTGAGTACACCACCAGCCTCATGACACGTCATAGACAGGGCTGGCTGTGCTGTTCACTAGGGAGGGACTAAACAAAATAATCAGTAGTTATTTGAAAAAGAGAGGGTCTTGCTCTGGCCTTTGAGTTTGTTGTGGTTTGGGTTGTTGTGGGGTTGTTTTTTTTTTTTTTGTGAGACTTAATAGGCTAGGTGGTAGAAAAGCAGTGGTACGCCCTCGGCATTAGTAGACCAGTGAACCTGAGTGGGTCCCATCTAAGGCTGATGGGCTCCAGCATCGCAATTTGCACAGTGGCTGAGGCATGGCAACAGGCTGCCTTTAAAAAGCTGTGGAGGAAACCTCCTCAGTCTACGTGGCAAAGGCAAGAGAGGAAATTCTTTATGATCAGCTTCCTTATTATGAATATTTTAACTTGATATGCTTTTGTACTGCTGGTTGGGTTTTCAGTTGACTTCTCCTATTCTTTATTTGCAAAGTGGAAAAAATAAATTCAAGAGAAATAAAATCAAGGGCAAGAAGTAGCTTGTCTGAGAGGTTGGAAGGGATATTTAAAGCACTGCCTTCAAACATTTTACTTACAAGTTTACAGCAGTTTATTTATGCAGATGGGTGTGCACATACCTCTTGTGGAAAGCCAGTTTAGATGTTTTGTAACTCGTAAATGAATGTTGGCAAAATATTTGAAGGGAGAATAAAAGGTCCCTTTTTTCCTGTGTAAGGCAATATCGCATGCTGGGTTTTAAATATGGAATTGTTCCTGGAAGGAGCTGGAATTACAGCTGTCACAATTACAAGTCCGCTTTGCTTAGATAGAAATGGATAAAATTGTGCTTGCCAGCCATGTACAGTTGTAGGTGCCTAACATTTGCATGTGTAGTCAAGTATTTTCAGGTTTATATCTTTAAAATTAATTAGTTCTGTAAACAAGTCTCGCTGTTTATTATGAAGTTCATAATTTTTAAATTGTGAAATAAGAATATAATTTGGTGTGTTTGCAATGTTTTTCATATTAGATATGGCTTAAAGTTCCGGGGGGAGCTTTTTATTTTTTCTTTTTGTAACATGCAAATTTAAGTTCCTGATAGTCTGTTGTTTTTTTAAACATTAAGTGCATTTCATAGGGAATTTTTCCATGTATGCATCCCTCCCTCCCTGAGATCTTGCTCTTTTGCACCCAAATACTTTATTTTCAGTTAAAATCCTTTCCTAGTTCCCATGAGGACAGATGGAAACCAGATGCTTGCTTTTGGGACATATTTTCAAGTTCAGTAACTTAGCATGGACTTCCATAAATAAATCTGTAAGTTGTTGAACAGCTAAAAGCCACCACCTATTTTAAATATTGTTTTTGGGGACCGTTTCTCTAGGCTCCTGCCTTAAGGATTCTTTGGAAGTGAGGAAGATAAAGAATTGTGCGTTTCTGCTGTTACGTGAGATCATGATACCCATGAAACCTCTGGAAAAAGTGTCAGTGAGCAATACAGGGATAAAAAAAAAATACAGAAAAGCCTGGAACGTTTGGTGTTGCTTTTACAGTGTAGAGCTTATTTACCTCTCTGTTTCGTAAAACAGATCTTCACAGCTATGGTGTGCTTTTAAAGGAATTTCTTTCACTTCTCCCTATGAATTCAGTCATTTAGGACAAAAGGCATCAGGATCACTCGGTTTGGGAAGTGAAAGGAGGACTCTCGGGGTTATTTACCTACCTCTCACTATATTGTGGTATTTCTGACATCTTTTTGGATGCTGTAGATCAGGAAGGAGCAGTTGCTGCAGTTCTGCTTCCAGGTCTTCAATGGTTGACTTTATGGATTTTTGCAAATGAACATGGTTTGTTACAAAGCCGTAGATGCATTTCAGTGATGGCTATGTTCCCCCCAACCCCCTTTTAAAACCACAGGGCTGCCCAAGTGTCACAGGTGAGACTAGGGCCTGCTAGATAATTTTGATGTCCATGTTGACAGGACTCTGAGCCAAAATTCAGATGAGCCTTAAGGCTGGGTTCTGCAGCTGGTAAACTCAAGTGTTAAAAACCATGACACTTATTTTATCTGCCTGCCTGAGTATGAATCTTTATCTTACCATTCTTTCGCATCTTTCCAGGTTTTCATTCAGGAAACATGAAGTCTAGACTTCTAGCTTAAGAACAGCTGAAATTCTTATGATTTGAGGTGGGGTAATAGGGAAAAAATGTTATGGATCATTTGATTTCTATTTTCTAAGGTCATTTTTCAAGTGATCCATTTCAGAAAGAGTTGTCTGCAGTAAGACTAGCTCAGTATGCTTTTTACTTACTATTTTTATTGTTTCCAGTCTTGCTTTTATTAGAAAACAATATAATGACATTACCGTTTATTGCGTTGAGAGCCCTGTTCTGCTTTGGAAATGCACAAGAGGAAGAGCGTTTTGCTGTGTGAGCAATGTGTGTTACAACAAACTATGTGGACAAAGTGGATGATCTTGTTCCTGTTTTGAAATTGGGGAAGTGAGGTGCCTTGATGTAGGCCACGTTTTAAGAAACTGGAGTCCTTTGCTCCTAAGGTGTTGGAATATTCACCTAGTGTAGGTTAGCTGTAAACTATTTAATTTCACAAAAATAAAACCTGGCTGTGTGGGGAACGGCACCAGGGATGCCAAGAGCCAGCCTTAGTCACTGTTACAGGAGATCTGAAGTCCTGAAGTTTAAAAGTTTGAATTGTCTCCATAGAAAGGTGAGAAAATAGTGTAACCACTAAATAAAATGGCAGGAGAGGCTATTATAAGAAAAATAACAGAAGAGGAGCAAGCAGAAGAATACAACTATGGAGAGGATTTCAAACTATTAACAATGCAGGCTTGACTTTAGATGATGGTTAAAACTCATGCTTTCAGGTTTATGAGTCATGGGTTCCTTGGGGCGGATATTTTGTTTCCATAAACCATATAAGGATGAGCTTTAAGAAAGCTATGATAAGAATGCATTCGGAAGTCTTATTTTTCTCCAGCTTTGGTTTACTAGTCATCATTATTTCCCTTACATAGGCATTTTGACTTCAGTTTTGTTCTTCAGTGATTTGCTTTTTTAGCATATGGAAGAAGGTTGTTTGTGCTGTGCCAGCTGAACATAAGCAATAAATTGTGTGAAAGCATCACAACTTCTGAGTATTTTTTTCTAAACGTGAAAGCAATTTTTTGCTGGAGTTCTTTTTCCTGTAATATTAATTCTTGCATAACTCTGCTTTCAAGGATATAAAAAATGAACATTTGTTGATTAAGGAAATAACCACCATTATTCCTTTTTAATGGAGAGAGTTGAGACATAGAAAAATTACAAACCTCAGTGGAGGTCTTATGGCTAGGAATATGAGAACAAACTGTATATTTATAGTTCAGCTGCTAGTCAAAACCTTAGGCGCCTTATTCCTCAATCCTAGATTGTTACCCTCCATCATTAATAGTAGTTTTCAATAATTATGCCTGAAAATAAACTGGCTGAAAAACAATGCCTCCCAGACAGAGGTTCACTCCTCTTAATTATCATTATCCGTGTCGCTAAATGTTGAGGTACTTGTTGGTAGCTCACTCAGTGGAGCGCCATATAGCCTGCAAGACTTTAAACGGTCCTGTTGAACTGTCTGTTAATGACCACAGACTTTTCTGAAAGTTTCAGTAGAAAATAACCGGTTCCTGATCTGTTTCTGATCTTAGACGGTCACGGCGTCCTCTCCTCTAAATGCCAGCGTTTTGGCAACTTGAAGCCTTAAAGCTCTCCAGTGAACATTTTTTAGGAAAAAAGAATCAGCTGTCAAAGTTTTCAGTAGTTTGTATGCTCACAGCAGTAGAGTTTTGGGGAATGAATCTAACCAGCTTAATGATGCAGGTACGGATCTGCCTTGCTCCGTATATTATAATTCCTGAGTCTCTCTTTTGTTTTATCATATTATTTTTATGAAATTGCGTGGAAGAGCATTTCCAAAGAAGCATTCGGGCTACAAAGCCGGGTATGCAGAAATAGGAAAATGTGGTAATAGAAGAGTCTTCATTAAAACCAGAAATATATTATGTATGGCTCTAGAAGAGAGCCTGCATGATCAGGCAAGAAAGGCAAAAAGGCAAAGCAAAGTAAGGCAGCCCTCAGAGTTTATCGGTTAAAAGTATCTGGTGATTTGTTCTGCAGTCGGTCTCATGGTTTCCGCATTACCTATTTCAGCAGTGCTCAACTTGCGTGTTTTTCAGCAGTGTGACCGTTTTTGTTGAGGTGGGTGGAAGGGAAGGAGAGCCGTGCCAGCAGGGCTGCAGTGGGGGGTCGGCCTGGAAGGCGGGTGGACGTGAACATCTGTGTAGGCTACTGGCGCTGGTCTTGGGAGCTGTTCTCATGACGGCAGTGTGAAGGGCCTCGTGCCCATCTGGTGTGGGGCTGCCCAGCCTACCAAGCCCCCTTCCTGCCCGCTTTGGGTTTGCTCTGTGGCTCTGGGCTGCTGAACCGGCCTGAGAAGTCCTGTGCAGGGCTGGGGCTTGCACGGCGGTGGCCAACAGAGAAGTTCCATAATGTGGCTTGTGGAGGAGGTGACCCAAGGCTGTGTGCCTCGCGGCGTGAAAATCACCAAGTGCTTTTGCCAGCCTGACCTTTGGGTCTGGAAGTAACCCGACCTGCTGCTGCGCGGTGTGCAGGAACCGACTGCTGCTGAGAAAGCTGCTTTTAATCTGCAAATTTGCAGAATCTGTTTCCGAGCCGGCGTTTCTTTGAAGTAAATCCCGTGAACTCCGTTCAGGCTCTTCAGATTCTTATGAGCTTTGTAAATGCCAGCTTCAGGGCTCAGAGGTGAGGCGTTGCCAGCCTGAAGCCCGGTGGTCCTCACCTCTCTCTCGGCTCTGCTGGCAGTGTCTTGCTGAAGATGTCCTCCTATCCTCCAAGCATGGGCTGGTGCCTTCCCAGACCACTTCTGAGGCCGTGGCTGTTGCTGGGTGCCTACGGTGCAGGGGGACAGCTGGCCGGAGTCCTTCCAGGCTTGTACCGTGGCGTCTTAACAGGAGCTTTTCTGAAGCTGAAAGGGTTTTGCCTGTGGCTTTTTATGCTGTACATTGCAGTGCAAGCAACTGAGTCGCCTTCAGTCCTCCTGTTTCATCTAATTGTACTGTGTTTGCATGGCAAGGTTTTGGTAGTGGGGGGGTGACAGGTGTGGCTTCTGTGAGAAGGTGCAAGAAACTTCCCTTAATGTCTGATAGAGCCAATGCTCCAAGATGGACCCACCGCTGGCCAAGGCCGAGCCCATCAGAGATGGTGGTAGTGCCTCTGGGACAGCATATTTAAGAAAGCAAAAAAACCCGCATAACAGCATTTGCAGAGGGATGGAGGAGTGAGAAACAACTCTGCAAACACCAAGGTCAGTGAGGAACAGGGGGAGGAGGTGCTCCAGGCGCTGGAGCAGAGATTCCCCTGCAGCCCATGGAGGAGACCATGGTGAGGCAGGCTGTCCCCCCACGGCTCATGCAGGTCTATGCTGGAGCAGATACACATCTGCAGCCTGGGGAGGACCCCACGCCAGAGCAGGTGGATGCCTGAAGGAGTCTGTGAACCTGTGGGGAGCCCACACTGGAGCAGGCTTCTGGCAGGACCTGGGGCCCCGTAGGGAGAGGAACCCATGCTGGAGCAGGTTTGCTGGCAGGGCTTGTGACCCTGTGGGGGACCCACTACACTGGTTTTGAAATTAAGCAGCATTGGGTAAAAAGTTGTCCAAAGAATTCAAAGCCAATGAAGATGCTGGTTTCTTCTTTGCATACAAAGGTGTCTTGGTGTATAAGTATATGCACTTTTTTTACTGGAGGCAAGGTAGAAAGCTTTTGCTCCTAATTTAGCAGCTGAACAAGTTTTGCTAGCTAAGCCATGCCTTTGGAAAGCCTGCCCACAACTAATTAAATGGAAGGGTAGAGCTCTTCCTTCCAGCTGGAATTCAAAATCTTTCGTTGTGCACAGCACTTTGCTGCACGTCAGCTATCAGTTAGATGAACCACAAGACATGCTCCAGCTAAGTGAAGCTGACAAACTAAAGACTTGCCTGGAAGTTCAAAGGAGAGTTGCTGGGATGAAAATGGAAGGTTGTGGGGTGAAACTGGAGTTCGGTGACTTTTGCAGGATCATACCTATCCATCTGCCAGGAAAATGGGTGGGAGCGAGGGCTAGTTAAGCAACAGCAGCCTTTCCAGTGTTCTGCACCTTAGAGCCTTCTGGGGATCATTACAGCTGCAAAGATCAGGATTTATAAAGGCGCTTCAGTTTCTTGGGGTTGATACAGTACGTAGTATAGGAACGTAAACATGATAGTAAATGTAGGTAGTGGGCAGTGCCAGGTGTCATGGGTAGATCATTATTTCTTGAGTGTCCAAATGCTTACTTCAACTGTAAGGTTAAAGATTTTTTTACTTTAATTGTGTTTCTTTTTTTTCTTTTCCCTATGATATCATTGAGACCAACACAGGAAAAAAACAAAAAAGGCAATGAAAATGAAGCAAAGGAGCAGCCCTGGAGTTAAACATTTCTTTTAGTGAGGATTGAAGAGGAAACACACAATGTGTTTGGTAGTTTTTTTGTTGTTTGCTTGCCCCCAGAGAAGTGCAGAATATCGCCTCTTGAGTTGCAGCAATTGAAGCAAATTTACCATTATGCTTTTGGGGTTTTGTCTACATACTGTATCGTGACGGACTGACCCAGAGGGCAGTCAGATTAGGAGGATTTTTCAAAACTCCATCCTTATTTGTATGAAAATGAGGAGGTCAATATGAAGTAGTTGTCTTTCACAAGCTGGGAGCCTGTAAGTTCAATTTGGGATAAATTTTCAGGATTCCTGCCCTCATAGTCCAATTCCTCGATGGAATAAGGGTTGGTCAATTGAGAGGCTGCTTGGGAGGATAGCTCAGAGGTTATAATCAGCAAAGCTTTATAAGCAGCTGGGTGGGGGATGAGTGGGGCATCACTATTTGAAGGGTAGTGAGTGCTTGCGGGAGAAGGTTTGCAAGGCTTGTGTAATCTGAGAGTGCCTCTCTGAAAATGGAGGGAGAAAGTGTTGGATCCCAGAAGTTCCCACCTGTTTGCAATGGATCAAGTGGTTAACTAAAGTGCCTTAACTGGTCATCTTACTTTTTTGCCTTAACCAGCGAGAAATGTCTGTGCCTTTGCTTTGTACAAGCTGTTGCATAGCACAGACATCTGACAAATATAGCAAAATTTAGTGCTGCTTTGTCATTTTTTTTTTTAATATCTTGTTTTCAGACAGGGGAGTAAAGACTTTTTTTTTTTTTTAAACATGTAAGTGATTTTGCTGACCCTGTAGATGTTTTCTGTAAGGTCTCAAACCACACATATCTTTCAGATATGTTGGGACTAGTCAAAGAATAAATGTTTATCACCTTTTGTTATTATATGGACTACATTCTTTAAGTCCTGTGTTTGAGATAGATACAATTATTATTGCCTTCCGTTATAGTTCCACTATAGGGATTAAACTACTCTGATATGAGACTTCTTTAAAACAAAGATTCAATTGCTAAAACAAAAAATGTACAGTTAAAAAGATTGTATGAACTTAAAAAATGGTTTTACACAAGCAGATCATTAGAAAAGTAATGATTTGGGCTTGATGATTAGATGTACAGTAGTTTAGAAGCCTGTTTCCACTCTATTTTAAAACTACTAAAACTAATCTGTATTCTAGCTGAGTTCTGACGTGATTGATTTCTGTCTATGAAGACAGGAAGAAGCAGTGAAGACTGATTCAAATATATTTGACCTGAAACAGTGTACTTGAGTAGGAAATACCTGGAAATTAGAGCATCTTTCTTGATCGTGGCGTGTGCTGGATGTCCAGTATCCCTCAGTACGCAAGGTGAGGACCAGTTTGCAGTGCTCTGCCTAGTGGGTAGAAGGCAAGTTAATGATAAACTACTGCTTGTGATTTAAAGTAACTTTCTGCAGTACCAATAGTTTTCCCCTGTCTTTCAGAATTCGAAAAAGCTGAGTTGAGGGAGTATCTTTTTGGGCAGCAGGGAATTACCTAGTACACTCCATGTGGTTCGATTTATATGTTCTTACTGTAAGCAAGAGCTAACATTTGCAAGCTGAAATCTAATACAGAAAATATGACTAGGTTGATTGTGGTGGTGACTAGTGTTACGAGGAGTCTGAGCACTGCCTAGCAGTAAGCAAACTCCTCAAGATGGTTTTGCTTGTCTTTAAAGTTGATTTACATTGCCGGTGTTGAAAAGCCTTTTCATTGCTAGCGAAGGGTGGAAGCAGAACATTCAGTACATGTTCAAACATCCCCACTTTGAAGAGGTGTAACTCTTCCTAAGCGAGCTTTAATAGCGTAGATGCTTCTAAGTTGCAGATTGAATTTATTATTTCTAAAACATTACATATATGTATTTTAGGAATGCAGGAACAAAACTAAGCTAATCTTCATGAAGAGAGTCTAAAAAAAATCTCTTGAAAACTACAGCAGTTAATTTTGCTGGCAGTTGATATCTGTGGTGTGCAATAGATCTTCTGTTTAATAGGTAGAAGTGCCAACTTCCTACATGAGGGGAAAGCATTTGCTCTCAGCTGATGGTGCAGTACCAGATCAGCCTTTCTGTAGTCATTGTATCCCAGGTGCTTTGCTTTGGGCTACGCCACCATTTTCAAGATCTCTAGTGGCTGTAGAAGTTTGCCCTGTGTGTTTTTTTTTTTTTTTTAATTTTTCCTTAGCTCTACTACTTGTATAGATGATGCTGTGTTGCTGGGTTTCTTTTGGTTGTTTTTTTTTGGGGGGAAGGGGGGAAAGGAGGGAAGGAAGTTTTTTGGGGGGTCTTCCCCCCCC
>Ga0065711_1009060_pt1 | contig 11699 bp, 8 predicted proteins | sample Hoacrofraction12_FD_59098 | JGI IMG/M metagenome (GOLD analysis project Ga0065711, IMG submission 59098) | Hoatzin crop microbial communities from Cojedes, Venezuela - Epithelial fraction 12 v2 (version 2) | ecosystem: Host-associated > Birds > Digestive system > Esophagus > Crop | place... | reverse complement strand
AGGAAAGGAAAGGAAAGGAAAGGAAAGGAAAGGAAAGGAAAGGAAAGGAAAGGAAAGGAAAGGAAAGGAAAGGAAAGGAAAGGAAAGGAAAGGAAAGGAAAGGAAAGGGAAAAGAAAGAAAAGAAAAAAAAAGAAAATAAAAGAGAAAAGAAAGAAAAGAAAGAAAGGGAGAAAAAAGTGACCAAGGTATGGCTTTTGAGCAACACAGAGGCCTGTGATTAAGTATCTAAAGCTGTGCCACATGTGTCGGCAGGGCAGTAGGCACAGGGGCTGCCTGGCTGTGAGAAGTGGGCAAGCAGGGGTTATTTGGGCTGGCATGGTTGGCTTGCTCCATTGTACATGCCTACACTGTCCCTGTCAGACAATTTGAATGCCAGGATGCCTGAGGACCGATAGTCATTTCTCATCTGTGAAGTGCTCCTGGCTGACGCCACATTTCATCTCCCCAGTTGTGTGGTATTTGTGGCTTTGTGGCACTCAGCTGTGGGAGATATTCAGTACACAGCTCCTGGAGCCAGCAGAGCTGCCCATCTCTGAAACAGAAACCTATTCAGGATAACAGAAGTACAACTGGAGAAAAAACTGTTGCTGCTTTAATTTTAGAGAAGGTCTTCAATCTGTGTAGCACTAATTAATGTTTAAAATATAGTCATCTAGTTGTTGTATGCATGCCACAGGAGTCTTCTGTCACTCACTTCTCATTCGAGATATACAGTAGCTTAGGACATAGTTCTACTGAGGTCCATGATAAATCACTTTAAACGTGTTAGTTAAAGGTATTTATACTTTGTAGTGTTTTCAATTAGATGTTTGATGCTAAAGTTGCATTGCTGTCTGTGAGAAATGTTAACACTTCACCACAGCCCATTGATATAAAGGGTTTGATAACTACTGGTTTAAATCATAGAATCATAGGTTGGAAAAGACATAATAAACATAGAGGAAGATCTTTCCTCTATGTTTTCTTGCATCTTTTATCCTAATGCATAAGACTAAGCTGTAGAGGACTGATAGTAAGTGTCCCTCTTGGATGCAGCTACTATTGCATCAGACAGGGACATTACAGGAGTGGACGAGAAACTCAGGAAGATCTGTCTGCAAGTGAAGGATGGATTTATACCTACATCCTGAAGTATGTTGCTGTTATAGTAAACTGTAGCTACTGCTGTTGTTTTCCTAACTGTAACTTCCATAAGATCTTAGTTCAGACTTTTAAAATGGCGTACAATGAAGACATAAACTCCTATGCAAATCAAGTGGTTTCTAGGGGCCATACAGTTTATCTAGGCAATATGAGCTGCTATCAGTGTGAACTACTGTTTCTCTACCAGCTGATGGTAGAATCCAGTCAGTCCTAACCTAGCTGCCCAACTTTCTTATTGCCTCACAGAAATGTGAGTGCTGGAACCTAGAGACAGTGATGCTGCCCACTGAGCATCTACAGTCCATGTGTCAACAGGATAGATGCCTCCAAAGAACTCCAGAGAGATGACAAATTTTCCTAATCTGCAAGAGCAGTACCTCCTTCTGTTAACCATAGAAGGAATCCATCCTATTAGTTAATCTTTCACCTTGGAGAGGAGATTTTAATATCCCAGGTGTCATATAGTTTTTATTATTATTATTCATGGATGCTCTTATATTTCAGGGACTTTGGTTTGCATCTTGATTTCTAATCTTTCTCAACAGGACAACCTTGGTGATGAGTTGTAGACAGCTCCTCTTCTAAGAAAAGATAGCTTTGATGAAGAAATAGTGTAGTATCTTCTTTATTCATACCCTGTGTACCTAATGCAAGCTATGCTTGAAAACAAAACTGTTGCATTGCAGGAAATTTTTATGAAGCTGTACTGAATGTGTGACTTCCTGTAAGTGAAATTCTATATGAAAACAAACCAGCAAACAAAAGAAATTCTGGAATTTTAAGCTTCATTGGGTTAGTTTACAACCTCTTTCGTATAGAACAGATGTAGTCGTTATTGTCCTTTTCCATGACGGAAGTTCTTTGCGGTCTCATTAATTACTCCATGCTTCCTTTAGCAATTGGTATATTAATTGTTGTACTACAGATTTTCCTTTTTTCACATTTCTAAAGCATCTTAGTAAAATAGGATTGTATTCTACCATCATCAGTAGATAAATTCTCATCTTGGGTTTATTTTCTCTGTTTCTTTCTAAGAATTACAAAACAATAGTTTGCAAGAGGAGAGCATGGGTATATGACAAGGTGCCCTGCTGTTATCATGTTTGTAAGGAAACCTGAAGGGACCATATCCTTTTCAAATGCTTGTGAAGCCAGTCTTATAGCAAATGCCGTTTGCTTTACATAGGCTTCTGAGTGTTTAACAGACTACCTGGCTGCCTATAAAGACAGCTTTAAATAAATTGACTATGTTCACCACATTTCTTTCATAATGAGACTGTGAACAGAGGCTTGTTTTGAATGTTGTTTATAAGCCTGCATGCATTTTATATATATATATTATGTTAAGAATACTGAGTACCTGATGTTTGAATGGTACCTCTGGGATATTCTGGGCCTTGAAGATAAGGAGGGAGACCATGAATCTAATTTGATAGCTTTAGGCAAGCAGTGTACTGTGTCAAGAGCATGCTGTAGTGTTTTCACTGTGGCCAGTGCTCCTGAGGAGTCGTGCTTCAATGCTCTGGACTAGGTGGATATCTCTGAGTCTGCAGGGTTTTCTCCCTGATTATACTTCTGTATTACAAAGTAGGTGGCATAAATATGTGAAATACTAAGGCCTTGTTTGGCAAGATAAAACAGTTTCTTCTAATCAGCTGATCTTGGTAAGTCATAGAATCGTAGATCCATGGAATGGTTTGGGTTGGAAAGGACCTTGTGGATCATCTAGTTCCAACCCTCCCGTCACAGGCAGGGTCATCTTCCACTAGACCAGGTTGCTCAAAGCACCATACAACCTGGTCTTGAACACTTCCAGGGAGGGGGCAGCCACAGCTTCTTTGGGCAACCTGTGCCAGTGCCTCTTTCAGCTTAAAGCCATTACCCCTTTTCCTATCATTACACACCCTTATAAAAAGTTCCTCTCCATCTTTCTCATAGGCCCCTTATAGGTACTGGAAGGATGCAACAAGGTCTCCCCAGAGCCTTCTCTTCTCCAGCCTGAACAGCCCTAATTCTCTCAGCCTTTCCGCACAGAAGAGATGTTCCAGCCCTCTGATAATCTTTGTGGCCTACTGTGGACCCGCTCCAACAGGTCCATGTCTTTCCTGTGATGAGGGCTCCAGAGCTGGATGCAGGACTCCAGGTGGGGTACCACCAAACTGGAGTAGAGGGGCAGAATGCCTTCCCTCGACCTGCTGGCCACGCTTCTTTTGATGCAGCCTAGGATACAGTTGGCCTTCTGAGCTGCAAGTGCACATTGCTGGGTCATGTCCAGCTTTTCATCCACCAGCACCCCCAAGTCCTCCTCAGCAGGACTGCTCTCAATCCCCTTATCCCCCAGCCTATATTGATAGTGGGGGTTGCCCCGACCCATGTGCAGCACCCTGCACTTGGCATTGCTGAATTTCATGAGGTTCATACAGACCCACCTCTCAAGCCTGTCAAGGTACCTCTGGATGGCACCCCTTCCCTTCAGCATGTCAACCACACCACACAGCTTGGTGTCATCGGAAGACTTGCTGAGTGTGCACTCAATCCCACTGTCCATGTAGCTGTTAAACAGCATCAGTCCCAATACCGACCCCTGAGGATCACCACTCATTACTGGTCTCCATTTGGACACTGAGCTGTTGATCACAACTCTTTGAGAGTGGCCATCCAGCCAAATCATTATCCACTGAGTGGTCCATCCATCAAATCCATGTCCCTCCAATTTAGAAACAACAATGTCATGAAGGACAGTGACAAATATTTTGCTCAGGTCCAGGTAGATAACATCAGTTGCTCTTCCCTTATCCACCAATACAGTAACCCCGTGGCAGAAGGCCACCAAATTGGTCAGACATGATTTGGAATCCTGTTTATGAAAGCTAGTCAGTCTATCACAGTATTTTCTTGCCAAAGAGCACACCATCTCACTCTGGTTCTGCTTCACCTCCACCTCTGAGTCGAATGGGCTCAAGGTTTGAGTGGCATCAGTGGTGAAGATTTTGTCATATACAGTATGTAGGTAACACTTCAATCCATGACCTCTGAGCATTTTCCTTTGTAGCTGTATATGGATTCTAAGTAAGGTTGGAAAGACAGCAGATCACTGCAAGATTACAGGCAGGCAGTCATAGTAGGGCCATTTCTCATTGCTCTTTATTAAATGTGTAACTTCTGAGAAAGACTATTTTGGTGCATTCTTTTGCAACAGGTACATATTCCTTTGGAACACCTCTTATAGGTGAATATGTAATATGTTGTGGTTCTTATGAATCACAAAGTTTCAGAGAAGTACAGAAGAAATAAGAACATCTGTCTGTCCTTCTATTCATATAAACAGCCATCGATGACATTTCATTTCTGGGATTTCCTGAAAAATGTTTGTTGGATCAAGGATATTAGCATTGGACGTGTTCATTAGTAGCTTACCTTTGCCTAACTCAGAGCTATTTTGCTCAGGAATGTAACTATTTATGACTGCAATGGGGCTTTAATCCGCATGGCCAAGGAAAGTTTCCTTATTTTTAGTAACAATGCTAAAGGGGAAAAGAGATCTTCTTTTTGCCCTTGAAGCACTCCCAGTTGTAGTTAGAATCAAAGCCTGTTGTTTATAATGCTGGAATGTGTGGATCATTTTTGAATCTATGGATTTTTTCATTGATACAATAAAGTCTAGTTTTGCTTTCTACATAAACTTATATTTTCCTCATATTCCATTAGGAAGTGTATTTGTGGTTTCTTTTTTGTCTTATTCCTTAAGCCAGTGCTATTAACAAAATGCTAATCTGGGAATAATGTTTGGTGGCTTTGGAATGATTATTTACTTGCCATTCTGTTTTTAAGCATATTTGTTAAAATAGGGTGCCTTACAGAGCAAATCTCTAGCTGAAGTGTTTGAATTTTTCTAAGAGAATCATAAAATACAGTATGAGCTAAACCCTTTTTAAAGATCTACCTCATTCTCTTTTTTGTCTATAAACATCTGTATCCTATATTTGCTGTAACTGATACCTTCTCACGTGTATACTGTTCCCTGATATAGTCAATTTGATTTAAAGATTTACCACCCCTGATAGATCCTTAAAGTTAGAATGGCCTGTTAGAATATTTATAAAACTTAAACTGAAGACATAAAAATGGAAAAAAATAAATCATGCGGTTTCAATAATGTGCATATTGGAATAATTACAAGTTATGGGGCTAGACCATGCTGGGGAAAGCAAGATACTTTCCGGTTGTGCATGCCTTCTATCTGGACATGTCAAAATTCTTTAGAACTCTTAAATAACTTGACTTCCCAATCCAAGCAAAATAACAGAATTAACTTAATTTTGCATTTAGATGAGATCCTTTTTAAAAATTGAAGGCCTATGTGAAAACAGTCCTCTCAAACACGTGACCCACCTCTAATACAACAACAATGGAGAAGCTAGTGAAATTCCAAGGTTTTCAGTGCTATGCGCAGTATGGCCATAATAATAATAATTAGAAAGACTCTAACTTCTTATGGGCTGAAAACTTGTATGTAGAAGGCATCAACTAGTGAAAATCTATAGTGCATTATTTAAGTCTTTGTATCAGATTCTCAACTAGTGGAAATGGATGCACCTCTACTGACCACAGTGCTTGATTTACACCAGCTGGGAATGCAGGCCACAGGCGACACTCCAGGTTTTACCTGCTGGATGTCTCACAGAAGACCTCTCAGTTTGCCTTGCACATACTGAGAATATTCTGGAAATTGATATTTTACAGTTACTTTGGTTTACAACAACTGAAGTTCTTTGCTAGTGTCCTGAGCACATGAGCTAAAGGAGATTCTCCCTTACCTCCACTGTTACAGAGAACACAAACTACAGAGCAGTTCTGAATCAAGGAGTAGAAAACCCTATTGCACAGTCATTTAAAACCATAATATTTTTTCATGACACCTGGGTACTTCCCCATAACTGTTTGGGATAAACAACTGCTACTTAACCTCATCTCTTGGTGGGCCTCTTCAGGATTGCTTCAGCTGCAAAGTATTATCTGGGCCCAGGGAGGATATCAAACTACTCCTTGTTCACATCTAACCTACTTGCAAGATGTTAATGATCAAAATAGGTCCTGGCAGCCACTGACAGTGTCGCTGAAAGATGGCCAACCATTCATACTCTGTTCTGAAGGTTATTCTTTCTGCTGCTGCAGCATCTGAGTCAGGCGACTTGCTAATTGGATGATCTAGATGTGAGTCATGTCTGTGTAATGGATTCATGTGTGGCTTCCTCCACGGATATCTGCAGTTGATGCAGCTCTGTCACCAGCCTCCACCATCTCACATTCCCCATTTCCAAGTCTGACTGTGGGTTGCGTGGCTCACTGTATCCTTCCTCTCATCAAAGATCTTCTTTATCAGTAGTAAATCAAGGAGCAAAAATGTAAGACCAGTCAAAAGAACATTTTTGAGAAATCTGGAGTAGACTGGCACTGTTGTATGAAACTGAAACTTGTAACAGGATCATGGCACCCAAAGCATTGCCCACTGAAGGCACTGCTCATTAACAAGTGGATCTGATGAGGTTTTTTCTGTCTCTGATCTGGAGACAGCCAGATACAACACTACAAAAGGGAGTTTGTCTCTGCTCTTTGGCCTTTGCACAGGCAATCTCCAGCTCCTTTCTACGTAGTCCAAAATGATAGCTATCAAACAGGTGTTTCCCACTAGCTCTTCTTTTCATAGAACTGAGAAGAGATGTCTATCCTGAAAGGGCAGAAGGCGTCTGTGACCAGTATAAAGGATGGAACTTCAAAAGGCACTTGGATTTGTGAATACGTGCTCTCTGAGCCAAAGTTGTGTATTATTATCATCTGCATTCAGACTGGTTTATGAGTTTGCCCTATTTTATAGACAGATGACATAAAATGTCAGCTTTACATATTTTAGTTAAATGTATGATACAGGGAAAGCCTAAAAGAATCATATAATGCTTGGAATGGTGAATATTTTACAGCTTTCAGAGAATATTATCCTTTCAAAAATAATCTTTGCAATACTTATCCAGAAACTTATTCACTATTTTTTAAAATAGTGTCTTTCTGCACAGTGATGCTTTTTGATCTTTGATTGAAGCTTTAAAGTATTAGAACAAGTCTAATGCTAAACAATAAGCAAAACAACATGTCCTCTTTAAAGCGCAAGTCTTCTCTAAAGCTTATACCAATGTACCGAGCAGAGCTTGTACCCGTGTGCTTTCAGAATCATCTCTGCTGGGTTTTACTGGGAAATGATGCTTCTTGTGCAGAGAACAAAAAAGCCTATACATTAATTACAATGCTGGACTTTTAAACCTCTATTTGTGTGCACCATCATCACCATTACCAGAACTGCTTGGCAAAGCTAAAAATGAAGGACTAACCAACGGCACCTGTATAAACTTGCTGAAAAGTGGGGAATACATGGGGGGGAGTTTGGTATCTTGGCTTATCTACAGAAGTTTCTGTAAGGGTGATGAAATTTAAAAGGGTACGACTCAACTTAGCAGTTGAGATTCAGGTTGAATTAGCAGAGCTGTCAGTTAAGAATACAAAGTATTTCTTGTCCCCCTTACCCCTGTAGGTTTCACTTACAGTTTGGCTTGTGTATGTTCAAAGTAAAAATCAGGGCAGTACTTGAGAGCTGTAAAATCATAAACACAGGCAGTTTCAAATTTGCAGTGAACTTAGGCCAATTTTACATGCTGCTTGAAGGAGATTTTTGTGGACATTCCATAATTCCAAAAATAATATTATCTCATAATAAGTCCAAAACCAGCAAGGCATTGCTATATAAAGATGTAGATACAGGGACAGTGGGAAATATTACTATACAAGGCCCTGGTGAGCACTAATCTGTAAGACTGGGTATTCTTCTAGTCACCTGCATCTGAATTAGAGGAACTCAATCTGAAATAGGTGCAGAAATTTCTGCTTAGTTATCAACCTATATATGGAATTAAGTTGAAAGAATTTCATTTAACCAGTCAAAATATACTGAAAGTTAATAACAAGATTTTGTTGTTTCTGAGTACACCAGTGAGTAAGCAGGAAATAAGAAAATCTTCTATACCAGATGAAGTGGTTCAAAGGTATTTTCTGGTACCTAAGAAACCTGGAGAGTAAAGAATAGACTTAAGCATTCCCAAAGGGTGATTAATCCCATCTGAAATCTGGAAGACAGAGTCAACAAATACCTAGCTGTTAATTTAGGCACTTTAGTGAGGTGTCTAAATATAGTGAGATAAATCCATCCTGATGTTGTCACAACACCAAATGGGTATTCAAACATATAGTAACTGATCTCTCTCCAAAGTACGAGTACTTCCAAGAGGAATTTTAGCATGAGATTATACAACCAGTGTTTAGGATGAAGTTATGTCTTGATTCTCCCTAAAACATAAGGAAAGGGATTGGTGATTCATTTATATATTTCCAAGATTACTTTGCTGATTGTCCACTGTTGACTGTAATGGAAGCTACACAAGAAAATGTACTTTGCTTTTCTGTTCAGATTTTTTATATTATTTTTGGCAGTTTTACAAAATTTTTTTCTTGTCCTGTAATTTTCTCCAGCATCATCGATAATATAATGCAGTAGAGATCTTTTAGGTGATTTAAGAATGGTGCTCAAGACCTGTCATTTACATAGCTCTGAAATACAGCCATACAGAAAAGGCCTTACTTTAATTGCCCCATTGCCACGCTTCCTAGGCTAGATGGAAAAAGAAGCATTGGGCAGAAGTGCATTCATATTTATGAGCTAATTTTACCTTCAACTTCTGTTTCCTTACTCTTACAGGGAGACATGATGTTTGCATATGTAACTTAATTGATAACTCATAATAATGATGTGAAATTTCCAAAATAAACAGGAAAATATGCTTAAAATTTGATTTTGACAGTTGTGTGCCTGTTCTCAAAATGTGGTTTACATAAATAAAAATTAAAAAGGAAATCACACAATTTCACTTTTTGCTCTGTAAAGGTAACTATAAGCATAAACAATGGCATACACAAACATGCAAAATCTTTCCACTCCACTCCCACATTTATAAAACTAAGGTCATCTAGCAGTATCCTAGAGATATATAACTCTTTATAGTGTGCAAATGTCATAATTAATGTCTCAGAATTCAGATTTACTTTGAAGTGTAAAAAGTCAATTGGATTCTGGAACAAGCTAGTGAAGAAAGTTGTTTGGAAAATATTTATCTATGTGACTGTATTTTAAAATATTAATCTTATTCAAAATGTTAAGCACTACGTTTTACATTTTTAGATATTAAAAACACCATGGAGAAATACATGTTGATTATTTTTAATCAGAGAAATGAATAAATTCTCTAAAACAACAAAAAACGTCTGTTAAAAAGTTGGTTTCCCCTCAAAACCAAAATACCAATCCTTATGAAGTGTAAATCTATAAACTGTTGAGTTGTCCTCACTTCAGCCTTCATATGTGCCACATCACCTGCAGTTCAGTGTTTCAGTCTCTGTTTGTGTTATATCTATCCTGCTAAATGGTCAAAGTAGTTAATGGGGTTGTCCAATGAAATGGTGAAAGAAATAATGATCCAGATCTCACTGAAACCCATGGGACACTTTCTTTTGACAGTAGGAAACAAGACTCAGATTCCAGCTGATCCTATAAAACACCATGAATTTTTCTGCATACAACTATTACTTACTTTAAATGCGACTTCTTGTTTATTTCCGTGCCTAGGTGACACTCCTACTTGGAACCTACTTATATTTACCCTAACAAGCGTAAGGGTTGATATGATGGATGGGGAGTTTCTTAGAGCCACAGGAACAGCATGGAGAGCCTAGCTAATCATATGTAGAGAAAAGGATGGAGTAAGAAGTATTAAATTTATCTTCTATATTGTCTCGGTATCAGCTGGGGCTTAAGAATTGCATATACACTCATAAAAGTCTACAGAGGCTTGGGCTGCGCCAGTGTCTAGTGACCATCCAGGTTCTTTAACCATTAGTGTGGTCCATGATGTGGGTTTTGCCAAGGTCCCTTCTCACCATCCCAGGCTGTGCCCAGGGACATTTTGGGGGAGAATAAGGCAATATCAAAGCAGTCTCACACTTTGCTTGCTGTTCCTGCAAAATTCCGTGTGAGATTAACTCTGCAAATGGGTGACAAGCCAGCATTTGACCACCCAAAGACTTCATGCTAAGAAAACCCTGCATCAGCTAGTTTCCCAGGGGCTTTGCCCTGACTGAGAAATGTGAAGCGACCAGTAGAAAGTGACAATGATATAGGCTTTTGTACTGAAAATTATCAACTTGAACAATGATTGAGACAGGTCTCAAAAGAAAACAGCACAAAAGCTGGCTAATCTCAGTGTGAATCCAGATTCAAAATGTGCTTTCAAGTGAGTCAGCACCTGTTTGAATAATGCTCATATTTATGTGTTCCATTGAAAAGGGTATGAACTCAGTTCACGTGCATATATGACAAGTAAACAATCCAAAAACTCTGGAAATTTTATCCTGAGTGGCTTGATGCAGATCTGTGAGTCTACTACATTACAATAGATATTATATTTTAAAATTGTTTCATTCCTGGAATTTCAAATGAGGGCTGCTCGATTACAGTCAAGGTCTCTTCCAAATTCTGTTTTCAGTATTTCTTCATCCTTACTTACTGTAATGCAAAGTCAGTGCTTGGATAAAAGACAATTTGAAAGTTGTAGAGAAAAAAAGAAGGATTTAATTATGGATTGAATTTTATCGAAAATATGCCACAGATGTTCCTCTAAAAATGCATAACTTTAAATTAGCATTTTCTGCAAATAAAAGTGATTCATCTTCGACTCCAGGCCTTCGAAAAATTGTGTCATTTCTTACATGGTAATCAGTCACAATTTTAATTATAAGTTGTCATTCACCCCTACATACCACATCTCTGGCAGAGATCAAGTACGATTTTGTACAGCTGCTATCCTGATTCTCCTGTCATCTTTGGCCTGACTTTGAATTGCTTCGTCTTTTTTCTCTCTTTTTTAGGTAATCCTACTTCTTCTTCTCACCCCCACTGAGCTGTCAAGAGTTTCAATGCTGTGATATGGAATCATTGCCTCTGTAAGACTGAAAAAAAAGCCCTGCTTGCACTGGATTCTGATCAAAGAGAATCATTTATAGGAGAGATGCAGCAGGAACCTCAGGGAATTTTTTTTTTAGCAGCAGGACCATGTGAAATGGGGAAGACAAAGCACCAGACTTTCAAACCTTTTTTAAACTTATAACTACATGATTAAGGCTTTTATTGTATAATGTTTGTCCTTTTATATTTTCTTCTATTCTTGATGCCATACTCTTTAATGCCACATCAAAATGGGGTCAGGTACATTCAAGTAGCTCCTGAGGAAATGGAATAGCTGAGAAAATCTAGGTATTACAGGACTGCCTTTTGTAAAGAAGAAGAGCAGAGCAGAGCAGAGCAGAGCAGAGCAGAGCAGAGAAGAGAAGAGAAGAGAAGAGAAGAGAAGAGAAGAGAAGAGAAGAGAAGAGAAGAGAAGAGAAGAGAAGAGAAGAGAAG
>Ga0065711_1048646_pt1 | contig 11700 bp, 10 predicted proteins | sample Hoacrofraction12_FD_59098 | JGI IMG/M metagenome (GOLD analysis project Ga0065711, IMG submission 59098) | Hoatzin crop microbial communities from Cojedes, Venezuela - Epithelial fraction 12 v2 (version 2) | ecosystem: Host-associated > Birds > Digestive system > Esophagus > Crop | place... | reverse complement strand
CAAATGGACTCTGACCCTTTGAACTCTGATGGCATTAAAGTACACTGTGCACCAGTGTCCACTAGAGCTTGATACTCTTGTGGATCTGACGTGCCAGGCCACTGAATCCACACCATCCAATAAACACGGTTGTCCCTTTCCTCCACCTGGCTGGAGGCAGGGCCCCTCTAATCCTGGTCAGAAAAATTGCTGCTCACCTGCTATAAAAATGACTTGGAGGTCCCCTCCAGATGATCGGAATCAAAATCAAACTGTCTACCTGGTCTGGAGAGCTGGCTTCTGGAAACTGGAGTGGCATTTTTCCTAGCAGAATCCCCTTTGGTGATTGTTTTACCTCGCAACTCACACACTCGTGCCTCTAGTCTTGAAGTGGGTTTTCCATCCCACTTCCTCATGTCCTCTCTGTGGTCATGCAGGTAGAACCACAGGGTGCCCCGGGGTGTATAGCCTCTGTATTCCCTTTCCTGAGCAGAGGAACGCTTGCCCCTAATAGCTGAGACACCTGCCCATACAGGTGGGGAGCAGGACCTACTCTCCGGACCTCCCACACCAGTTTCTCCACAGCTGAGACAAGGGAGGAAGAGAAACTTTCCTCATATTGCCGGAGTCTGACATCCACTGTTAGTGCCTCCTTACCCTTCCAGTTTACAACTGCCCGTGAGTTGGCATATGAGGAGGGTGCGCTCTGCACAAACTTCCTCCACATGGATTGTGAGCACTGGAGTTCATCTGGGTCTGTGGGTACCTGCTCGTCGTCTGTGTCACAGTAAACCAGCTCCCGCACAGCTAATTCCCTCAAGATAAGGAGAAAATTCCCTTTCATATAAGGAGAAAATACGACACACACTTGCACAACAGACCCTCTCTCTCGGACAGGACCAGCGCCCCCCCACCGGTACCCAGCGTGACGTCACGTGGTATGGAATACCAGGCTCTGTTTGGCCAGGTTGGGTCAGCCCCCACCCCCCCGGCTGTGCCCCTACCTGGAGTCTTGTGAAAATTAACCCTGTCCTGGCCAAACCCAGGACAAAGGGACATTGAAGCAGTGGGAGTCAGGTAGATTTTAGACATTTCTGAATTGTTTCCTAAATGTGATGTAAGTTGCAGTGAGACATTTACAGCAGTGTGAGAAGAGGCATTTCGAAATGTCAAATTGTATCTGTAAATTGCCATGTCTGGTAATAAACCCACCTGTCAAGTATCTGGCAACCGCAGCCTACTGGTGAATCTGATTTTGCTGTGTGCTCTTTCTCGAGTGAGTCACAGACAGAGCAAAACTAGTGATTCTTTCTCATACTCTCAACAATTTTTTTGAAATTTGGGTGAAAGCGAACATGAAACTGTGAAATTAAATACCCCAGCCAGTTAAAAGCAACTCTGGGGAGACAAAATTTTAAAGCTGTGCAGTTAAGCCCTTGAATCACAAATTCTTTAAACTAAGATTTGTTCTTCGAACCTGCTATGTAACATATAGCATATATGCATATAACCATGTTATATGCATAAGAAATTATAGCCTACAAAATCTTCCTTTAAATATCTGGTTCTCAATATATTGAGTATTGTCCTTGCTGAACATTTTGAGCACACATACAGTGTGATGTCTGATGGGCTTTAATTCTTTCACCTCAGCCATCTGATCTAAAGAGGGAAGCAAAATTATAGCAATAAATCTGTACCCTCTGATTCACCTTCCTGTTCTATTTATGATTTTTGCAACCAGGATGAATGAACTCCATAGTCAGCGTTCAGATGGGTGTATAGATAGCTTGTTTCTTTGCACATGTCCTCAGAACAGAATAGTAAATCTGGCTATTTGTGAAAACACTTCACTGCAATATTGTAATTATATTTCTTTTGGCATATTTGTGTTTAAAAATGGTATACGAGGTGAATGAGACAAAAAGCATTCTTGCAGTCCTACCCATGAAGGTCATGCGTAAGTTCATTAGATGTCAATTGCATTAAAACACTGAGAAGATGTCAGAGGTTCAAGGCCTCTGGATTATTTTAGCCTCCAACTACCCCTTACTATGGATAGTGGTACCTTCTAGAGCTCTTGAAATTTCCACTACTGTTTCCACAGTCAAATCTTTCTCCATGGTAAAATCTTTGTATGAGCAGGGAAAACAGATTTGGTTTGGTTTTTTCCTTTGCATCCAGTTTGGCAAGCAAACTCGATGTTTAAATGTACTTCAGTGGTCTTCCCCACCAAAGCTGAGGCTGGTGCTGCAGGGCTATTAACTCCTCTTGTGCAGTGGAGGCAGCTTAGTGAGGGAGTCTGAGCACATTCAGATCAAGGATGGTGCAGAGACTTGATCACAGGTCTCTGAGCCATCATCTTGTTGTCAGCCCTATTCAGGTGCCCTCCAAAAGGATGTTCATTTGGACAAAAGAAACATCAAGATGTAGCAAATACACAAAACTGGGGCTGAGAGACTTAACAGATAGTATCTTGTATAAGCACTAACTACAGTATATCCACAGCCTAATAAAGAACCAGACTGAACAGAAATGAGAGACTTGCCAGCTCGGTGCTGTGCCAGAAATCCACCTGGTATTTTAAACCCTGTTTTTGTCATTCTTTTCCACTTGACAAAGCACTTCTGCATGTGTTTATGAAATGCTTTGTTGTTGTGGGACATTACATGTCTTTGCCTTTACATTCCTATATGCTTTCCTGTAGACACTGCTTTACCTGGTATGGCATACAGCAGGATAGTTTTAGCACAGTTGTATAGCTGCAGAAAAAGATAAATCTGGTTTCTTTAGGAGTGCTATAGAAGTATTTACACAGATGACATTCCTGAAGCTCAGTAATAGCACAAATTTATTGGGGATGTTTCTCAAGTATTTAATATTCTCATATATACCTTTCCCCATCTCCCCTCACCCCCTACTTATAAATTCTAAAAACAGGGGTGGCTGTGACAAAAGAAAATAGATTTATCCCTATTTATGATAAAGCATGAAAATCCAAGTCACCTGAGGGAGGCCTATGAAATCACATACGCTCCAGACATCTAAAGATGCTGCAGGTTTTACTGAGAAGCCGAATGCTCTGGTGCAGCTGGTTTAGTTGTTAGTAACAGGAGATTAATTCAACTAGCTGATCTCCGAAATGCTGCCACTGCTGAAGTATGCTTGTAACAGGCCATGCTACCTTATCTTATGGGAAACCTCATGAGCCAGAGATAGAGTGAATTTCTTTTTTCTGTTTTTTTAGGAAGTTCCCATAGGAAAGCTGCTAGTCTATCAATTAATTATGTCCCTTGTTTGTTAGACGAGCCTGATGGAAAATATTAATTGTCCTTGAAAGACTGTTAGTTAGAAGGTCTCTGGGCTAGTGGGAAAATAAAGGTTAGGAAATGGCTGCTGTACCAGAAACGACCATGGAGGATATGCCAACTCTTAACAGGGTGCATTACCCAGTGCTTTTCAGACCCACAACGATGTGCCTGGCAGACACACCACTAACAGGGGTGTACAGAGTAATACGGAGTGCACTTTGGCAGGTATATTGGCTAGAGATTCAAGCTGCTGTGGATGCACAACAAAATAGGTGATCTCCCTATGCTTTTTTTGGCAGAAAGGTCATAAAGAATGAAATAACTTCTCCTCTTTTAAGTGACTCCACTTTAATCCAGCTGAGAAACAATACCAGGCTTTATTGGTGTAAAGAGGCTTTCCTTGCTCTTTGCCTTTATAGCTCCTATTCTACAAATCAATAAAAGACTGCAATATTTATGTGACATCTTGAAGTCTTCTATACAAAAGCTCACTCCAATAACAAATATATGAAAATTCTCTCCACTTTTTGTCTATTAGAGCCTTAACCTGGGAAATGTCAGCAAAGGACTGCTCAGTTGAAACTTGGCCCGCAGTTTTTCTTGAATGAAAAAGACATTGAGGTTGTGAGGTATTGATGCCTTCAAGAAAGATGCAGTCAAATTATTTTTTTATTTGGTTTACATCAACCTCTCTGCTTACTCAGTGCCCACAAATGAAGTCATTCACTTACAAATGAGTCTTAAAACAGAAATAACCACCTCCTGCAGCAATTTTCACCTCTAAGATGTGTGTTACCTCCACTGGAGTGGCACTGGGAAGGAAAATGGGAGGCTTTTTTGTTTGGGTTTTATGGGAAGACCTAGATTGACTAAAGCTTTGCCATGCACTCTTTTTAAGTTTCTTGTTTTGGTCATCTTCTGTGCCTGTTACCTGTCTCTCTCTTTGACAGTGTAAATTAATATTAACTGTTGCTAGTTCTGTTTTTACAGAGACGTTACCAGAAAAGAGTGGGAGGGCAGAAACCCCTTCACATCCTCACATTCTGCACTTAACTTAGCCAATTAGTTCCAATGTTGCAAAGTGTTTTTAGACCTAGATCAGATTCAGCAATTAGCAATGAAATATAGCTGTTGCAGAAGAGAGATGTAATATTCCTATTTGTTCTTTTGCATATACTGTGCATGATGGTTAAACATGATGGTTTGTTTTTTCTTAAAGCTGCTGAACAGACTGTTTTTAGATAAAGAATCTGACAGAGCCCATTAATGAGACGTCTGTTCCTTGCTGGTGCTAGCCACGGCCTCTTATTTTTTTAACTTTGAAAGCCAAAAAAGTAAATACTGCTGGGCTCTTGCCCTTTTAATCTGAAGATCAGATCATTCCCATAAGGAACTTGTATCTCTTTTTGTACAGCTGTACTCCTTCAAAATCAAGGGTCAGCATTTCAAAGTGGCTTATACATAAAAAGATTTAAATTTTGGGTTCTCAGTTGACATGTTCAAAAGGACTGCTCTTCGGAAAGTTGCAAGCCACCCACTATTAAAATATCGGATTCTGCTAGCTGGCTGCACAAAGTTCCCCGCCAAACACTGCTACTTTATAGTGATATTTTAAAGCGAGATCCTTTAACAAGAAAGAACATATCTTCTGAAAATAATGCCATCGGTTTGAATTTACCTTTGGGGCTGCAAAGCAGTATGGAAGGTCAAATGTGTGTCCTCTGGTTCTGCCTCCTTATTACCGGATGCACGTGAGGAGAGGGTCACCTAGGGACAAGGCTGAAGTCCTGTGGCTGTCAGTGGCACTGCATGGTGGCCTGGTACTGAGACAGGCAAGCTGAAGGGAACCTGCAGAAATTACGGGGTGCTCCCTTCAGCAAAGTCACTGTTGGCAAGCTCGGGTAAACACGGTTTGCATCTTCTCATTTTGGTACGTTTGCTCTCTTCTCAAACACATCAATCTGATAAGCTTGCATATGTGTTTACTGCTCTGTTGCTGTTTTTCTGCCATCCCCCAAAGCCTGGTGGAGGAAGTCAATTCCAAACTGCCACTCAGCAATAGGTAGTCACAAACAAAACTCATTTCTGAAAGCGGCGCACTCTGGGGTCAGAGTACATCCATGCCAGCCACTCTTAGTTTTGCCATCAACTTCTGAGGCATCTGGCAGTGACTTCAGCGGAGCAAGTTTGCTTTTAGCCAGCTGATGGTCTGCTTCCTGGGCACCTTTACAGCGCATAAAAACATCTCTTCCAGCAGGATTTTCACCTGGGGTAAATCTCTGAACTTCCATGAAAGTCAGCAGAGCTGTGTTGATTTATGCAAGCTGAGCATCTGACCTTTGCAACCCAACCAGCTTGAATTCCTGGGCAGCACTGTAATTCTGAGAGGACACTCTGCAGCTGCAGAAGGTGGTAAACATTGCTTATGGTATGTCGTAAAGAGTGCAAAACTTTCCAGGGAAAAGTCCTTAATTTCAATCACTCTGGTGTCTCATACTTCATAATCGAGAGTCTGTCACTAGTGAGGCTTTTTCCTAGTCTGCTATTTCAGTGCTAAAGAATGTGGTTCTTAGAAAGAGGCTTCTGCTGTTATGACTAAGACGGTGGTTTTTCAGTCTGGGTGTGTTAAAATGAGCAGCTTTTAAGTTATGGAAATTAGTCTATTAAAATAGAGGTTTTCATAGTTAAGTGGACTCAGTGTGTGAAAAGACAAACAGAGCAAGCCTCACTTGGTGCTCCACGTGAATCTGGAGCAACACTTCATCAAAGTCAGTAAATTTAATGTAAATAAAGTAAATCCAGTTTGAATGAGTCTGGAATCAAGTCTCATGTTTTCAGATGTCTGTGATGGTTTCAGACCCGACTGGAAGCTGTTGAGAGACTGCCACTGGATGATTTTAAGCGCACACAGAAGAGTACCGCTATAAAAATGATGGAGTATCGCTACTCGTTAGCTGCAAGCTCAGAAGGTGAAATAGATAAACTTCACAGCCAAAAAAGAAAGTGGGTCTGCAAGCTGTTTGAAGGATATCTATATGCCATGCATTTGAGGGTGAAAGAGCACCTGCTGAATTGTCTGTCTGCATATAGAGTGTGGGGCTGTTGTAGCTGCCATGTCACTGCTGTGTTTGCCACATGCTGCTTCCATGTCCTTGGCACAAACTGCCTGTAGGCACAGAAGAGGTAACTTGTTTAGATCATAGATGGTTTAACTTTTAAATAAGTGGCTGTTATCATGAGGTGGGATTTAAGGTAGATTAAGTGATTTAGGAGTCATGCATAATTTTTTGCATTTGCTCTGTACTGTATTGTCAGTCCTCATCACTTCGGGGACCACCACCATTAGTAGTGGGGCTTAAGTTTCCTGTGCCAGGGCTTCAGGGCTAGAGAGTGTTCCTGTTATGTGGCCAGGATTAGTGGCCTCTAACAGCCGACCTTTGATGCTTAGTAAATCAATAACTTTTAGATTTACAGATTTCCCATGATGTTCATGCAAAGAGAGATTTCCCAGGTACTCTACATTGGGTACAGAAATGTCCCTGCCCTGGCCTCACAACTTGGAGGATTTATAAGGGTATCCATGGGGATTCTACTGAAGTGCAAAGGCCCAATTTACTAACAGGAGTGGGAAGAAAGTGAGAAAATTAGCTGGTTAATCCGAACAAGAGGATCCAAACTTTAAAAGTTCTGGTTTGCATTTGAAAATGTCTACTACCATCTTATCTCTTCATAGTTTCACAGCTCCTGCTGCTTGGCCAGATGGCAAGTTGATTAGTAGCCCAAGCAGCTCTGATGACTTTTGCCAAGAGCTTGATGGTGAGGTGGTGCTGTGGATTTGTATGCCTTTTTTCCTGCCTTCACTGGATGCAGCAGCAGAAAGCTGATACCAAGGCAAAGCAAAGCACATTCGTATGTCCTCTTTTCTGTGAGCAAAACACTGTTATGTGTTGGAGGGTTTCTGATCAGCAGCTGCTGGCTAGAATGATTTGGACCTTGGAATACATTTTGGTTCCTTGTTTGCATCGGAGAGGTATGGAAAACCCTGAGGCTCTCAGTTCTGTTTATTCTAAATTTAACTTTAATGATTTTTTGTGGAGGAGCATAATCTGAATTGCCCTAATATACTGGGCAAGACATTCTTGATGTAAATCAGACCACCTCCCCTGACAGCTGATGTCCATCAGTTGAGGATCTGGCATGCGCTGTTTTATTACTTACTGATACTCCTGTGATATTCAGATCCTGCAAAAGTAAAAGCCTTTCCAATGGGGTCAGATAAAACAGGTCTTTCTGGAAACATTGCTTCACAGGGATGATAGGTAGCAAAATTCTTCCCCACCACTTGTCTTGTGGTCTCAGAAATGCTCCAGTTGGAGTAGACTGGATGGACTGGGCTGACACTTTTTCATCATTGTTATGCCGTGGTCAGCAGAGGCCTCAGACTTACATGTTTCTGAAAAATTTGATGTTGCTTTAGTTACTCTGCGCTGGATTCAAGATGTTCCGGTGATGAGACTGTTAGCTCTCAGCACTGTGACTTAATGGCAGGGGTCTACAGAGTAAGAGTAAGGTTTGCTTCTGTGTCTGTGTTACCAGTGTTGACACTGCTTTGGAGACCCTCCTTCAGGATTTGGTTGGTCACGCAGAGAAAAGGTGGAAAGATACAATTTGTCTTCTCCTCATACATGATTGCTTCTCAGCACAAACACTCAACCCTTGCATGCTTGAGTGGTGATTTCAGTAAGTCGTAGGCAAGCAGGGAGTGTCAACTTTTGACCTTGCATCTTTTGCTTTTTTTCTCTGTTTCATTTGTAAATTCTAGGCCTGGTGCTAAGGTAAGCATCTTCAGGATAATTGCCGTTCTTGATTTCTTCCTCCTCTATTATAAAATTAAAAGGCTTTTGAAGCTTCTGATCCTGCAAATGAGAGCACTACTGGGAATTTGAGTGCATCTTTGGCTTTATTAGAGCTAGTCCAGAAAGTAAATTTACTTAGGTCTGTTAGTGTTTGCAAAGGCAGGTTTTGATCCTGTAAACTGTCATGCAGGGGGAAGAGGGCTTCGCAAGCATTTAGAGAGATAGGAATGAGCCCATAACAAGTGCACCTCTAAGTCATTTAGAAGCTTGTAATCTTGCTTTAATGTTAGCACACCTTCAGCAGAGTGAGCTTCACTTGCAACTATGTCTGACAACACTTAACTCAGGATCCAGTTAAGTGCAGCTGGGAGGTGCTGGCTGAAAATGTTGGCTTGAAAACTGCATATGCTTCATCCGGTCCAGATATTGCTGACATAAATATAGGTGAGGAGAGTCTCTACAACTGTCAGTGCATTTACATCACTGTAAAACTTGTGTGATGTCTGCTGTCTGCCATGAGACATGTTGTTTAATTTTTTCATGTCAGGATTTTTCTTTCACTTTTATTTTAGTTTGGTATACCAAACATTTCAACATATGTAATTTATTTGTAGAAAACTTCAACCTTGGATGATGAAGACGTGGTCCTAAGTGATTCTGAAGTATGAGGTATAGCAAAAACATGGTAGCTGATGACTAATGTACTACTGATTCTTCCAGGTCACTTCTTGGGAGTTGTGCGCGGGCTGAAATTAATCAGGTGTTTAGTCCGTTTTGATAAGGAAATGTCAGGTTTAGGCTATGACATAAAATTAAATCAATAAGCTCAACAAAGCTGTGAATGGGGAGCTGGCCGAATAAGCAGAGGGTAGAATCCCACAGCTCCGTTTGCAAAATAATAGCTGCTCTCTAGAACAGCCAGGATGAGATTTTACCCTGGATGTTACCAGGGGCTTGCAAGAGGGTGTGGGAAGGTTGGTAACCGCTGGAGCACTTAGCGGTAAACTGACAGGCATCAGGCAGCCATGCAGCTCACGTTGAGAAGACTTTTGAACTGCAGATGTTACTTCAAAGCTAATGCAAACTTCAAGGCATTAGGGGTAGTTCTTTATAGGAGAAGGCCAAAAATGTTTCACAGATGAATTCTGCAATACTTTGTGTCTCTCTGTAGTGAGGGAAGAGAAGAGGCAGTTGAATAGCCTTCTAGCCTCCCTCACCTCCCCGGTTGCCCTTAAGCAACAGATATGGGGTTCTGGAATGTGAGCGTCAAGCAAATGAGGACGTGGGTGAAGGCCCATCCAGGGGGTTGCCTAGAGCAATTAAGTCAGCCCCAAGCATTATGACTGCCCCAGCTAAGGAAAAGATGAGGGCAATTGTCATAGGCAGTTCCCTTCTGAACGGAACAGAGTGCCAACCAGACCCATCCCACAGGGAAGGCTGATGCCTCCCTGGGGCCTGGGTTAGAGAAGTTGCTAGGAAGCTCGCTGGTCTGGTGCGGCCCTCTGATTGTTAGTGGCTTTTGTTTATGCAGGTTGGCAGTGATGAAGTCACGGAGAAAAGTCCAAAAGCCAACAAAAGATACATCAGGGCAAGGGGGCAACTGGTTAAAGGACCAGGTGAATGGTCCTCAAACCTGTCAGTGTCAGGCAAGAACACTGATAGGAACAGGAAAACTCACATGATTAACATGTGCTCAGAGGCTGGTGCCATCAGTGGAATTTTGGTTTTTTCGATCATGGGGAGGTTTACATGGCATCAGGCCTTCTGGCAACAGATGGAGTCCAGCTCTCTCAATGGGGGAAAAGGACTCTCACAAGAAATGGTGAGGTTCTCAAGAGTGGAAGGGGTAATGTAACCACGCTCCCTAGAGATGACCCTAGGCATGGCATGCCAATGTAGGGGGTGAGATTGAAAGCCCAGTTCAAATGCATTTACACCAATACAGAATCACAGAATGTTCAGTGTTGAAAGGGACCTCTGTGAGTCATCTAGTCCAAACCCCCCTAACGAAACAGGGTCACCCAGAGCAGACTGCATAGGACTTTGTCCAGGCGGGTCTTGAAAGAGAATCCACTACCTCCCTGGGCAGCCTGTTCCAGTGCTCCGTCACCTTCAGAGGGAAGAAGTTCTTCCTCATGTTCAGACGGAACTCCCCATGCTTCATTTTGTGCCCATTGCCCCTTGTCCTGTTGCTGGGCACCACTGAAAAGAGCTTGGCCCCATCCTCCTGACACCCACCCATGAGCTATTTATAGGCATTTCTAAGGTCCCCTTTCAGCCTTGTCCTCTTCAGGCTGAACAAGCTCAGCTCCCTCAGCCTTTCCTCATAGGTGAGATGCTCCGGTCCCCTCATCATCCTCGTAGCCCTCCGCTGGACTCTCTCCAGAAGCTCCGCATCTTTCTTGAAGTGGGGAGTCCAGAACTGGACAGAGTACTCCAGATGGGGCCTCTCAAGTGCACAGAAGAGGGCATGGGCAACAAAGAGAAGGAGCTGGAAGCCATTGTACAGCAGGATAGCTGTGACTTGGTCGCCATCACAGAAACGTGGTGTGATGACTCTCATGACTGCAGTGCTGCAATGGATGGCTATAAGCTCTTCAGAAGGGACAGGCGAGGAAGGAGAGGCGATGGGGTGGTCCTGCGTGTTAGGGAGTGTTTTGCTCGTATAGAGCTCAATGATTGTGATGATAAGGTCGAGTTCTTATGTGTTAAGGTGAGGGGGAAGTCAGCAAGGCAGATATCCTGCTGGGAGTCTGTTATAGAAAACCCAACCAGCATGAAAAGGAAGATGAAGCATTCTACAAGTGGCTGGCAGCAGTCTCACAATCGCTAGCCCTTGTTCTTATGGGGAAATTTAACTTACCGAACATCTGCTGGAAACACAACACAGCAGAGAGGAAACAGTCTAGGAGGTTCCTGGACTGTGTGGAAGATAACTTCCTGACACAGCTGGTAAGTGAGCCTACCAGCGGAGGTGCCTCGCTAGACCTGCTGTTTACTAACAGAGCAGGACTGGTGTGAGATACGGTGGTCGGAGGTTGTCTTGGGCTTAGCGACCATGAAATGATGGAGTTCTCCGTTTGTGGTAAAGAGCGGGGCCAGCAACACCACCACCATGGACTTTCAGAGGGCAGACTTTGGCCTGTTCAGGACGCTGGTTGAGAGGGTCCCCTGGGAGAGAGTTCTGAAGGGCAAAAGGTCCAGGCAGGCTGGACATTCTTCAAGGAGGAAGTCTTAAAGGCACAGGAGCAGGCTGTCCCCATGTGCCACAAGTAGAACCGTCAGGGAAGACAACCGGCCTGGCTGAACAGAGAGATCTTGCTGGGACTCAGAAAAAAAAAGAGGGTCTACCAACTGTGGAAGAAAGGACAGACAATACCAGAGGAGTACAGGGGTCTTGTTAGGTCATGCAGAGAGGAAATGAGAAAGGCAAAAGCCCAGCTAGAACTCAGGCTGGCCATTGTTGTAAGGGACAACAAAAAGTGTTTTTACCAATACATCAACAACAAAAAGAGGCCCAAGGAGAGTCTCCATCCCTTATTGGATGAGAGGGG
>Ga0065711_1009059_pt1 | contig 11700 bp, 11 predicted proteins | sample Hoacrofraction12_FD_59098 | JGI IMG/M metagenome (GOLD analysis project Ga0065711, IMG submission 59098) | Hoatzin crop microbial communities from Cojedes, Venezuela - Epithelial fraction 12 v2 (version 2) | ecosystem: Host-associated > Birds > Digestive system > Esophagus > Crop | place... | reverse complement strand
AGTTTGGTGTCATCAGCAAACTTGCTGAGGGTACATTCTAACTCTTCATCCAGGTCATTGATGAAGAAGTTAAACAAGACTGGGCCCAGTACTGACCCCTGGGGGACACTACTGGTTACAGGCCTCCAACTAGACTCAGCACTACTGATGACAACCCTCTGAGTTCTGCTATTCAGCCAGTTCTCAATCCATCTCACTGACCACTCATCCAGCCCATGCTTCCTGAGCTTCCCTAGGAGGATATTATGGGAGACAGTGTCAAAAGCCTTGCTGAAGTCGAGGTAGACAACATCCATGGCTCTCCCCTCATCTACTTAGCCAGTCATGTCATCATAGAAAGCTGTCAGATTGGTCAAACATGATTTCTGCTTGGTGAATCCATGCTGACTACTCCTGGTAACCTGCGTTTATTGACCAAAACTGGAGAATACCACTCCTCCTTTTGAAGCATGAGGGAATAGCATTATTTAAGGATGTCATGAATAGAAGATTCCTCTTATTTCTCTTGTCCAGCCTCTGTATGTATTTGTTACAAGACAGTGTAAGTGCAGGTTTACATGGCCCCCAGTTGGTAGTGATGAACCAGTGCCCTGTGTGAAATCCAACCCTGAAGCTGGGAAGTGTAATAATGCCTGGTTTGGGGGCTGGTGTCTGGATCTGTCCATTATCAGAAAAAAAAAGTTCTTGTTACCTACTATCTGTGACTAATCCAGTATTCACATCTAATTTCTTCTAATTAAATTGCTATTTCTGTCTTCCTTAACTTATTTTTAGATAACTGCAGAAATAAAATTTCTCAGTTTCTCATGCTACAGTGGAGTTACACATTGGTTTTTTGAAATGCCAGGCCTTAACTGTTGCCTAATTTTATTTTCTTTGTTTAGTTTCTTTGTCTTATTTAGTATTCATTGATGGAAAATAAGGATACTCCATTGTTTATATTTGTTGATGTTTTTGTTGTGTTATGTAAGTCAGTTAATTTGGCTAGCTCGTGATGTGTTTTTGTGTCTAAAATTGTGAACAAAAGATTTTAGTGACAGTAAGATGGTAAAAAGTTTTGGCATAAAATTCAGGAGTAAATTTGACAAATTAATGGAAACAATGAAGAATGAGATATGCACTTTTTTCTTTATAGATATCTAGACTTCTATAATATTTTGACCTTGCTACTTTCTAAATTCCGATGTCATGTTCAAGATTATTACTCTGTAAGGTAATAAAAGAATCTTCCAAGTAAACTTAAAATAAGAGAATTGTTACAGAGTCTTGATCTTCCTCAAAACTATTTCTAATGCTTTGTAGAAATGGAAGAAGAGCTGTCAATATGGGGAGGAGGGGGAAAAGAAATGTAATTCTATTTCAAACTGTAGGCTTTCTTCTTCAAAATTCCTCTATCTGTAATAGTCTGTTTTGAGAAAGAACTTGATTTTAATACTTCTGACTTCTTGACTTAGAGTTTGAATTTCTAGCAAGTTTTGGCCAAAAGGATCTGCATATTTGTTAGGGAAAAATATTTTTTAATAATACTTCTTTCTCCTAACCAGAGATGAAGATATTGGCTTCTTTCCATACATATACTCTGTTGTAGCTAAAAGAATGCTAGATGCGTGATGTTACATTCTGTGTTGGAATAAACTTCTTTCTTCTCATTTTCTTGCCAATTTCCCAGAATTTAGAGGGATACTGAAATAAGTTTCCATCAAAGTTTTTTCCAGCATCAGCAGCTTTTTACGTTACGATTTTTTGGTTGATTTTTGTAGGGTTTCCTTTTCTTTGCAGAGTGACATGCTTCTTGATACAGAAAAGAGTGAGAAAAGACTTTAGTCGTTTTGACAAACACATGGAATATTTGACCTTTTTTAATTCAAGGTGGGAGCCATTGCACTTACTGGGGGCCTTTTATTTAATTTCAGTGGCTCTAACCAACTCAAATAACACCTCTGTAAGTGTTTCAAAAATGCATCCTGAAGATATTAGATTTACAGTACTAGAGGAGATTTTATTTCCTTCCCAAGAAAACCTGAGCTTCATCTACATAATGATTTAGAGTGGAAGATTGGAGGCCCTCTTCTCCCTTCTGCAAACTCAGTGGCCAGGAATATTTGGTTTCAGAGGATCCTTCCAAAAGGATTAGGAAATAGTTTTCTGGCAAATTCCCTACTCTGTGAACTAGTACATTTGCAACAAAGTTTATTTTACGCCATTTGACAACCTGATGTCTAGTTCTGTGGCTTCAGGGCTGAAAAGCCTTACTATGCAAAGGGCATATTTTTAAAGTGCTCTGTCTAAAAAACCTGCAAAACTTACAAGTCCCCACTGTGGAGAACCTTTGTCAGCAGTTGAAAATGAGAAACAAAAGGATGACTGTCTATTCCTAAACCATTAAAGCAAATATGTACACACTTTTAGAAATAGCAAGAGACTAAGGGGGAAAAAAAACCCCAAACAACAGAAGGACACAAATCTTGTAGTGTTTTTTTCAGCAAATATCCAGCATAGAAAAGAAAGCAGTATCCATCATTTAATTCCCCCTTTTTTTTGTGTGTGTTTTAAATGATCTTGATGGCAGAGAATGTATTTGGATTCTCCTGCTGCTTGTTCATGCCGTGTGACAAAACCACTCCAGTGAAAATGTGTTGAAGTGCTCTTGAAAGTGGGCAGCGAGACTTTTGCAAGTTCCAAAGCACGCGGTGCCGGAGGAGTTTGTGCAGCTGCATAGTGTGTTGGGGTCTGTTGTACAAGGGTACGTAACTAACTTCCCTGTATGATAGGTGCTGCAATGTGCTTCATCTTCAAAGTTGTGGGGAACCTTGAACTCCTGATGAAATCAATTAAAATGGAGGGTATATTCTACATTGTATAATGAAGGCCTGTACCTTAAAATAAACAACACTTGACAATAATAGAAAGTTGGATAATAGGTGGTTCGAGTTGCTTATACGGATTCAGAGCATGTATCTCAGCTTAACGCTTAAGGACAGTTTATGGTCTCCATCTTAGTTTTAAGAGTCACTTATGATAAATACCTACAGGAATGACATTTAGACACATCTATCTGTTGCCAAAATCAGATTGTTTATTGCAAACTAGGAAACAAATTTCATGATCAGAGCAGCAAAAAGCAGACAGAGGAAACCTTTCATTTCTATCATTAGTCATACTTAGTTTTCAATAGCATGAAGGCTGTTCTGTGCTTTATATAGGCCTCCTGCTGAAGATGACTTTATTTCATCAGCCAGCTTCTGTTTTTTGCCATTCCCTAGAGGTCTTGCATTAAAGGAAATCTGTTGATCACCACTAGACACATTCATTTGCTTTCCATCTTCGGGATAGCTGCTCTGTTCTGTGTGTTGATGCATAATAAGTATTCCTCTATTTGTTCTGATAACACCCCTCCGCCCCCCTCCCCCCAGCAGATTTCAGCTTTATTGCAGCAACTAAACATTCTGGAGAGTATTTGGCTTCTGGTGTTCTGCTGCATGTTTGACCAAAAGATAATTTCTTCACCTCTTCTAGTAAATACAAATATGTTTTTCTGTTATCAGAATCAAATGCCTTTTTTATATTGTCAGAGAAATAAACTACTGAACTTTAACTGAAAATATGTCCTTTTATTAATCCTCATCCATTGTATTGAATCATCAATCAACTCAGCGTTTCATTATCTTTTCTGGATAAATATTTGGTTGAAGTTGCTTCATAACTCCTCAGTTGTTTGTCCTTTCAGGAGATTTTGAGAACACTTTCAACTTTACTTTGTACTTTTACTTAAGTTTAGCTCATGTAGTATAACACGTGTATTTGTGTGGTTAAATATATAATGCCTCTGAGAGAAAATAATTGAAAACTTCACTCTAATTTGTATTGTTTTATGTTTCCTGAGCAAGTAGGTGTACTGTGCTGTTACTGTTCCTTCGTAGGAATAGTTTGCTTCGTTGCTCTTGCATTCTTCCCTGATTCTCAGAGGATTCTGTACTGCTCATATATGGTAGATATCTTGCTGCATGTGTTTAACGGAAATGATATTTTCGTTTGGAGTTAAGATGCAAAGAAATAGGCAGTCTTAATGGTCTTTGCAATGTATCAGTAGCAGTCTGTAAGTATCAATAACTCAGTCTAAGTGTTTTTGTTTTTTTTTTTTTAAAGCAGTTGTATGGAGAAATGGAAAACTCCTGCAAACTGAGTGGTCTTACATGTTTAAAACCAATGATTTTTGTTTCAGTGCTGTGAGGTCATGCTTCTCCCTATGGGAAGAGGTGTGCTCTAAGTCCACAAATCGGATGATCTCAGTTTATTTCTACTACTTCAGATTATTTCCAAAATAACCTGTAGAAGTCAGTTGGAAGAGATGATGTGGTTTTCTCTTGGTCTTTCATGTGATGATGCTTAAGAATTGATTCTTCCATGCAATCTATGGATTTGACTGGTTTTCTGTCTTTCAGAAAACCTCGTTAGTCATAAACTGAAACAAATGTTTTACCTGCCTGTTATGTAAGGAGAAAGCATTGCAGTTTTTTTAAGCAATTTTCATTTGCTTTTATGGAAGGGTAACGGATGCATTATGCATGATGTGCCTCCTCATTCGGATGCAGCACTACTCTGTCTTTCATTCACGCATTGATCTCCCAAGCTCTTATCCTCTCAGGCTTTGTTTTCATTGCATTTAATATACCTTTGTTTGGTATCAAAACTCATTTTTAATAAAAGTGACAAGGTAGATTGTTCTGTGTGAACGCTGCCTTTTTTTGTGTGCCTGAACTGATAGAGTGTGGCAGGGGAAGAGCAAGGGTTTGATTTGGTTTTGTTTTGCTCAGAAGAGTGGTGAAGTCTTCCCTGCTTTGTCCCTCTGTAGTCAGCCTGTCTACGGTTGCCTCACTGCTCTAGTCAGTTGTTATAGACATTAATAAACCCTGCCATGAACTTTATATAAAGTTGTTATTTTTACAAAAAAAAAAAAGGCTGGGCAGTATTAGTAATGTAAGTACTGAAGGTTAGAACAGGCTGTTCTCAACTTTAAAAGCATTGGTCAGACTTCAGCTGCTGTTTCCCACCTCTACCCTTTTTTTCACTAAAATCTGGGTGAGTGAAGCAACAGGAGAAGCTAATAGCTTCAGCTGAGCAACTAAAACACATCCTTATATTTATTTGCTACTTTGCGTTTGCTGCAAATGTGTGTGGGGTTGTTTTTATCTTAAGATCATCTCCTGGATAAAAATGTTTGGGGTAGGGACTACGAGGTCTTACATGTGTTGGTTGTGGCTAGGACAGTGGGATCCCAGCCTAAGAGCTGCTCTTAGATGCTGCTATTAGGTACTTAAATTATTATTCTATTGCATTCTGTGTATTTTACATAAATTATAAAAAGTGGTAGCATTTTAAGTTTTTTGTCTTGTGGTTTTGGGTTTTTAACAAAGTTGATATTTTTGTGTAAAGAATTTCCTTTTATTTGTGTTTTTTCACTTGTACTTAAAAATGGGAAATTGTAATAAGGCACTGCAGGATCTGAGCTAGGGTGTAATAATTTACACGTATGTTAAGCATAGTCATTAGTATGGTGTCTAGCAACACAGCAGGCATGACTTATTACACAATATTGTGTTTGCTTATTGCCTAAGTGGGAAGGCAAAGCGGTTCTAACTGATTACATATTACAGGGCTCAGTTGTAATAGTCGATTTCCCCACTGTTCCTCTTGTGTTTTGCAGGAAAATACCATGATAGTGTTATGAATCAATTACCAAGTAGTCATTAGGAGGGAATGCATATTGAATATATTAATCACTTCCATAATAAATTATATGACTGCACAATAAAAACACGTGTATGGTATTTGCAAACAGCTTACCATAAGTCTAAAATTTTTTCCTGTATTATTCAATTAAACCCATAAATAGGAGAGCAAGGCATTGAGGAAACACCTTACAGGAGCTCAGGCGTAACAAAAGCACGGGGGCTGAGAAATCCCAGCAGCCTGAGAACCAGAAGGTGGTGCAGACCGCAGCACAGAGGTGTTCCAGTGCTCAGGATGCTCGGATCCATGCGTGGTCACTTCTATAGGTCACCCAAGGGGATGATGGGCTGACTGGGGTGGGCTGGGCCCTGGCCAGGTGGTTGGTACCTGCGCAGGGCTGGGTGCCACGGGGGCTCGCAGCCTCCCAGGCCGAGGGACGCTTCGCTGTGGGTATGGACATGAACTGGCCTTCACTGGGGCACGGAGCTGCGGCGCAGGCAGTCCTTGTGCCACGCTGTGTCTGTCTAAAGGACTGTTGGTTCCAACTCTGCCAGCGCCACCTCACCAGCTTGCTCTGCAGATCCTGCATGTGACACTAGAGCTTCTTGTTCCTTTTTTAAACCTGTTTGCTCATTCTCACATCTTCTGAAATGTCATCACTGCGACCAGCGGAAGCTTTTTTCCTCAGAAAAGTATACCTTAACTTCAATATGTTAATTTTTCCACTTTTCTTTATTGTGTAGTATGTTTTCGAAAAAGACCTTCTACTTGTATTTTCTTTGCTGTTAGTGGCTGAAAATTTTGAGAAAAAAAAATGGGGAAATAAGTAAAAAATTGTCCTCTTTAAGAATGTTATACATTTAAGAAGGCATGCATTTAATCAAGATATAGAATATGTTTGACCATTATGGAGTTGGGGAGGTAAGGCTATTAATAGTTTCTCATTTAAAAATACACAAAAGAAACAAAAACCTGTAAATGATATTTTGCGAAAAGTTATCCAATTGGCATAGAATGTGGGGAAGTAATTGCTTGGGAAATGTCATACAGCAAGACATTAATACACCCTTATATTTTACTGTATATAATATCAAAATAATAATTTCACAGCCTGATGTTCATGACATTTCAAAGTCCTTGAATAAATTTCTTTAATATTTAAAATCAGTAATACATGCTTATCACCTTTTTCATATTCTTCTTAGTTTTCCTTCCTCTCAGAATAAAAGGAAAATGAATTATTTCCTTAGTTGAACAGTTTTTCTGTTGTCTCTGGCAGAAAGCCTGATAATAAGTTGTACAAATTACATGGAAGCATAAAATACGTCTTACAAAGTGCATGATTGAATGCACATCTCATTTTGGGGTAGGTAGGCCTGTATCAGGCTGCGGATACTTCACTGAATCAAGTAAGATGATTTGAACTTGCTGTTCAGTGATATAAATGAAGCTTTGAGAAACTAGGGTGTATGTGCAAAATTTAAAAAAAAAAAAAGGGCAGCCTGGAAAATGTAACATTTACTGTGTACCTCTAAATGTCTCCTTGGGAACTACAGGGGCTATTATCTCCTAATGTTTCTTGGTCACACCAGGTTATATGTGTTAGAGCTTCCTGGAGCAGAGACAGCCATTTAATCTGAATTAGGCCAGAGGGTGCATGGGCCAGTGGAGCAGCCACAGTGGCACGCAGTTGCTGTTGCTGCGACTTGTCATCTTTGTGATGGAGCCCAGACTGAAGTCCAGGCTGACCCTGGTGGTGTCATCTTCAAGTCTTGCGGTGTCAGCTTGCACATGGAGGTGAGGTGGGTGGTCCTGTGTCACTCCCAGGAAACTGAGCGCAATACAGCCAGCTGGGACTTGTCTGGCTCCTTCCAAATCTATGGAAATAAATGTTTTCGGAGAGCCCAGCACCTTCTAGTGGACCTTGATGAGCTTTGCTGATGGTGGCAGCATCGGCCACCCTTTGCGCCCCAGGGCCAGGCTGTGCTCCTTCTCCAGTGGGGTCATCTTGAGTCGGTAGAAGTTGGATGGACCGAAGCTCTGCAGCATGAGTAAGTTTATCCACTGACATAAAGTCATTTCTGTATTTAAGTGGCTTTTAGATTTGTAGCAGGCATGCCAGAGACTACTGAAATCAGTGGGACAAAGGATGCAGTCCATGGTTAATTGAAGTATAAACCTTCCTAAAAAAACCTAATATTTATGTGCTTGTGAACAGAGTAGTTCACCATTGCCAGGGCCCTTCTGTTAAATACGCATTTTATGTAAACTATATTTTTTAAATCAAAATGTTGAAATGGGGTAGTGAATGATTGATAGCACTTCTTCTCTTAGTATTACTTAACGTAGAGAAGTAAAATTCTAAGCACCTGTGGACTGATGAAAAAACAGTGCTCTCATAGATGAGGATTGACATGACACTTCTTCAAAACTGCAGGACTTCAGAAGCTTCATTGAAATTCAATCGCTTATGTAGGGTGCTATAAACATGAAACTGCTATACATGACACCTCTTAAACTTTCAGCAATAAGAATCGTGAGAACAGAGGAACACAGGAGATCTGCTGACTAGAGCCTCTTTATGTGCAGAACATTTCGTTTAAGAGACTGACTGTTACGATTGTCCACCGTTGTACCATTTGCAGTGTTTTCTCATGTGCATCATTTCTATGTGCTTTTTCACTGCAGTTAATGCTTTTCCAGGAGACCTGTCCTTGAAATACAGATGGTTTATTAATCCTTCTAGGCAGTGTGAGCGTATGAGATGAGAGACGTTCCTGGGTCTTACAGTGTGATCCGTCCCATGACTGACAATTAGATGCTATCATACTGAAAATGTTTCATGTGGGAGGATTCACAAAACTTTTTTTTGATGCTTTGCTTTGCCAGTGTGCATACGTACATCAGGGCCACGTACCATGTGCAAATGCCCCCAAATATATTTGTCTCAGAAAACTATATTTTCTACTACTTCAGGAAAAATGAAAGGCTCTTCTAAAAGCCAAACTATACATAAAGTAGGAAGATAAAAAGTCTCAGTACTCAGAAATTCAATTCTTAGAAATGGTTTTCTTAATATGTGAAATACAGTACAAATACTACAACTATTAATACAGCAGCACAAATAATCATAATGCTGTCTCCTTTGAAAGTTACATAAATGCAGTAGCATTTTGTATATCTCTGGATTTATCATAAATTTCAGTTTTTGATGGGTGGAGCAAAATGGGATTTCCTTGCAAAACATCAAATGGACGATAGGACACAAAACCCATGTATATACTTTCTTTTGGTTTTATCCAAGCAGTTATGCATTATTCAAGGTGAAAACCTCTTGTGTTAATCTAGAAAACACAAAGCATCGCTAATACTGCTGCTTTTTCTCTCACAAGGAAGGGAATAACGTTTTAACATGTTTAACTGATGCTACTTTGTAAACCACATGATCTATATCCCAGTAATTTGGTTTTGTTCTTTAAAAAAATTTTGCTAATGAACCACAGTGAATAAATAAGGGAGAACAGACAATGTTTCCAGAGCTGCTTAAAAAGCAACCTTAAAAGCCCATGTCTAAAAAGGACCCACATGTGGTCTTTGCTAGAATCATTCACCTAGGTTGCCAGGAAGGGGAGTCCCTGTTCTTAAGAGTGGTTACAGGAAAAGATGGTCTTGTCAGCTGGAATGAAGTCAGCAGACAATACGAATGCTGAAATGTCAGGTCCTGGAAAATCACATTTAACTTTTTCAAGCATAATTGTATGTTGCTTTAAGTGTTCTTTCTACATTAAAGAAATTTTGTTAATAAATAGCCCACTATTCTAGTACACTGTTGGTGATTTTTTTAATATTGTGTTTTGCTTGCTAATGAGGCTTTTCAGATGCTTTTTGTATTATTGAAATGGTATTTTTTCGTATAATTGAGTGGTTGCTTTCCAATGTTTGGGGATATCTTTGAGAAAGGAATAGAATTGTTACTTTCAGAGATGTTGCTGCTGAAACAAGCTGGTGTGAATTTGAATTCCATCTCCAAACTATCTTAGGAAAGCCAAGAAAAGTGAATGGAGTCTGCCCATGAAAATGCTAGCTTATGTAAGAGTACCGGAACCAGGTTTGAAGTATAAACAAATGCCTAGTGTAAAATTGACTGCACAGGAGTGGGTCATTGAAGTTGTGAGTAAAACTTGTTAACATGGATTGAAATAAAAAAATCCAAGATGTATTATATGGTGATAGGGAGCACTGAAAGGATACCTTGCTGTAAAAGGTGTATTGCAGACAAATACACTGATATTTGCTGTATATAGCACAAATATTGCTATCAAATACATACAATAATATTGGGCAATCATCTAAGAGACTTTTGAAGTGTGTATGGGACAAGCCAAGATGTAGAATATTTGAAGCGGCAATAGTAAAGTCTGAAACATAGAGGTAGGTGGATGCCCTAACAAACACAAGTTGAGTACATGTAACCTACTGTTTTACAAACACTAGGAAGTGAACTGTGTATCCTGCTATCTGAAAATGTTCCATTATTTTATTGAATGGTAAATGTATTATGATAACTGGAAGAGGTTGTCAGATGATATTGTACCTTTTCAGAAAATGTTATTGGTAAGTTTGAGACAGGATCTGAGCTGGAAAAATAACTCTACACAGGGCTGTGCAGGCTACAATTATAGCTAACAGCTGTTTCTTTTCAGCAAAAGCACAGATAATAAAAAATTCCTCCAATGCATTTGTTAAAATTTTGGTGTGTAAAATCAGAGATTCCTCTTCTTCGAAAATTGGACTCTCCATGATATTCTGACACTTTCTTACTTTTCCACATATTTTTCCTCCTGTTGCTCGCAAGTGGCAGAAGGTCTGTGAGTGCCGTGGTGCTCCCCAGGCCACACCGTGCTCAGAAGCTGGTGGGAACAGCAGTTCTGCTCCAGCTCTTGGGGAGAGGTTGTTCCTCTGCCTTTGAACAAGCGTGGGATGTACCTCATCCATTACTTAGAGAATAACTCCTTGAAGTTTGCTTCAGAAGGCGGCCATGTGCTTTTGGGGGATTTTGGGGAAAGGAGGGATGAAAAGAATGTATTTTTCTTTTCAGTAACAGCAAGACTGAAACTCCCATGGAAATGGGATCTTGATGGATTTAAAAAAGAAAAGGAAAGTAAAAAAGACTGTTTTACTGTAGCAAAATAATATAAATGGATCTATGAATGCATGCTTACACATTTCAGAGCAGTATCTTAGTTCACTAAAAATGGGGATAACTATCAGCTCTGGAAACTTGAGCAAAAGATAAAACCACTCATAAAAAGCCCTTGAGCTCAACTATCTTACGGATAAAAATCTTAAATTGACTATAAGCCAAGAGAATTGAGCAACGCATTGGTATACAGCTATAGAAATAATTTCAAGCAGATTTTTTTCTTTATTTCGACTACTTGGTCAGTATTCACCTCCCTGAGAAACAAAGTGAATAGTCTCCGAGTTGCCTGAATTTGCTTGGGGAAATTATGGTAATCAGGAAGCCACATCAAGATGGTGAGGGTGGTACTTAGACTCTGTTCGACTTGACAATGAAAGTTTGAGCAAATGGGATTCAACCTAATGGTTCTCTATGGCTTCCCGTGCAATACCTCTTCTACTGAATGAAGCTTCTTCAACTATATCAGCAGCAAAAGGAAGGCTAGGGACAATGTGGGGCCGCTGCTGAATGAGGCAGGTGTCCTGGTGACGGAGGATGCAGAGAAGGCAGAGCTACTGAATGCCTTCTTTGCTTCAGTCTTCAGTGCCAAGGCAGGCCCTTAGGAATCCCAGCCCCGGAGGTAAGAGAGGAGGCCCACAGAGAGGACAACTTTCCCTTGGTCGAGGAGGACTGTGTGAGGGATCGCTTAAGCGATCTGGACATCCACAAATCCATGGGCCCCGATGGAATGCACCCACGAGTGCTGAGGGAGCTGGCGGATGTCATTG
>Ga0065711_1048644_pt1 | contig 11701 bp, 5 predicted proteins | sample Hoacrofraction12_FD_59098 | JGI IMG/M metagenome (GOLD analysis project Ga0065711, IMG submission 59098) | Hoatzin crop microbial communities from Cojedes, Venezuela - Epithelial fraction 12 v2 (version 2) | ecosystem: Host-associated > Birds > Digestive system > Esophagus > Crop | place... | reverse complement strand
CAGCAGGCTGCACAGGAACTTGTCCAGGCGGGTCTTGAATATCTCCAGAGAAGGAGACTCCACAACCTCCCTGGGCAGCCTGTTCCAGGGCTCCGTCACCCTCAGAGGGAAGAAATTCTTCCTCATCTTCAGACGGAACATCCTGTGCTTCAGTTTGTGCCCATCGCCCCTTGTCCTGTCACTGGGCACTACTGAAAAGAGTTTGGCCCATCCTCCTGACACCCACCCTTCAGATATTTCTAAGTATATATTAGGTCCCCTCTCAGCCTTCTCTTCTTCAGGCTAAACAAGCCCAGCTCCCTCAGCCTCTCCTCATAGGAGAGATGTTCCAGTCCCCTCACCATCCTTGTAGCCCTCCACTGGACTCTCTCCAGTAGCTCTTCATTTTTCTTGAACTGGGGAGCCCAGAACTGGACACAGTACTCCAGATGCAGCCTCACCAGGGCAGTGTAAAGGGGAAGGAGAACATCCCTCGACCTAACTATCTTGGTTGAAAGGCATTTTGAGCATTCAAGTAGCTTTTATTAGCACTGTTATTTCTATGCTGCAACACCAGCTTGCTCAGCATGAAGGAATTCAGGTGCATGTATAGAAACTATGTGCAAACAGTCTGCTGCTACCATCCCGAAAGTGCAGAACTTGCGCTATTTTGGAACAGCATAACAGCACTTTGTTCTTTTCCTGTCTTTCTGAACAGATTCAGAGGCTTAAAAAGCAAGAAAATATACCTTTGTTTTTCCAAGAAGCAGATGAAAACTAGATTACAACTTTCAACATTGTGTTTCATGACACTAGCTGTAGTATCTGTATCTGGGTTTTGTTTTCAGCTTTTTATTATGAAAGGTATACAAAAAACGGAAATGCCATTCGTGAAAGCTCAGTTCAGTTGCAGATGAAGAGGAAGTTGACAAAATGCAAAGAAATAAATGCTGCACAGATCAATTAAACACCAGTCTCAGCAAAATGAGCCTCACTTTTATGTAAACAATTTCCTCTGTCTTAAAACATTCTTAGCTATTGGATTCTAAATAATGAGAAGGAAAAAATCATACACTTAGTAGAGTGTGCTTGAGTGTTTGTGCCAGAGCTTGCTTTAATTTAAATGTCTCAATTTGTTTCTATATACATGCAGCAAGCTGGAGAATAAACGCTATGAATGAAGATGTTCATTTTGTTTTACTGTAGTTCTGTGACTGTATGATAAGCTTATATAGAAAGAATCGGGACACTCTACATGCTACACCAATGTCACCTGCTTTGATTTACATTTATGATGATGTATCTTCATTGCTGCTACAGTGTCCTGAAAACATTATTGTATTATTGGCACTCAGAGACTTGATCTTATATATTTACTTCCAAATACATATTTATACTTCCAATACAGGAAGTCCTGGTCAGCAGGTCAGGTCTGGATCTGAGAGGTATGTGGCCAGGCACACGCATGGCTGCGCCCAGGCAGGGATCAAGGGCAATGGCCCAGCTTTAATGTAGCCCCTGAGTGAAAGGGGACAGCCTCTGTTGAGGCTTCTGACAGCTCTTCCTCAAACAGCTGTGATGCAAGGCGGCACAGCTGCACTGGCAGCACTGGCCCTGAGCCTGGGCAGCCAAAACCGTAAGAGGGGGCTCTGACACCAGCTTCCTCCAGTTCATTCCTTCTCATACCCTGCCTGCATCTAGCAAGTGGGAAACCAAAGGTCTCTTACCGTTTGGGCGCTGCTAAGAGGGCGCCTTGTCACCCCCACTGGAGCAAGCACTCATGCTGTGTCATTATTTTCCATAGTGACCCCACTTGCATTAAATAGGATGTGATGCTTTAAGTGGGCTGTACATGTGCACCACAGAGCGCAAGAATATATTCTAAAGTCTCCTTATTATCACTCTGGAAACTTTTGGTGCTGGAACCGGTTACCTCTAGATCAGCAGTTCAACTTGATCTCAGGATGAGAGATGGCATTAGCTGCGTACAAAAGTTGTGTTCAGTTCTGTCAGTCCATTTCTTTCCTAATGCTCACATAAAAAAAAAAAAATTATAAATATAAGTAAAATGCAATGCCCATTTATTTGTTTCTGTTTGTTGCCTTCAAATTCTCAGAATTTTTCAAGAATCAAGTAGAGATATGTTCTGTGCAACCTACAAGCTTTTATTTTGAATGGAACAGGTATATTGAAAACAAGTTATGATGAATTTGAATATAACCTACTCTGTAAAATCAACTGTCTCTAAAATTCGACAAGTTTTGTCTCAGTATTTTAGTCACCACAAAGTTTCCTCAGCCTCTCTTTTCATTTATATATCAGATAATTAATCTTGGGAGTAATTATGACTTTATTATATGTGCTCTTATTTAAGTAATTCCACTCTGCAGTCTATTAATCAGCTTCCAGATTCTACATCTCAGTATAACACTGAGTGCATTGTGCTCAGATTCACCTCAAAAGGCAGATAGGGGTATCACATAAATCCTTGCAATTCAAAGTGACACCCATAGCTCAGGGCATTAGCACTGGGTTAGAGTTTCTATACAATATAATTGTTTATGCTGTTTTGCAGTGTAATACAGACAAGACTACACAATCAAAGCTTTCACAGACATAAACAGACATCACACACTGTAATTATATTTGTCTGCAAGATTATAATAATCATAGATGGCAGGTATTATAAGGCAGTTCTTTTTTTCTGGTTAACCCATTCAGTATACTCTTACTCCAAAAGCAACTTCCAGTAAGGAGGTAAAAGCCTGTTTTTGCTATATTCTTGTGATGGAAATTTTCTATAAAATAGATGCAAAAGCGAAATATTAATTTACTTGTTGCCTTTTCAGTTAGAATTATAATGTATAATATTTCCTTTTGACTCAAATCTTCTTTCACTTTTTGTCTGAGAAATTTTCAGGAGCTTAAAGCACAAGACGATAAAACCACTTCAGAAATGATACTCAGAAGCAAAGGTTTATGTGACTTACAATTAGCACAGTGTCATACTGTGTAAATCAACACATAAATCTACTGAATGCACTTCTATTTTTAGAACACAGATAGACTTTTTTATGCCAAACATAACAAAACCTTTCTTGTACTGAGAGTGCAAAAGGTACTGACATCAGGAGATGAATGAGACTGAGACTCCTACATAATAATAAAAATCTGAATTTCTAGCGGTTTTGTGAAGTGAACTGTGACACCCTTTTGTTGTGCAGAGACTCAACACCATGACAGTGATGAGAAACTGGAAGGATGTGAGGAAATAAAGTATTGGAACTTCATAGAACTTTGCCTACATCAGACTTTAAAAAGCTAGGAGATGATTAATAGAGGGAAGTTCATTTTAGAAAAAGTGGTTATAACAATAGTTTGAGAAGTGTTTGGTGTGTTACACAGGGGAGTAACAGGGTAGAATGGGATAAAAACAAGAAGGAAAGTTTTACTGACTATGCTGTCATTGATAAGATACTCAAAAAGTTTCAACAGGAGAGATATGTTTTATTAAAGTTTTGACCTTGAATCACTGGTATACACAAAATTATTTTATTTTGCATGTGCAATACTGGTTACGTGGCTTCCTGAAAAATAAAACAAATCTTTTCCTGACTATAACAGCCAGGGTTCAGTTCATATTTTTAAGGAACGAAAGACTGTTTATTCTGTGTACATCAAGGAGAGAGCATAATGATCATTGCAAGTATCAAAATGGCTTCATACTTCTAAGTATAATTTGACATGCAAAATGGGGAATAAATACTTTTTCACTTTTATCACTTAGCGATTTAAGAAAATGCTATTCTGTAGGAACTTATATTTTATATATTCTCCTATTAATCTAGTAATTTTCATGTCCTTATTTCATACTTAGAGAAGACATTCAATTTCCCTTCCTAAAGAGGGCATTCTTTTTCCTCACATATGAACAACCTCCCTGAGATGGCAATTCAGGAATGCAAAATAGAGCCTTCTAGGAATTCATTGCAAAGAACAGAAAGAGGTACTTGAAAAGAAGGGCTTCAGAACACAATTCCCCATATTTCCAAACAGCTCTGTGCCTTCACTGTCGAGGTTTAATACTGTGCACATTGCCATCGTATACCTTTGCAAGAACACACTGAATGTGACTAAATTGTTTTTGTCTTCTCAAAATGTTTGCAACAGTACACGTAATGTATGATTAGTGGAAATAAAAAAATGATATATCATACCATAATGCAGGTGGTTAATGAAACATAATCCGTCTATGCTGTTTCAGATGCGTTTCTGGCTCGTCCCTGATCAAATGCCAGTGTTGAAAAACTAGAATTTTGGCTACAGTAAAGTATATAGGTAGTCATTACATGAAGTGATTTAAGATGCCAGGATACTTCACAAAAAATAATTCCTGTCTATACCTGTGCTAAGTTAACAGAAAAGCTTGTCTGTAAACATTCTGTTTTCAACAGATTTTTTTTAGAGGTTGCAGGTGAAAAGGAGTTCTCTGTATCAAGAAACATATGTATCAAGAAACACATGGAAAACAGCAGAAGTGTCTTTTGCAGTTAAGATTTCTCTTAGTCATAAACCAAGTCTGACTGTATGCCAGTCCTAAAGGCTTCTTAGAGATCCCTCCTGCTATAATCCCTTTCAGAGCAAGTAACCTGCCATCTGAGCCAAGCTCTGTTTCTTTCTTTCTTGCATGGCTGGCCTCCCTGGCAGTCCTCACACTGAGGGTAGGCAGCTGCTGTATCTGTTCAGCTCATGGAAGATAAGTTAAACCTGTCCTCACCAGCCAATTACAAACTATCATAGGACAAAAAAAGAGACAGAATCTCAGACATCCCTCCATTGTGAGGTTCAGAGATCACCGCTAAAAGTAAGTATCCCTTGCTCTTCTGAAAACTCAAGTGTTAAGTAGCAATTCATTACCCACCTGATAAACAAGAAGGTGTGGATCATTCATATTTGTACTTAATTGAAATTCGTCTGAGTGTGATCCTGTAATTCAGATCCACTGCAAAGACAGAGATCAGCTGAGGTGGAACCCTGCATCTGAAATTTTCACAAATCTGACTTTGATTTGAGTTTTAGTTCTAGCCAGTCTTTCTGCCACCCCTCACTTCTCTGTACTATCATACACTCGTGGCTCCATGTCAGCCCTACTTCTGCCTGTGTTTTGCACAGAAGTAAAGCAGTGGTTCTGGTTTTCTCCTACAGTTACGACGCTAAGCAAGATAAGAAACATACAATTAAGAAACAGTATTGTTTTCTATTTCTTTCTATTTCTGTTCCAGCTCTATCACTTCTGCTCATGGAATTGCACTAATTATCAATGTGGTAATAAATGTTTTATTTACATCCACAACTTGCAGATCTTGTATGCAATGGAATTTTCCAAACACATGTATCATCCATGTTGTTTATATGCATAATCATAGTATTTTACAGCATATGAATTGCTTAACTATCTTTTAATGAAAGTATTTAACTGTGTAGGTTTGAGGCTTTATCATAACTATACCTGAATTAAAGATAATATTGAAAACTGATAATTACAAGAATATTACAAAACAGCAAAGACAATTTCACCTCTTGCAGTTGCAGTGCAAAATACCAGCTGTCTGAGCTTATCTTTGTGCTTCTACTTAATTTTCACTTACGACACTTTTTTCTGTACAATAAATCATGCAGCTTTCCTTTCAAATGTAAAGCTTTGATTCTTAGAGAAATTAAGATAAAGTTCAGTCATTAGGCTTTGGTTAGTGTCCAAATTTTATATAAAATACAGAAATAAATTTTGAGAGAAGAAATTACTGAAAAGTTAAAACATATGAAATTAGCATGAATCCTTCTCTGAGTCTGGTATTGATAATTACATTACACATTTGTTTTAATACCCTACATGAATCAGTTTTTTCCAAGTCTCCCTGCGTATTTCCTGCTCATGTTAAGTACAGTTCTTTGGCTAGTGAAGAGCTAGTCAACTATCCTGAAATGGGGACACAGGAAAGAGCTTCATGTCAGCTTTTTGCATTTCATCTGTAAGTCTTCTGCTTATGTTTTTGGAGAAATATACGTATTTACCACCTCTCTAAATTATTCTAATACATAAAAATATCTTGCCATTTGTGCATAAAATGTGATTAAGTAGAGATTTGAAGGAGTTATTTGGCACAACACAGAATTTTTATTTGCTCTGCTGAATATCAAAAGGGACTTGTGTCAGGAAGAAGAGGAATAATGAACTGATACTTTGTGACAAAGGCCTGCACAACTTCCACCAGCCCAGCTACTTCTTGATACATCAGTATTATTATCCTCCTTATCATCATTAGACAAAACCCTTCAGCACTCTGAGAACTACTATTATATAAAAAAACAAAACAAGCTTCTTCCATTTATTTCTAAATGCTACCATATAGAGAGATTTTCCTTCTTTGCCAACAGCTGTGTTCTTCAAAGGATTTTTCTTCTTCTTCTTTTTTTTTTTTTCCTGTGTCCATTTCTGGAAATACTGATGCCAGATACTTTTGCCATATTGTACATCTCTAAAGGGAACTGTAGCTTGATATATTTACAATGCATTGCTTGAAAGGGTATTTGTGTATGATCTTATTAACATGAAGTATAATTAACAGCAGAGAACTGATAAGCCTATTATTATTCTAATAAAAAGATTAAATTCTGTATTACAATGAATTGTTCTATCTGTCCATTTAAGTATCACAGCTATGTTACTACAGTGTGGCCTGTGAATATTCATATTGAGTTGCTGTGACCATTTACAATCATAAGTGATTTCACTGTTCTATGTAACAGTTATACTAATCAGATTTAAAGCTGGCCAAACACTTTTAAGACAGCCAGGCAGAGGCTTGCGTTAAAATTTTATGCTGTCTTACCCTTGAAGAGACAGAAAACACTTACAGTATTATTACACAGGATTACCATTTCTTTTAATTAAAACATTTTTAAACACATAAGTGACTGAAATTGAGAATCCTTTTAAATCAGCATTAAAAGAAATGGCAGCCTGGGAAACAAGAGCAGATAGTTTGCAAAGACAAAGTCAGTCTATCAATATCTGTATGTATTTTCTTAAGAGCGTGAACTCTTAGGTAAACTGTTTTAAAAATAACACAGTTATCTGGTATTTAAAAAGTAGAAAGTAGTGCAAAAAGTTTCATATAATCATGTTAAAGCACTGAACTGTAAGTATTCGAATAAACTATGCCATAGATTTATCTGTCAGCATTTAGTTGTTGGGCCTAGCTGCTAATGAAATCACTAAGAGTTTTGGCATTCTCTCTAACAGCGATCATTTCCCCAAGTAGAATTTCCCCAAACTAAGGAGCTTGCTTCTTCATGAAAGAAGACTGAAATAAAGCACAACTCCTCTGGAGCTTCCAAAGGCTGACATAGGTTGCCACACTGCTACACCTAATGTTGTTAAATGGCAGAAAGCCATTGTAAAGGCTATTTTTACATTATTCTTGCCAATCCTGTTTGCCAGAAAGACTTACTGGGCTCTCACTGGTAACAATCCCAGCCACAATTGCCTAACAATTTGCTCCCGAGAGCCTATGATTTACAATGATTATTAAAAGGGAGCATAGTTTTCTGCTTTTGAGAAACACACCGACCAAGAAGGAATAACTGTACAGTAGAAATTGAAATAAACAGTAAAAAAGTGCAGTGACCCTCAAAAATCTTTAAAAAACTTCAGCTGTAACTAAAATGTGCTGTACATCTACCAAGTCAGTATATTCAAAATGAGCTTTTATAATTCAGCCTTATATTACAGCAAAAAAGACCGATATAAACTGAGAAGTTATAAATGCATATGAAAAAGCTGAATAATATTTCTTTCTTGGTAATTCCAAGAGTTACTATTGAAATAATCTTTCAAATTAAGCCAGGAGAGAGATTGTGAAATAACCAAATGAATTTCTGGACACCAAATGATGAGTTTTCTTGGAAAAAAGTTAAAGGATTCAACACTGTAAAATTCTGATTGATATACAGCAGTTTGCAACTGATTTCTGAAAATGAAAGTAGCATATTGCTTTTGTTTTTCAAGATATTAAAGAAGCCATTACAACAACACTCAGTAATACATTCCCTGGTTCAGAATATATTTTGGCTATAATCCTAATTTGCATCTGTTTAAGCTAGATCATGGGGTAAGCCTTCCAAGTCCTAGAAAATGTAACATGACATAAATAGGAGAGACTTGAAATTGAGTGTAATATCAACGTTTATCATCATAATGTGGGATTTGATGAAACAGCTTGATATTATTATATACATTATTTCATTGCTAATTAAAAAATGTATTTCTGTGCTTGTTTACAGAAAAAAAGAGAAATGAATACAAGTGCAATGGAAGGCAGTGCAAGCTCCATCTCATTTAATAAAAAATAGAACACAACGCTATTATTGTGCTTGTCTTGGATGTTACTACATGACTGGTGATTAAGTTATACTGCTCAAAACAAGGCAAAACACCAAAACATGTAAATACTTGAATATATCAAACGACATTTAGTAAGGCTTTCAAGGACGTAGCTAATTTTAGCACAGTATACAAAGCCAAGAAGACTGGAGTAGCCAAACAAGACTTGGCTAGAAAACACTTCAGTGAATCTATTGGATCTGAAAATAATGCCCTAGCTACATTTTCAGGGGTGTTTTGATATCTTTCCTATCTTACATCTTTTTCAGGTTTTAGTCTGAATTTTAGTCTTCCATGAAAACATGTCTTTTTCCTGTCCTTGGGAAGGCAGGACAGCCTGAGAATCCCTCTGAAGTGGGCCCCAGTGGGGACATACAGATGTAAAGCATGTCACTGTTACTGCATTTAGAAAGGAGTGTCTATGGGACAAAATAAGATGTGGTAGTAGCAATGGGTGGAAGGATCAAGAAATGGGGGAATGATCGTTGAAAAGAACCAAAAGTATCCTCTGACCTTTGCTTTTATAAAAACAGTATGAAAAAATTTCTGTTATAAACTAATGCACAATCTTAGGTGGTAAGGGGCACGTATAACCAGTATTTTGCCATCTGGCTTTGCGTTGAAAGGTGATTCCCTGAAGTTGCTGTCCAGTCAAAATCTGTGGTTGCAGTTCAGTACAGCTGTCTCTCCACAGACAAAGGATGCATATCTTATACGGTTGAACTTCAAAAGTAACTCAATCTACCACAACATTCCTGGCTATATTAAAATAGGTGGTTCCACTTTTGAGGTATCTGTACCACATTCCCTTCCACCAACAATCATTATGTGAAGAACACAGCTATTACTCCACTGTGGCCTGAGATGAGTGCTTGTTCTGCATGTTCTGTTCTGACTAAAGTGTCAGTCCTAGCATGATGTTTTGTGGAAAACCTTAAATGGACCTGCAATTAAAATGCATTGAAATATTTTTGTGTCATCTTCCTAGCAAGCAAGGCAAATTCCCACTGAGAACAAATGTACATGTTAAATTGCAAAATTGAAGCATGCAATTACAAACAGAAAATATGGTAATAATTATAACACTATCAAAATAAAAGAATAAATAACCAACTGAAAATCCAAAGAAACAGAAATATGGCGGAGAGAAAAAAAGGCAGTTTCCCCTGTGGCACAGGGGAAAAGTTAAACCCATAGATGCTTCGAGTGCAAGAACAGCAGCTACCAACACACAGAACAAAAATTCCATAAACTGACAATTTCACAACGGACTTGGGATGAAAGTGGCATGTAACCTTCGGAGTTGTTCTTGAAATTGAGAGATGGCCAACATGCAAACAAGTAGCTGATACGTACAAGATGCTGGGTTTTATAGCTTGTTGTTAGTACGCTAGTACAAAACGTGACAATGCTTTAACAGCCACATTTCCACACTTAATTCACTGAAGCATTAGGAGAAATGTTTGGTTTCTCTTTGTGAAGAGTAGAGAGTTTTTTCCTGCCAGATTCTAGCTTTCCTTCTCATCCATCCACCAGTGCCTTTCTAAGCAGTAAGAATGCTGATGTCAGAGCTGACACTCAAGATTTGGCCCCAAAGGATGAAGATAGCATTGCAGCTGAACTGTATAGCTCCAGAACTTTTGAGGTAATCATTGTGTTTAGATTTATCTTTGCTAATGACTAAAGTCAGTAGCACAGCAGATGGGTCAAATCCACTTGATGATTTAATGAGAAAATGCATAAATTTACAAAAAGTGATGATAACTACTGAAATGCATCGGTGTGTGTTATTGCACTATACACAGAAAGAGCCTGTCAAGTATTTAGAAATAATTTAGACTGTTCATAAGCATTTTTTCAAATTTCGAATGGCTATTCAAATAAACTCTTCTTATACACCTCACTATTTGCTGTTACAAGCATTCACATTCCTACCAGCTTTGTGGAAGTACTATTCATCAGAGAAAATAAAAAACAAAGGAAAAATGGTGAATAGTCAGTAGTTTAGTTAACTTTTAAGTTCTTTCTTTTAAAAATGTAGATATTCAATAATACGGTAGAGGCAATGAACATTCACACACTACAAAATACAAGCAATTCATTAACAACCTTAACCTCAATCTTGTTAGCATAAATTGTTGTTCAAGACTTTCTAACAGCAAATAAATTTGAACACCTAAATGTCTGGACTGTTTAGGACTGTCTAGTCTCTGCTCAGTGGAACAACGGGGAAAAAAAAAAGCAGAATTGACTCCGTCACCATTGTACTAACAAAGCCGTCGGGTTAATAGAGACTGCTCTGACCTTATGGCACAAATTAACACTACCTCAGGGTTCCTTTAATTTAGGCCACCCTGCAATAGCCTCTGGCAGTCAGGGATTATTGGATGAAAGCAAACCAGGTTGCCATGAACAAGGAGTCTGGAGACCTTAATTTAATTCTTGACCGCACCACCGAGACTTTGGGTGACATTAGGAAGTATTAAACTTCCTAAGACAGAGGTATTAACTTTCTGTATGAAGAAGCAGCAGTAACATTTCCATACTTTATAAATGTGCTATGAAATGAATTTAACATTTTTTTGGAAACTTTGCACATAAAGCCTTAGAAGTCCACTAAGAGTTTTGTCAGTCTTCGGCTGGTCTGTGACAGAAGAGTCCCTAACTCACAACCAACAGCTTGGCCTGCAATGAATGAAGGATTTTTTGGTTTCTGTGTGTCTTTTTGGTGTGCAAAAGAAAAGAAGACATCCACAATCAACTGTAAAATCAGGTCTGTTAAGAATCCCTTGACTAAGTGATTTCATAAAATAATATATAACCTGAATATATATAATATATACCTGAATAATAATAATTAAAAATGTCCTGTGAAAGGATTATTTTTGTGGAATGAGGAATTCTCCAAAAATTCAGTTTTTCTGATGTGTTGCAGTTAACGCAGTGATCAGGGATAACTTGAACACCGTAGAATTTTAATGGGGAGTGCGCAAAGTCTGAAAAATGTGTGTATATTTTGAAAAGTTTTAGCATTTTTATGCTTATTTGATTACAAAACTGTCAATTAAAGCATACCAAATTTGTATTATACATTATATATATATTATATATATATTATATATTATATATATATATTATATAATGTTATATTATATTATATATATTATATAGCCATTATACAGCAGGACGGCTACGACTTGGTCGCCATCACAGAAACGTGGTGGGACAACTCGCATGACTGGCATGCTGTCATAGATGGCTACAGACTCTTTAGGAAAG
>Ga0065711_1048643_pt1 | contig 11701 bp, 8 predicted proteins | sample Hoacrofraction12_FD_59098 | JGI IMG/M metagenome (GOLD analysis project Ga0065711, IMG submission 59098) | Hoatzin crop microbial communities from Cojedes, Venezuela - Epithelial fraction 12 v2 (version 2) | ecosystem: Host-associated > Birds > Digestive system > Esophagus > Crop | place... | reverse complement strand
AGTCTCCTTCTCTGGAGATATTCAAGACCCGCCTGGACAAGGTCCTGTGCAGCCTGCTGTAGGTGACCCTGCTTTGGCAGGATGGTTGGACTAGATGACCCACAGAGGTCTCTTCCAACCCCTATCATTCTGTGATTCTGTGAAGTTGATATGGGAAGTTGTCCAAAAAGGGAAAGGCTTAAAATAAAATTCAGTATCATGGCCACGTCACTGATACCAATTGACATGTTGCATTGTTCAACCAAATTCAGAAGTGGCTTTTTTGTTTTCTCCCCTAATAGATTAAAAAAAAAATAATAGATTAATAGATACTCCCTGCTTTAAATTACTTTAGACAGGAGCCAGACAGATGAGACCAGTGTGCTAAATAAGGCCCATGCAATTCTGGTGCACATGAGCACCAATAAATTGTAAAATCTGAAACATTCATGAAGACAAAACCTGGAACAAACTGCAGTTTCTATCAGATATCTGTTGAAATTGAAGGCGAGAAGAAAAACGCTGTTTTTTTATTTTTAAGCGAAAATCTCACCAGTCCCAGAGGACAACATACTGTTGGAAAGAGGGGGGCATTTAACCTGTTGAGACCACATCGGAATTTTGCACCAATTGCATTCAGAGCTGCAGTGAAATAAACTCACCTGATCCCACCCTACTCTCCTTCGTATTTTCCAGGATCTATACCTGCTAACCATGTGGTCTCCTTCTCTAAGTAGTTATAAATCAATAATATTCAGGGACGTTTGCTCTTCCAAAGATTAGGTAAAAAAATTACTACATACAAACAATTTGAATGTCTGCTGAATTAGGCTAATGGAGAGAGAAGGACATATTTCTTTATTAACCGTTTGTAACTGGCAAATGCAAGATTTTTTTTTAATTGAAAAAAGAAAACTACTCCTTATTCCAAATGCAACAGATGTTAGAAAATCAAGACAAAAACTCCTCAGTTTTCTGCTTGCTTAAAACTGACAGCATGTTCCACCCCAGAGACAGTCCCATCTTTTACACAAGCTCCCACATATGGACTGTAGAGCAGTCTTGAGATGGTCATAAAGTATTTAAAGACGAAGGATATGAATTCTGCTATTTTTGAAGTGACAGGAACCCACAAGTTACCAAAGCACTGCTGCTTTCTCCTTGGTGGACCCAACCATTCCCTTCAGTCTCTGGGTGCTAGAGGAAGCAGCACTGTGCTTAGGAACAGGCATGGTCCCCTCTGCGTCACAAGGGACCATGTGCCTGGCACAGTGCTTTCTCCATTAGCCGTGCTCTCTCTGAACGAGGCAGAAAGCCTTAGTCCTGGAGGAAGTTACACTTCTTGTTTTACACAGACACATGCTATTCAGTGAATGGCATTATCTGGCGATGGCAAAAGCTCCCACTACCATCCTCTGTCAAAGAAGTAATTTGGTACAATCTCACATCACCTTCATTTCCTGCAGAGTTAACAGAAGTTTCGCAGCTCAGCAAGGCTAGATGATCTCTCATTACAGGGCACAGTAACCACCTAACTTAAGAAACAAAACTTAAAAGTAGCTAAAACAAATTCAGACAATCTTGCAAAATACTAAATATCCCAGCTGAAAAGGCTCCCTCTTCCTGAAGGGAAATGTGCTGAAACGTGTTACCTCCTCAGCAAAGCTAGGCAGTTGTCTTACAACTCTAAACCAATGCTACGTAACAGCTTCAAGCAGGAAACAACATAACACACATGTAAACATTTGTTTGCACGTTCATGGCTTGGTTTTTTTTGTGGGGTGGAAATGTTTCTTTAAGGAAAAAAAAAAAAATTTCGCTAGGAAGAAGATGCCCACTAAGGAAAACATCTTAGCTGCCTGAGAAAAATAAAGCGCTGGTAAAATTGCACCCTACAGCATTCAGCTGGAGCAAAGACTCGGCGTGAATCCAGTGCAAAGTCAGTACCATCACCCTAACAGCACCTGGTCTCCTCGAAATTCCCTTCCCAAACACTGATTCTGCCCAGACTTTCCCAACTGGCAAAACACAGATAGCACTTCCATCTCTGATCTTGTCCTGTCTGCAGGTTATAAATTAGAATACTTCTCTAATTCAAGATCAACAGCGTAATTAAAAGGTGGATTATTTTTAGCATTTGTCTGATTGAGCCAGAGCCACAGTCAGTTGTAAATTAATCACTGCCTTTCCTAAGACTACATTTTACACACCAACTTCCAATGCAACATTTAGTATCTCTTCAAAAGCCATAATCTATCAGTCATCTTTGTGGGGAAGAGAGGAAAGAGGAAGCAGCTATCATTCAGCTGAGAATAGACTTCCTAAGAACTTCAGGTTTCTCGCTGAAACCCTAGAAAGAATGGCAAGGGGAGATGAAGAGGTCTGGAAAGGCACGGCCACCTTCACACACCGTTGGTGAAGACACAAGCTCGAGTAACCCATCCCTCTGACAGCTGTCATGTTAGAAGGGCATATTTTATAGAAGGGGTCGTAGAATGCCCAGCAACAGCGTATTGTGCTGTTTTACTACTCATCAGGTTAAAGCATGACTTAGCCTGCCAGTGATTTTCTTGGTTTCTTGGCACATTCCAATAAAGGAAGAAAAGGCACATGGAATAAAGGCTGGGCGCAGAAACTTGCCAACTCTCCTTGACTAACTGAGGTTGCTTGAGATGGAGGATAAACAGCATGTCAGAAAATCAGGGTTGTGCTGCAGTATGTCAACGTTACTGGCCTTATCAGGATGTGCTGTGTACAGTCAGGCTGCTTTCCATTCCCATCCCCTGCTGACAAGAATTACTTTCATACTTGACACCAAACAGTTTTGTCATCTTATCAAAATCCCTGTTTCTGGCTCAGATGCCTCTCACATGCATTAGTTAGATTACATCAACCATGAAGACCTGTCCATGAGCCATACAGGATACAGCTCAAAGGAGGCCACTCAGTTTGGATCATCAGCTCTCTGAGTTTCTCCTTCCTTATTCACAGATGCAGCAATGCAAACTGTGTGACAAGAGATGAGTATATGGTTTGTGAGGTCATGTGGAAAGCGAGATATTGGCGAAGCACCAAGATGCAACTCTCAAACATACCTTCCCTGAGCAGAGCATCCACTATGGGGCAGAACCATCCCTGCAGCTTGCTCCCACAACCCCTGCACCAGGCACGGCCAGTAAAGACAGGCTAAGCCAAACCGTCCTGGGTTTGGCCAGGACAGGGTTAATTTTCACCAGAAACCAGGAGGGAACACAGCTGGGTGGGCTGACCAAACCTGGCCAAACAGAGCAGGGTATTCGGTACCATGTGCCCTCATGCTGGGTTCTGGCTGGGGGGGGGAGCTGGGCAGCGGGAAGGCAGCCTCGGCAGCCGGCGGGGAGAGTTGCTCTGTGCATTCTGCTGTTTGTTTTATGTATTCTCCTTATCAGTATTGTTGTTGTTCCTGTTCCCTTTGTTTGCTGTTCTGTTAAACTGCCCTTATCCCGACCCACCAGTTTTTGCCTTTTTCTTTCCATTCTCCTCCCCACCCCAGCAGGGGGAGGGGCAATAGAGCAGCCAATTGGCCCTATTCTTGCCGGCCACAGCCAAACTATAACACAAACCCATGCAGCTCTTACAAACCAGAGCTGCAGAGCACTTGAAAAGGCAGCTGACAAGCAGCCAGCCAGCAGGATGCCTGCAGAACATCACAGCCCTACCAAGTCTGTGCAAAGCACCTGTAGTGCTGCACACTGAGAACACACCACCTGAAAAACTTCCCAGTAGGCATTCAAAGATGGGTAAGATGGATTGAACGCGTGTCTCAGCTGACAAGTAGAGCTCAAGTAAACAGCAAAAGCAAAAAAACGTACCAAATGTCTAACAGACACAATGGAAGATCACAGCCAAGAATAAAATGTATGATGTATCCAATTCCCTTTCTATATAAGGAACTGATCCTGACTCAGCTTCCTTGCTCTCAGGCATCTGGACCACACAATGCAATGCTTGCTTCTTGCCAGGGTGTCATTTAACTAAAAGTGAGTGAGAAATCTTATCTTGAATCAAACATGTTAGACAGCAACTGAGCTGGGATCACTGCCTTGTGGGTGGAGAAGTTGATATCAACACCACTACCGAAAAAAAGCCTAGGCTTGGTGCAGATACAAGCACCTCATGGTCCCCAAAACCCCAAATGCTGACCACGGGATGCTCTGATCCTGGGAAGGAGAAAACCACCAAAAGACTACAAAGCATACATCAGACTTAGCCCATTGCATTTGGCATGTAGGTACGTAGAGGAGATGCTTCCACACTTCACTATATGCATCTCAGATGCAGCTTTACTGAGGCAGGGGTAAAAAGCAAGCAGCACTTAGGCAACCCTGGTATGAAGCACAGGGCTCTGGCAGGGCCATCTCCTGCTGCTTTGGGCACACAGCTTTGAAGCTACAGTTGCCTCGCTAGAAACAAAGCCACACATTTTATTTAAGAAAGTAATTAGATGGATCAGGAAAGGTCAAGGAGTAGTAATTTTGAACCTCTTGCCATTTGGAAAATACAACAGAGTAGTGAATCCCACCTGACCAGTGATTTGCCTGGACAACATCACAGTGCAATTTTCCTACACTCACAGGAAGGCACATAAAAAGAATCTCATCTCTGAAAAGCCTTGGGAGCTGCAGAGCTCCACAGGTGTACCAGAGTAGGACACTTTCTCACACACCTGCCAAAACATGTAGCAGCTTGTACAGAACAACATGGAGACCTTTCAAGCCTTGCAATTTTGTAATGAAAGGAACTTGGCGAATACTTTTGCAACATCTGAAAGACTTCACTGTAGCGGTCTTGGTCAGAAGTTATCCTCCGCTGTTAGATCTGACCCTAGGACAAAGGGTACCAAATAGCTGGACACCGCTGTTATGACAATCACAGAAACAAAATACACTTTTCAGGCAAAAGAACTGCTAAAAGGCAACATACAGAGTTTTCAAGCACCAAAGCAATGAGATATTTCAAGACTACAGTTCTAACACACTGCATAAGAACACTGATGCATTTAGAAGGCTGAAATTTCATCTCATTTTTACTGGCTTCTGCTTTGTTATGCCAAGAGCAAAGTTAAAATCCCCTTCCATCTTTTAATCAAACATGCTACTTTTTTCTTGTTAACTTCCAAGATCATGCCAGCCTGACAAGACTCCTGTAATTTTACCAGTGAATCTCTCCTCCCTCCACCCCTTTATGTTACCAAACATTAATTTTGTGAAGAGTCTGCTGCACCATGCCAGCTCTAATTTAGTAACAATACTTAACCTTTTCCCTTAGGCTCTCAGAATGCCTTGCAATCGAACAAGCCCATCCCACGGGCAGGATTAGCACAGTCTGATACCCTACAGTTTGGTATCCTGAGGTTGCTGGCTTTGTAAGGGCCACTCACCCACATGAACTATCTTGTGTCTAAAAAAGTGCTATCTCCATGGGCTTCGGTGCAGGGTGAGGCTGCAGCTCTAGGCTGTGACATTGCAATTTACATTCTCATCTTCCTGTGACGTCTAAAGTTCCAGCAAATACTTGAGATTTAGCCAACAGGTTCAGAAGCTACTTGCAGTGTGATTGCATAAGCCCACTTCCCCTTGGAAAGCAGGCTAAAAAAATATTTTCTTTAAAAAAAAAAAAAAAAAAAATCTAAGACCCTTACAAAAAACATGATACAGGTGACACTGAGTTGCAGGAAACTAAGGTACACACAGGTGAAGCAGCTTAAACCAGAAGAGAGAGGCCAGAAGCAGGAACAAGACACATTTCCTGTCTCTCACAACAAACCTACAGCTGCAAGTGAACTTCCTCTTCTTTTTAGAGCTAAGCAGATTTTTTTTTTCCTCTTTGCAACAAGACAACATCTAGTTCACTATGCATTTATGCTGCTTTGTATAAGAAAACTCTCTCATCTAGAGATCATTTGAAATGTCAAAGAGCAGCAGCTCCTCTGCAACTCTTCAGTCTACTTGGTTTTTATACATTATATGCATGCACTTTTACACACGCACATATATACACACTTTAGAGAAGGAGCTTCAATGTAAATAATCAGTTAAAGATTGAGCTGGGGAAAAAACACTGACAACAACTGTTGTTTCTAGTCCTGGCACTTCAAGTTCAGATTTGGCAGGCAAGCTCTAGATGAAAATGACCCTGAAAGCTATGATGACAATCACATTTAAATGGACAACAGTTTGGATGCAGAACTACAAGGGAAACTCACTTCATCTACCTGAAAGGAAAGAAAAAACAGAGCCTACTGTTAACTCCAGAAACAGCCAGGCTTCTCCCACGTGTATTTTCTTCTCCGTCATCACCTACAGTAAAATATTACCTAGTGCTCTTCACATTGCTCTGGTATGTCAGACTTCACTAGGCTTATTAAGAACCGAAAAGCCACTGCCAACTTTCACTTTCTATCTATTGCAGCAGAGTTCATCATGCTGTTAATCGCAAGTCCCTTAAGAGTTGTTTGCTGAAGGAGGCCATGGGAAACAGGCGAGAAGGGGACAAAAACACATTCAGGGCAAGAGGAGGCATTTGCAATAATTTCTTGCTATAATATGGCCCATGTTATGAAAGCATGGAATAGCCCTGTATTGCACCACTCCCTGTATTTCCATCCATTAATCTTCCCATAAACATGTATATATACACACACACACACACAGAAATATGTCACATTTCTCCATTAGCCTTCCTCTTCTGACTGATGCATTTATAACAAGGATTGGCCTAGTAGTGAATCACCCTCAACAGCTCACTGAGCTTTTACAACTAGAAATAGAGGGATCAGAGACATTAATCCTCTGTCCTGTATAACACGAGGAGCCAGCAACAGTGAAAGCAAATATAAATAGGCAGAGAATGCTCTTTGTCTTGCTACAGCACTCCTTCATTTTGAAGGAGACTTCCACCAAGAGACGTTTTAAGAGGTCATTATGAATGAAATTAAAGGCATCCCTTTTGTAAGCCCTGCAGTAACTGGGAGAGGAGGAGCTCCCACTAATTATCCCCATGACATCATCTTCCCTCTCCCAGGAAGGTAAACGCCAGGTTCAGCCCCGCTGCCAAGAGAAGCACTTACAGTAGCAAGACGTGACTGAATACTTCCTCAATATTTAACCGGTGCTATAGCGCAGGTTGTACACAGTGAGGTTGTTGCTTCCTGTTCAGTTAATACTACTCAGATGACCCTCTACAGGCAAAATTCACCCAAAAGCCATGCCTAGAAGTCAGTAACCTTCAGCGCTAGGAGTCACATGGACCTCCACTGCTGTCCCCACACAAATTCTTGTGTGACAAGAAAGTGGAACTTAAAACTCAACTGTGGCGACAAGAACAGAAGCACATCCTCACTCCTCAAGCTGCACCGATAGCACAGAGTTAGCAGCAGTAAGTGAGTCTGAGTGATAAATTATTCTGGTCATTAGAATCAGCAGGTCAGACCCAGGGGAAGCCTATCTGTTTATTAAGAAGCATTGGGTTTTCTTCTACAGATACTCCTCCTTGCAGGCTCAGTACACACAATAAAGAGGAATTGAAAGACTTACTTTCAAAAATAAAGTACATGTGAGAGGAAGGGAGGCACCAAGGATTTGTATGCTTTTTAAAAAATTCACAACTTTCTGTGTAACCTTGCACCCACTTCTTTTCTTTTCTTTTTCTTTCTTTTTTGGTTTCTCACCCTAGATCCTTCTATCTTTGTTTCCTTCCCCTCTGTCTTATTCAACTGACTCTTTGATTTAAAGAGAAATGTTTCTTGTCCTGTGTCCAGGACATGACAGAAGTCAAGCTACCTGCTCAGGAAGAACAGCTGGGAATATTTTTATTCCTTGTAACAAATCTCTTATCCTACGGCTGTAAACACGCGATCTTACCGAAACCATGGCCAAACTGGGGGACAGACTCACCCTTGGTTTTCAGTCATCTGTTAAACCACATTCCTAAATCCAATGCCTCTTTTCCCAAGGAGAAACTGGCACAGTTGTTAATGACCAGACTCGCCTGCAGACTGGACTGGTGAAATGCATTCTGTCCGCTTGGTGCCTTTTGAATGGCATACAGAAACTTTAAAGGGCAGATATCAATGCACACCTGATACATAGGATTTACCTACTCCAAAATATACAATGTTTATATTCTATATTGATTCTGGCCACATATTCTGCAAGGTTTACGACTGGGATCCTTAAAGGAGTCTCCAGCAATAAAATGCTCATCTGCTAGTTGACTTGATTTCATCAAACTATGGAAAATCTCAGTCACAATTTCTAGAATCTTTCAGTACTTTTCCACCTATTAGACATACACCTGGCATCAAAATTCCTAACACTGTTTTCAGCTGAGTTCAATCAACCATGACATTCTGCCAGGTCTCTGGTTAAATTCAAGATGTGCTACCAAGCTCCCCTACTTGTCTGCAGGTATCAAAGGTGAACGCCAGAGAGGCACCTATTTTAAAAGACAGAAAAGTTGAACAGTAATTTACACATATCTTTGGTCTAAAATGGCCCAAACCCGATAACCAGCTGGACACATAATAAAGGCCAGCCTTCCGCCTGGTCCCTTGGGAAAAAAAAAATTGCAAGCACTAGAAACTACTGATGGTTGAGACATCTCACTGTTTGTGAACTGTCTGTCTGGTGATCAGTTACATTTAAGAATAACACACAGCTCTTAAAGCATATCATTAATCGTAAAAAGTCTGTGCTTGCAAGGACTCTTCTCTATTTACCTACCCTAGAATCAATAAATGCAATGTAATCTGTTACTTGGCTTTTTAATGCTTCATACAAATGTGAATAGACTCCTTGATAAAAGGCCCACAAAAATACTGTGGTAAGCAGTAAAAAAGAATCCGCTTTGGAAATGATGACTTCTTTAGATGACTGATGTTTTCAGCAAAAGCCAGGCAACAGAACTAGTAAAAGTGGCCCTAACTTAGTAAAGAGGGCTTCAGGGACATAGAGCCGTGAAACTGCACTACTACTAACAAAGCCCACCCAGCAGGTTTAACGCCAGCTCTGCTATGCCAAAGCAAACTGCCACCAGATCTTTGTGGTCAATGCACAAATCTGCAAAACAGAAATCACAGTAAACCCTGCACAAGTTCTGTCTCACCATGGGAATTAATACAGTGAATTAGATGCATGGTTTACGTGGTTCTCTCAGCTCCTGCTGCAGGTAGTGCTAGATGCTCTAGAGAAAGAACTGGAGCAGGCAGTAACTAAATAGCTTGTTCTCCAGGAAGATTTCCCATCCAACACGTTTTGCCCTAGAAGTGAAATTTTTCCCATAATTGAAGTTTTCCATTCCTTATAGCCTTCTACAGCTTTGCTATTCACTATGTGTACCAGATGCAGACACAATCCAAGCGCAATGATGTCCAGGGCTCCTGCAAGCTCCTTCCTTCAAAGCCTGTTAATTTTTTTTTAAAGTAGCCCAGCTACAGCCTCTTTCAGAATTTTCAGACATTTCTGCAGGATCAAGAGTTCCTTATATTTTTGGGGGAGGAAGGAAGGGCAGGACCAAAACAAAAAAAAAACCAAAATAAAATAAAATGAGAATAGGACACATCATTCCTGTTTTCATTTTTCCTGGCAAATGGCCATGCTCGCTCTATTCTTCACCATTTCTGAAACTGGCTAGCAGTCAGTCACAGTAGGGCTGACTGCTTCTGAGGTGTAAGGCAGGAAAGACTCATAGCAGGAGAGTCCTTTCTCTTAGGCAGCAGAAGCCATTCCGTACTTGTAAGAACAACTTACCACTCCTTCCTTGAGCAGCATTACTACTGGGAGCTGCCACACTCCTGCAGTGATCTGCCTCCCCCACTAATAACAGCATTTGGAAGAACAATAAGGAAATCAGGCCAGAAGAGAAGAGACTTCAGCACATTGCCCAAAGTATGTGCGACACCCTCAGCAGCTGGGAAGATTGAGTCCTTCCCCCCTTGAACGTGGGAGAGCTGCTTGTCCGAAAGGTTAGACCTAAAATAACCAAAGTTTTTTCAAAAAAAATCTCATCCTGAAAATTCAGAAAGTTTATCCAGCATGCTGAATTAACCTATTGTTACGACACTTAAGACTGGGCAAAGGGAACATGCGGATTTTCTAGCACTCAATCACAACTGCCTCATTTGGACACCTCCACCAATTCTAGCCACATATCCATAATAGCGAGGCATGAAAAGGGTTGCAGCCTTTCTTCCGATCTGACAGCTCAAACTAGAAAATTGCTTCTTTTCAACTAGTTTACCTCTAATAAGTGAAACTGCTGACTAGGGCTAGCTAAAAGCCAAGTTAAAAACCCAAAACAACAACAAAAAACCCAACACCATAACAACAAATATTCAGTGAATTGTGAATTTTTTAAGTCCACCTCAGACTGTAACCAAAGCTACATGAAGTCACCAGCAAAGGGACAAAGTTCAGACTTCAGTGGTGCTATCTGTTTCAGCAGCTGTAGCAGAATCAAGTCCTGGGGAACATCTCACTTTCTCCAAGCAGCCACAAGGTTGCTCGTGGGAGTCTGGCACCAAGCCATTTGGGCAACAGCTGAGCAGCTTCCAACAGCCCTCAGCAGGTACCATCCTGGGTGCCCAGGGCACATCCTTGATGTTTCCAGCAATCCTGGTCCAGAGGCAGACTTAACAGAACTCTGCATCGGCAGAAATTCATCAACTTTGATAGGTCTCAAAGAAAACATCTTTGGTTCAATAAACAACCATTTTTTAAAGAAAACTTCTTTCCTCTAAAAATTTTTGCCTAGGGCTACCACTGCATCAACCTCAGCCTCAGCTGACACTACTCCAGAACTAACTGCAGCAGCAAAAGTTTGTAAGAAGTGTTGCTGCTTCAGCTGAAGCGTTATTGTCAGACCAGCTTTCCCCTTCCATTCCCATCTTCCTTCCAAGATCTCTTTCCACCTGCACTTGAGCTCTACCTAAACTGTCCCTTCTACATTCACGCTGCTGGCTTATTTCACAAGTTTGCTATGCTTGGAAGTACACAAGTGCTTTGCCCACTGCAGAGCTGGAGCTGTGTGTCCCCCCTCGCGCTGCAGTCTGAAACAAACTGATGCTGCATTGGCACATCACAGTTCTAGCTTTACTTGTACTTCCAGCATGCTAAAAAGAGGAAAAGTTAAAGCGTTACAGCTGAGAACAACTTGAGCATTACTCTATCCGCCACCCGGCTCCAGGAAGCGTGAAGGAATTCTGACTGTTTCTCAGTCTCCCGTGAAACGTCATGATTCGTTACGAACATGTTGTGACCGGCACACCTCGTGTGCAGTTTTATCTCAGATGTACCTTCGTATCACATCGCTAGCTGAATGCAAATTCGGGTCCCCCTCCAGACGGGAGACCGGTGCGAACGCAGCACCTTTCCCACCCAGCTGACCTGCCCCCAGGCTCGCTCTCCGCAGCGGTACCAACGCGCGCACCGACGAGCTACGGCCGAGCAGACCACGACGGCGGTGGTGGGAAAGCCTCCTACCCGTGAATCAGGTGCCGTCTCCTCAGCGGCGGCGGAGGAACAGCCCTGAACTCTCCGAGCGCAGCCTCCGCACCGGCCAGCGACGGGAGGCTCCGCCGCAGCTCCCGCCTCACGGGCCGGCAGAGGCGACGCTCATGGCCGCGCCGCGCTGCCTCCCGCCCCGGCCGACACACCGCGCCGGGCCGGGCCACCGCGGCCGGTCC
>Ga0065711_1048641_pt1 | contig 11702 bp, 7 predicted proteins | sample Hoacrofraction12_FD_59098 | JGI IMG/M metagenome (GOLD analysis project Ga0065711, IMG submission 59098) | Hoatzin crop microbial communities from Cojedes, Venezuela - Epithelial fraction 12 v2 (version 2) | ecosystem: Host-associated > Birds > Digestive system > Esophagus > Crop | place... | reverse complement strand
TTCCTGAGGGCCTGCCTTGGCACTGAAGACTGAAGCAAAGAAGGCATTCAGTAGCTCTGCCTTCTCTGCATCCTCCGTCACCAGGACACCCGTCTCATTCAGCAGTGGCCCCACATTGTCCCTAGCCTTCTTTTTGCTACTGAGAAGCTACGTTTTGAAGATGTAGTCTTGAGGAGTCTCAGTCTTCAGTGTTTCATCTGATAAAGCATGCTCAGCTAAGGAAATATTACTCCTCCTTTGTGAAAACACTAGTGACAGCACAAGAAATAGTCAATAGAGAGGGGTAATGAAAATTGGTAGACTGGTTTTCTTTAATGTTATATGAGTGCTGCTTTGTTGTCTTAAACAGCATAAATTAGTACTGCTGGCTATGCAAGCTACTGGCCATCAGTCTGAACGTGTCCTAATTGAAATACTTAGCATAGCAATTCGAAAAACAGTTAATTATTGTATATCCCATTGTTATGCACATGTTCCTATAGCAAAACTACTCCTACAGACTGCTTATAGAGGTGGGAGGGAATGGAATTTTACTTTGTGTGCCAATCCAAATCATGGATTATTTTAAGACTGCACAGCACCAGCTTTGTAGAATTTCAGGGGTTTTTTTAAGAAAAACATATATGTTTTTGTGTAGAAAAATCCATCTTGGAGTTAAAACTACAATATGACACTGAGGTTTTGGAAATAAATCAGGCTGACTTTGCTCTGAATTTTTTCTCCTTGTTGAATTGTATTTCATCTAGTCCTCAACTTTCCTGCTGTAAATATCTATCTGCTGACTCCCGAAAGTAATTTTTAAACATGAAGTACCAGGCACTATTGTTCACCAATATCTATAACTAGGAAAATTACTTTGCTTTTTTAATTATTTAAATTCAAGAAACATTGCAATTTAAACTGACTAAAGTCAAGTGAGTGAGACTAAGGAAACAAGCCAAGCCCAGAAAACAGAGATGCAAAAGAGAACCTGAGTCCTTCACTCCATTCACAGAAAATATGCTTCTTTCCCCAGTTCTTTGGTCAGTCTAACCAATAAGATTCAAGTGATAAGATAGGATGAATAAGAGAGAAAAACTAGTTTTGACATTTTAATTTTCTCTTCAATGTAGTTAATTCTAAGTTTAAGCTAAAATCCCAAAATGCTTGCACACTTAGCGAACTTTACATGTGAAAATAGTGAATTTGGTTCAGAATTTTCAATAAAGCCACTTCAATATGAAAAATATTACACGTCTTCAAAACACTTCTCTGAAATATTTTCTACAGACTTTTACCAAAGACTCTACCAACTAGCCTGTTGAGTTCCGTGGCTTCCAGAATACATGACACCAAAGAGACTCCGCAATACCTCATGCGTCATGAAGCGGATCCCTGGTCCCTGTTGAAAAGACTGCCCAATGGAAAGCGTGACACACAGGAACACATACTTGGAGCTGGGCCTCCAGGGTATGTAAACTCCCTGCTCCATCACAGAGTACTTAACAGTTTGTCCCTACTCCAGGAAAACTGAAAAACTGAAGGAATTTGACTTACTCTCCCACTGCTGTCTGCCTTTAAAGTCAAACTGGTTTGTTGGGTTTTTTTCTAAAACTAGGAAGAAAATACTACCCTGCTACAGGAATGTTCTAAATTACAATCACTTTCTCTGAATGGCAACAAAATACGTCAGCACATTTTACAGAATGGAAATTGCCAGGATAGCCACCTCTAAGATGTAGTATCACAGGACTGATAACACTTGTAAGAGCATTTAACAGTAAAAGAGCTACTCTTAGGTCTGGATCCTCCCTTGTAAGGAAGGACAGAGGATAGTGTTTGATGTTGCTCCACATGAATGCTCCTTTGTTGTCCTGTCCCTGGCCAATGAGATCACAGGTACCCCATCATCCCATGAGTTATCCCATGAGCTCTTGCCATGTCCCTCCTCCCATCATGATATTCCAGCTCCTGGTGTCAGCGTCTTTCAGTGTGTTTGCCTTGCCCAGAAACCCACTTTTCCTCTTCTAGTAGCCAGAGGTCCTCCATTTTCCACAGCTACACCAGAATGTAAATCTCCTTACAGGAAAAGTAAGCCTTACTGCTGCTTTTGGTGCGCTTCAACTCTGTTACTGCCACTTATGGCATGAGAAATAAAAACAGGCATCAAAAAGTGGGAAAACAGTCCGCACCCGACTGGGAAGAAGAGGAGCTCCTCCCCTCAGTAAACAAAGACCCCCTCCATGGCAATGTCCCTTCTCATCAGCATCTGGGCTCAGGTAACTGTCCAGAGACCTTGTAAAGCTCAGCAAAAGGGATAAACACCTCCGGGTCTTATTAGGAATGATGTATGCTGTCCTTTTTAAAGAGATTGATAAACCATACTTTGACTAAATTTACACTGCTGAGACGTTAGATGATACTTTCATATTACACGGTAGATATTTGCCTGAGAGCCAAGAAGTGAGATTAAACTATCATATAAAATAGGAAAGAGCCATTTATAGTTTCCTGAAATACACAAAGTATTATGAGCTCTAAAATTTCTTTTTGAGAGTAACTCTTAATACCATTTTAAAAAAAGCACTCAAATCAGAATGTCATATCTGTGATACACATAGATTGATTGCCCAAAAACAAATGAACACACAGAGCACTAAATAATATATTGTGGCTTAAATAATTTAGGTGGGGCAGGAGTTCATGTGGCTTTCTAAAATACATTTGGTTCAGCTGACTCAATAAAATATGATTTTATAAAGACTGTCTTGAAAGTTACTGTAGGAAGAGAAAGAAAATTAGTTTGAGCAGCAGAGCACAACAGACTTGCACGTGGGAGTACAATAAACGATGTCCTTGGCACCAGCCCTTCTCTTACTGTACTGTTGCCTTCCCTTCTGTTTTCTACTACTCTTACTTCTAGATTTCTCCATTTTCACTGTTTTTCCTTTGCTGGTTACCTGTTACCTGATGGTTTTCATATCACCAGTAGATCTTATAAATTCCTAAGCTTAAATTATTCTGTTACAGGGGGAAATCTAGAGTTTAGTTTTCCCCAGGAGTCACATTTATCTTTTCTTTCCAGACATACATCTTCTTTCACAGATGGCAAAAGCCGTATGAACTGAGCTTATGACTGGCAGTGTTTCTGGACAAGGAGTTTTAACTGTGCACTAATTCAGATGAGACATACAGGACAGACTTTCGTAATAAGTGATAAATGCAGATGTTTAAGTGAGATTATTATTTTATCTTGCATTGAGTGGAGTACAGTGTTTAGAGAAACATTAAAAGCTAAGAAATTAACTTGTTGGTTGTTATCTTATCCAGACCTTCTTGATATACAGGCTTTCGAAATGGGTTGCTGAGAAATATACATCTTCAGTTTTCCCAAGAGCTTTCAGACAAAAAAAATATTTTTCTCAGTATTATATCAACATCTTTGTGGCGGCACCAACCCAAACTGGTAAGAAAGCGTCTAAGTACACACCAAACTATTTTGAATGAAAGTTTTTCCCAGTGAAAACTGTTTTTACTTTGGAAAAGATAGTCTGTGGCATAATTTTCTGTTCAAGAATCTTCTTTTGTCCCGCAAAAATTTGGATTTACATATTACACAGAAAAGACCACACAGGTCACTGGCTCCTGTCCCCATAGTACTCAGCTACCACACCACCATGTAGGTTTTCTCTCACTTCCCTTATTGTAATTCCAGCAGTCCTCTTTGGTCCCACACATATGTTTCAGTACTGTGTTGTCACTGGCTCTTTCTGAACTGTGGCTTTTATTAGTGCAAGGAACACTTCTAGGTGGTCAATCCTCTACATTGCTAAATTGTTAAAAAGATCCTTGGCACCTGTTTAGTGCAATGCATCTAGCATCCTCCCATAAAGTTCCCTTATGTGCCTATGGATTAATGACAATCATCAGGGTTTTTAGCTTTTTACAGCATTTTAGAGTGAAAATATATTCAATAATAAGAATACCAGCCGGTTTGTACCAGCTGACCTCTGTGCCAGAGAACATCCCTGGTACTTTTAATGTCCTGTTGCTAAGAAAACCTTGTGCTAGACTGAAATTTCAGTTGGTGCCAGTGGCTGACTAGCACTGAACTACTTATTTAGGGTCCCACTGTAGACAAAGAAGAGAGATAGACATCTGTAAAAGCTGACCCACCCCAACTTTCTGGCACACTCACCATAGGAAATTATGAATTTAACTTTAGAAGTGCCTAATCTCTTTCCATTGACGACTCAGTAGATGACTAATTGCATATATCTAAGGAACAAATCCTGCCCTTCAGGGGTACACAGAATATCTACTCTATAGTCCTTGTAATATTGACTTGCAGACTTGATTTTCAAAATCCAAGACTTCCAGAGACATTTAGTTTACTTTTTAATTTGTGCTTGAATGCATGCCTGATCTATATATTAAACAACGCAAATGCTCATTTACGAAACTGAATCACCTAGCTACTGTGGCATATGTCTAGCTTTGGGCACAGAAACACTTCCCTAGATTTCCTCATGAAGGTTAACTCATCAAAATGCATGTGAAAATGACTAAACTTGAACTTGGAGAAGTTTAAAATAAGACACAAGCCAAAGGAGTTATTCAAATATTTGAAGTGAAATGCCAAAAGCTGGACCCACATACATCTGATTTAACTCCTGCCTAGGTACCAAACTCTCTGCAGTTCTGCCAGACAAAGTGTGTGCAAGAGAGAGAAATCACAGATTTGGGTACCTGGGTGATTGTAGAAGGACTATTGCCTGCTCCAATGAACGGTCACATGCCAAGCAATCATTGGATAACACAGAAATATGGTTTAAAACCATAAATTTAGTGGTTCATGAGTTATTCTGAGGGCCCAATGAGATCTTTAGATTTCATCTGTCCACATTTTTAAGCTTTTTTCCCTGGAATAGCATGCTTGCTTTAATGAAAGTAGAGCTTTTCAGGCACTCACATCTTTTCTGAAGCAGGTGTGCAAAAGAGAAAAAAAAAACCCACCATGGTGGATATTTGATCAAGTTATTTGAATTTGAATTACCAATACTGATATCTAGAAAAGGGATAACTTAGTTAGAGATAGGAAATGTTAAAACATATAGGTATTGCATTATTCCAAAGGTTGCTATTGTAGTATTGTATGTAGTACTCTAAAGTAGTACAAGCCAGATGATACATAAAAACAGGCTTAGGTACCTTAATGGGTCCATCAAGTGGAGCACGTATCTGCAATGAAAACATAATCTTAATGAGTAAGTCTTCTTAAGAGAAAAAAAAATGCTTCTTTTAGCATTGCATCAGGCTGCATTGTAAGAAAATAACATTTTATATGCCCTTATTCTGGCCAGTGTAACATTTTGTATATGTAGACTCCAGATTTTACTTAGATACAGCCATGACAAGGACACTTCAATGCAGCTAAATAGATGTTATCAATATTCTGATTGGAAAAGGCAACCTAAAAAAAAGATAAGCTTAGCACAAGCAAACTATGTAGTGACAAATGAAGAACAGTCAAGCAAGCTGCAGAGATTGCCCTCGTCTTGCAATCAGAAGCCTGACCAGCCTGAAAAAGAAGCTACTTATTCCATGTATCACGTGCTGTTTTGTTACTCTGCTTTACTTAGTCTGGCACAAACCTCTGCATCCCACGTGGCTAGAACTATCTGAAGTCTTACATATTGTCTGTCCACTTGCAATTATTGGTATGAATCGCATGAATATGAAAGAGTTTTAATTGCTAAGAATAAGTCAGCAACCCCTTTTTATTTCTAGACGTTAAATCTTGCCTCCCCTGTTTCCCAGGAATGCAATGGAGTGATTCATGCCAATAAAACCAGTAAGACACACCCTGAGAGCCTCAAATCAGTTAATTTTTGCTTTGAAAACATATTGGACTGAGACTAAGGAAAAACATATTTTTCCTTTTGCTAAGCAAGTGCTATATTTTATCTGGCATTGTGAGACGGCGGTAAAAAAGTAAAAAAGGTTCAAGGTGTAAAGATTGAATTCTGATTTTCATATCAAGTTTGATATAGTTAAGTTAATGTGATTTTAAAATTTCCAAGAAAGAAAGTTACACATATCTAAAATATTAAAAATGCTCAGAGAATCACATCTATACTTGTTTGTCCAGTCCTGCCATCTACCGAATTGCAAGAAACTCAAATTTGTTAATTTTCACTATTTACAAGAATTTCTTCTCTCAAAAAGTTAAAACCCATAAATTTCTTAAAGGATGTTATCAATTTTATTTTCAGAACATAAAAATTGCTGTATCAAAAAGAACATTTGGTGGCATGAATGTTTGATTAGAAGTCTTTGGATGTTACCCTTGGAGATGATGACTCTCAGGAACAGTCATAAAATATACATCGAGAGACCTACAAGACTCAAAAGATACAAAATGTATTTTTAGTACCAGGGACCAAATGAAAAAATCATGGCTTCACGTTCTATTCAGCCACCAGTAAGCAGCACAGGGAGGCCATGTATGAGTGAAGACGAAGTGAATGGGAAAGGATGGGGAGAAGTATAAGGAGAGGAAGAGCAGAGAAGAGGATGTAGACGAGAAACTGTAGCATCTTCCCTAGAGAAGTCTTTCTTAAACCCTGATTTTTACCCTCTATCCTTACAGAAAAAAGGCTGAGCCCATTATGTCTCCTGAACCTGCATCACTGTCATTGCTGCAAAAACCATTGTAGCCAGGTACTATTTATCTAGTCTTCACTAGCCAGAAGCAATTGTTTTACACTACCCTAAGCTAGCATGTGTGGGAATGCAGTGCACATTTCCACAGCACTCAAGTCAGAGTTCTCCCATGAGCAATGTTCTTTTTAGCTGGGAAATTCACATGTGTGAATGGATAGTGCTTTACCTATGCCAAAAGTAAATGGACAGAGATTTAAATTTTCAGAGACTCCATTCTGTACTGCTCATAAATTATCGTACTTATTCCAGTGAATCAAAATGAACTCTTCAGGAATGCAAATGATGAAGTTTTTAAATGGTATAGTCAGCAACTTAACCTCCTTGCATGTGGATGTAGAAGAAGTCCCAGCATGAAGGACCCAAGAAAATTGTTAGACAGTTGACTAAAAATTCCAAGTTGTCCCTGATTTGCTTTCTGAATTGGGTTGATGTTATTTTCTGTGGATTGTTATTTATAATTTGTTATTGTTTTTTCTCTTTGTTGATTTATTTTCACTACTTCTGCTGCACTTAAAATACAAAAATTACTCTTCCAAAAAGAACTGCAGAAAGCGATGCTACTTGCTTATCTGTAAATGCACACCGATCAGTCCTGTAAATGTTAAGGAGCATGTCTGAGAAAACAAACACAATTTTCCCTTTTCAAATACAAAGTGGTATGCGTGAGCTCTCCATATCCTCAGGTGTGATGGATGGGATTCATCTGCTTTTGGCTGTCTGAGGGTTAGAAATAGTCGGAGTTAATTGTTTATATTCTTTCAATAATCAAAGAAAAGAGAGAAAATCTTTGGTCAGGATGAACAGCCCTCTGTAGTCTGAGAAGTGCCTCTCAAAACATTATATAGGAAGACCCAGGTGATGAAAATTGATAGCTAGCTCAATTAATTTAAGTAGGAATTTGTAAAATATCCGCTGGTTAAAAATGAGTCTTGCAGAACCCTCGTCACAGTTTAAACACCTCAGTTCAAAATAGATACCAAAAATTGCAAAGCTTAATTATAGTTGTCTGTAGATAGTGGAACTATGAACAATACAGTTTAGGACTCTGTGTGTGTGTATGTGTGTGTTGGTGTTTGCTCTTCTTTCTGGATCACCAGATAAACACTGAACTAACAAACTCTGAAATAAATGACAGTTTTGCTACTGACTGGAAGGCTCAGATTCACGGTGCATTATTTACATACTTGAGAAGAGTTGAAATACTAAATAATTCTTAAAATATTTGTCTTGGTTTAGGAAAAAAGCATCAATGTACTACCTAAAGATGCCTAAGTTAGCTCTCCATTTTGCTTCATAAAAAGCAGGTTCTTCATTGTTTTTATGCTCTAGATTTGATCTGAAACCTTGAGAATAGAGGAACAATATTTTCACACTCCAGATTCCCAACTTAACTTCATCATGAAATGTAAATAAAAAAGATCAAGTTCTGAAAACATATAATCAGCTTACAAACGCAGTATCTGCTCTTCAGGCATATTTGGTAGAGGAATTACTCAGCTTGATCTTACACAACACTCTTGGAAAAACGCACATGCAATGGGACAAGCCACTAACTACCTGATCAGTATCAGTTATTTTGAGACAGCATCTGACAGTTATCCAGGCTTTTAGAGGGCACTCGTGGTCCTTAGTGTGGAGTTGCAGCAGTGGAACAAGTGCCAACTAAGCCATAGTGACATTAACATGCCAAAATGTTTTAATAAAAGCAGATTAGAGCTGTGATTTTGTTGCAGACCAATGCTCTCTGTCATATGAACTTGTCGTTTTGGATTGAGTGCTAACAACCTGTAGATGAGTTTCCTATATCACCAAATCTCAGTTTATGGGGGCAATTTAAGAAGAGTTATTCCCTTCCCTTGATCTCAACCAGTTTTAGTAACTAGGAACTACAAAATATAAAAAGAAAATCAGACAATACCGTTCCTATGTGCTTTCCACCTTAACTCGATTATCTGTAATGAAATTAGCTCAATATTTTTTAAGACATCAAATCAAGACAAACATCAGATATTTCTACTCACCTGCAGTCTGTGGTTGCCTAAATAGGTGACCTCCAAACCTATCAAGAAATTAGCATTCCAATCCTCCAGTAATTACTTGGGTATTTGATCTCATTCATGAAGACATGACTTCATTCATAGACCTGCAGGGGATATAAAAATAATGGAAAATCTCAGTCTTGCCATGAGATGTTGAATGATTCTGCATACTTACAAAGCAATGTCAGTATAACTTTACCATGGAGTTAGCTGAGAAAATTTTCATTGATATATGAAGTAGTTCACTGAAAAAAAATTAGTTTCTACATTACATATGCTTTGAGACCAATGAGGAACTCTCTGTTTTTCACACCTGTGCTTAGCCCTGATGTTCTCTCCACAGACAAGTGCTTTGCAGACAGATCTTACCAGACATTTTTGCAGGCAGGGAATGCCAGTCAAGACCAGTTCAGCACTTGTGGAGTTCAGTGGTACGGGTTAGCTACTGCGATGTGCAGCCCTGCAGAGCAACTTGCCTTCTTCCTGATTAGAAGGTGGGTTTGGCTGTAGGAGGCAGCTGAAAATAAAACGCATCCCATCAACGGTGTCTACACAACAGGGGCATCTCATGGAGCAAAGCACAATATGACACTTCCTGTGTTCATCACCTGCCTGGATGTTACTTCTCAAATCATTCTAACCCAGAGAAGACTGATGACTGTGACAGGAGTAAGTGATGCCATCTCCCTCATGTCTAGCACATTCTTCTTCCTCAAACTCCTTGGCATACTCAGTTCACTGTCCACCATACTAAATTAGGGGTGAGTTCACACCTCACCCAAAAACCATTAGCTTCTTACCAGCCTGAATGTCCCCTTTGAACAGGCACCTAGGCAACCTATATACTATATGCAGCAGGTTGCTGTTCAGTGGAGGCAACACAAGATTTCCTAGCAACCTGAACAGTTCATCCTGTGCCAAGTTCACCTCCACCATCTGCCGTGGTCTGTGGTCCATGAGGAGCAGGAGAGTGAGTTGGGCCATGAGTCTGGGTGCAGCTGCACCATCACAGCACAGTCAGAGCAGATGTGGATCCAGGCTGCTGACGCTGTACTTGTTCATGTGGGAGATGAAGAGGACACATCACTCCTTCTGTGCTGCAATGCAGAAGGCCGCCTGCCTTTGTCTGACATTAAATATTCAATGTGTCTGGTTCCTGGGTGGTGGCTGGTTCGGGAAGCAGATTGTCCACCCCTACACATCACTTCTGCCTTCAGAGAGCTGCCCAAAACATCCAAAAGTACAAATCGTCTGGTGTTCCTTAGTCCCTAGGCCAGAAAGGGACTGGGTAGACATATGCAGTATGCTATACACGGCAGGATGATTGAGGCATTACTGAGGCATCACTGAGGCATCTTGCTAGTCCTATAACGCACATTTGAACTGTGATTGTGTAACCATGCGTAGATTGGCTCATATTTGTCCTGTGAATTGATTTGGCAGTGCACAGATCTGGGGTTAATAGTGGTCAAACGATGTCAGACTAGAAGACCTGCAATAAAGCATCACTGAAAAAGAACAGCTGACCTTCACATGAACTTTCTCTTTTGCTGTTATTCCCTTGGTTCTGCCACACCAATCTCTTCACAGAAAAGTTGCCAGGGGAAGAAAAAAAGAAAAAAGAAAAGAATTGTTGGAATTAATACCAGAGAAAACAATCTTCATAAATAATAGTATAATAATCAATGGATTACTCTGAACACGAGCAAAGTTGAATAAAAAAGCCTGAAAGGGGTAGTCTTTTTTTCACGGTTGATGAAAAATTAAGGTTTAGAAAGAATTCAGTTTGCAATTGGTAATTTTCATTTTATTACACATTGCTTTTTTCATGCATAATTTTGAGTGACTGACAATAACTCATTCATGTCTACGAATCATATCCTGTGTTCTTTTTTATCATTGCAATAGGCAATAGTCTGCTATTTTTCATGTTAGTCTCAGAGGGAGCTAACATATTATATGGGTTAGTTGGTTAATTAGCTTGGAAACATTACTCATCTAACCTTAGCAAATGTGATGTAAATTTTGGATGTGAAAAAGATAACAATATTATTTTGATGTTGTATAGTTCTGTGCATCTGTAGTTCTCAAAAAATCAATGTTCATTCAATAATATTCCATTTTCTCAGTCACGTGCCTTGGAGCTCATAGTTTCTGTAAAGGAGCACTGGAATTCCTTATTCTGGTAGTGCTTTTGTTCTATGTTTACAGAAAGCAAAACCTCCCGTCTCACAAGGAGAAAGACTCAGTGTAATACTACCAACCCTTACACATGCTATCCACCACACATTTCAGAAAATGTCCCTTAACCTGAAACATTAACTGCAGGAGTCCTGTTATTTAGTTATTAGATGACATCATAGGGAAAAAACATAAATTCAGGGAATATTTTTTCGTCATACAGGAATTAGGATGGTATCCAAGTTGGAAATCTAAAGGAACTTAACACTGCAAATTCATACTCTCGTGTTCTTGGGTTTCTTTTGGTTTTGTGTTGTTGTTGTTTATTATAATTCATTCTTTCGTAAACTAATTTACATTTGTCACCTGACTTACATTATAGCTTAGGTCTAATAAGACCTCTGGTTCAGATGTACACATTATACACTAGAAGGCTGTGCTGCCGTTCAGAGAGACCTGGACAGGCTGGAGAGCTGGGCGCAGAGGAACCTGATGAAGTTCAGCAAGGGCAAGTGCAGGGTCCTGTACCTGGGGAGGAACAACCCCATGCACCAGTAAAGACTTGGGGTGGACCTGCTGGAGAGCAGTTCTGTGGAGATGAACGTGGGAGTGCTGGTGGATGACAGGTTAACCATGAGCCAGCAGTGTTGGTTGCCAAGAAGGCCAGTGGGATCCTGGGGTGCATCAAGAGGAGTGTGGCCAGCAGGTCGAGGGAGGTTCTCCTTCCCCTCTACACTGCCCTAGTGAGGCCTCATCTGGAGTACTGTGTCCAGTTCT
>Ga0065711_1048639_pt1 | contig 11702 bp, 5 predicted proteins | sample Hoacrofraction12_FD_59098 | JGI IMG/M metagenome (GOLD analysis project Ga0065711, IMG submission 59098) | Hoatzin crop microbial communities from Cojedes, Venezuela - Epithelial fraction 12 v2 (version 2) | ecosystem: Host-associated > Birds > Digestive system > Esophagus > Crop | place... | reverse complement strand
CATCATTAAAAAGTAAAAATTAATTCTTTTTCTTCTTGCTTTTTTGCCATTGTAAATTGATGGATCCATCTGAGTACATTAGAATTTCACTGGACAACTAAAAGAAACTGCTTTAGATGAACCTGAAAGTTTTGCATCATGTTATGAATTTCATCAGTAATGTGCAAGTTAGGGAAATAATTAACTCTACCTCTAGTCTACTCTGGCAAATAACAATTTCATTCTTTTATAGTGGATTAATTCTATTTTATCTAATTAACTAGATTTAATATGAAATTTAAACTAGGACAGTAGCACTCTTGCACATGATCTACTGAATACATTAAGATTAACGATTTCTAAATAAAAAATCTGTCAAAAATCGTACTAGAAACATGTCACTGCTTTTTATTATTCAACAATAATAGACTGAAGAAACACGTTTTTCTTTATAATTCTGATGAGGCATCATTTAAAATTGGTGTATTATGTGAAAGAGTAAAATACAAATTGACAACATCTGGTAAATTAATTCAGGTTGATATGATAATGATAATAAGCTCAAGGTTATAGACTTTCCCATAAGTCCTTTATATAGAATAAAAATAATATTGTTTAATCTATGACTAAAATCTACTGTATCTTAATATCTTTTGAATTTTGCAAGAAGACTAATACGGTAGTGACTTTGAAAAGAATTATCCCAGAATTGTCACAACATTACAGACTTAATAATTCAACATGTACTGTTGTAACTTGTCTCTATATGCAAACACAGTACAAACTTTAAAAAAATGAATATTTGGTCATCTCTCGTTTTATCCATAATTATTAAAATTCATAAAATGGCTAGATAGTAAATTTAATTTATTATGATCTATTTATATTAACATTTGACATACATTAGTAAGTTTATAAATAATAGTTTGGGACTTAGATTAGTAATTAATTCTCAGACCTCAATTTTTTTTTATGGTAAACAAGAGCTTGTACTTGATTGATTATGATGAGATGATTGAAAAACACAGTTTTATGACAGCACAAGCGACCATTTTATGACAATACTTCACTGGTGAAATTTTAGCATCAAATGAGAGGGAGAAAAAACCAAATGCTTCATTTACACCTGCTGGTATTAATGTTTTACTAACAAAAAAACACCAATAGCTAAAAATAAAAATCTTCTACCTTTTCAAAGCGATGTTATTTTTAAAAGTTAATTTTCAAGAAAAAAGATCAGTAAATAGAAATACATTCAGCTGTGCTTGTTATGTTTATACTGTCACTTTTTGAGCAAACTGCTCAATAGGAAGTCGCTTTTTCCAGAGATCATTATCAGCATGAACTACATGTTGTTAGTGTTGTTAGTGTAAGGTTAAAATAATCCTTAACCTTTTTGGTTATTTAAGAAAATGTAAATATTGAATACAATACCAAGTTTTCCACAAGAAAAAGCAAATTGAAATACTTGTACCAAAACCTTAAAAGTGTGCCGTTCTGTTCAAATTCTGTCCATTTACAAGATACCTAGGGTTTTGATATTTTCAATGTACTCTTATGAGTAATGGTAAACCATATGATTTTTAAATGATTTAATAGGAATCCAGAGAGACAGGAAAAACAAAGGACTCAATTAGAGGTGGCAACTATCGATTAAAAATGCTTATCCAGTTCACTTAAGGAACAGAAAATGATAAATGACATGATTTTATCATTGGACAGAATGTCAAAAAAACATTGTTGTTTCTCATATATCTCTAGTGTGAACTTCTCTGAAGAAGCTCAATAGGTTTTTTGATGGAAAAACAATGTTAGTGTTTCACAACAGAGATGTGGGATGGCAACATCAGGTAAAAAAAGAGAGGAAATTAAAGGCACGGGTGAAAAATTCACCTCATTTTATGACCTTCTCTGTAATGGCCCCTTAAATAATATTTTAAAGAAATAGACTGGTGAAAGGCTGGATTTTGCAAAGTTATTGCTAAATATTCATTATTTTATTCTATTTTACAATTTTACTAAGAAAGATACACAGTTCCAAGAATACAAATCCTAATAATTTATTTTCATTGCCAAAATAAGAACTCAGGAGGCCAAATTAATCTCTGGCACAGCACTAATGAATTCAGTGAAATCACACGAGGGGTGATTTTAACTCATAATGTCTGATGGATTCCAAATTTTGGCAAAATAATTTCTCCCAAACCTCGTTATTTAAAATGCAGAGTGGAAAATACAAACAGCAAGAAAAACAAAACAACAAGAATAAAAAAGCTCCAAACAACCCACAAAAACAAAAGAATTGGGAAATGAACCAAAGTTTGGGGTTTGGACTATATTTAAACAAAATAAACAGAATGAAACATGAAGCACACAAGCTCCCCTGTTGTGGTTTCTAAACAACAACAAAAAAATGGCAAATGAAAAGAAAACACGGCAAAAATTTCAGGTAACTTAAATAGAAGTCTGTATACAGTAATCCTCTGCTTTAGATTACTGTTAATGATGAACAACTGCTTTACAGCCAAGCAACAAAACCAGTGTAGTGGGCCAATAATCCATAAATGAGGTCATCTCTCATGCATAAACGAATCAGCTCCAGATTAAATGACTGTCAAAATATTTCTCCATATCTAGCTTATTTAGAGTGAATCAACCTGTTTTCTGATTTTTTTACATAATATAATAACCTCTCCTGTTTGACAAGAAAAAATGCCAGAGCTGAGCACAACCTACTTATTTTCAACTTCACCTAGTGCCAAAAACCAGGCAGCCCTTGGAATGTACAAGGACAATCCACTCTTCCTTGAAATCTCATGGTTAAAAAACCCTCATGGAATTAAATGAGTTTTTTGAGTGGATCATGAGCGGGTTGGGAACTTCCGATTTGTATTTGCGTCTCAGCAGAGGAAGTAGTTCTCCCATACAGTGCATCAAGTGTGTCATTCTTTACATAGTTTATATCTACTCTTTTTTTTTTTTTATCTTGATCTTGATTCTGGAGACAATGCAATTTGACATCATAATCAATGCAACACAGCATACTTATTTGAAAAATAGTTGCCAGTAGCACTAAATAAGCTAATAGAGGACTCAAAGATCTGATTTTAGTTTTATATTCTGGCAAGTTTTTATACATAATTTCAGTGAGATATCAGTACTTCTGTTACCCAGAATTTCTGTCGGCTCTCTGGGCTGCGAGTTCAGATTGTTGGTTCATGTCCAGCTTTTCATCCACCAGTACCCCCAAGTCCTTCTCCTGAGGGCTGCTCTCATTCCCTTCATCCCCCAGCCTGTGTTGGTACTGGGGGTTTTCTTGACCCGTGTGGAGGACCTTGCACTTGGCCTTGCTGGACCTCATGAGGTTCACACAGGCACACCTCTCAAGCCTGTCCAGATCCCTCTGGATGGAATCTCAGGCATGTTGACCACACCACTCAGCTTGGTGTCATCTGCAAACTTGCTGAAGGTGCACTCGATCCCGCTGTCCATGTCACCAATGAAGATATTAAACTATTCTAAATTTTTTCATGTATGCTATGTCCAAATGCATTAATTCCTTTGAACTCATGCTTAAACTACCCCTTTCCCTACTGACAGGGAGCAGAAAATCATCATAGCCTCTATATTCAGCAACAGACTTGTATGGTACTGTAGTCGGACCTAGAAGGAGAGTATGTTAGGAACCAGTGTTCATTCTACTTTCCAGCAAAAATTTTCAAGAGGATCTAGCCGGTGTTTTTAAGTGTATGTAAGTGGTTTCAAGTGCATACAAGGGAAATGCTTGTGTTACAGTGAAAGTTACTGGTTTGATCTTAGATTTACCAAATGTAAAATTTTCATAGTGCTTTTCAGGGGAAGGCTCCAGCCAGAAGAGGAAAGGAATGCAATTATTTCAAAGAAGAGTAAGTTTCTGTATTGAAACTTTGATAAATATTTCCTTCTTGTCATTATCTTTAGTACTTAACTGGGATCAGGAAGACTGACTTACAACTTCACTGACTTAGAACAGACTAAAATTAAACTGTCTTCTTTACGGTTAGGAAAAAATACTAACAGACAATATTTTGATTCTCTAAAATTTAGTTTTTCTAAAGGTACTATGTTTTATTTTAAAATAATTTATAAAAATATGTCATGTGTGACGTAGTCATATAGTTACCACATCAGTTATGCTGCCCAGTGTGATTTACAACATCAGACCCTAGACCAATTGTTAAGCTCAAAATGTTGTTCATGGGTAAAGAAGCAGCACACCCTACATGTAAGTACAGACAAAAATGTAATGTTAGAATAACCAAATCCTTAAGAGTCTGGTCATTATTAGTGCAGCTATAATTGTAACAGGAAAAAAAAAATGCAGTTAAAATTGTTATAGGCAAGTTTTTGAGTTTCTATTTTTTCTCCTGGTGTTATATCCCCCGTGCCTATACTCCTCCATGCCACAGCCTGGATCACCTCTTCTCAAGGCCCCCGATGTCATACCAGGCCTGTATGTCTTTACACTACATCATTGTGTTGGAGTGGTGTATACCTTATTCTACCTACAACAGCTGATTATTACTGCTACCTGCATAGAACTAACTGTATACACTGCTAAGTGCATAGAACTGTGTAAGGCTGTAACATACACAGCTAAAAAGTAAAAGAAATTAGCCTTAGACACACGGTCAGTTAGAGAAATTGCTGTCACAGTTAAACCAAATGAAACAAAGCTGCAGGCAGTTCAAGAAAACTTTACACGGAGCAAGACTGACAAACCCAGACCTGAGGCCTTGCAAACTCTGTACAAACCTTATGAGCTATACCAAGCCATGGCAGCACTGTATTACACAGTTACACACTGAGTATTTTTTCAGGGGCTATGTCTCCCTCTGCTCTTTCTACTAGTTTATTAGAGATAGTGTATCACATCTCAAGTGGTAATCTAATTTTTTGTGTGTGTTCCCAAATACTGCAATGTCGATTATCATTATTTGTTGTTTTGTTTAAACCACCAAAAATTTAATCCTCAGTGTGTTCTGATTTTAAGGCCCTGGCCAGCAAGTTTGAAAAGGTCAAATCATTCCAAGGGTACTAGACGCATCTTTGCTGAATCAAAGAGATGGTGTGACTGGCACTGGAACTTACTTGCTACTTCATGAAATTTTGAAAGGAAATTTTGCTGCCAGCAAGACTGTTAACCTTTAATAAGAAACGTGAAGGAGGAAGGTGGCTGTGAGATACTTCACAAAGATCTGGAAAAGAATGTCTACTTCTTGAAAACTTAAGTCTTGATAACTTCAATGAAATCTACTTCGTTAATAACAATTTTTACTTGCAATGTGTGGGCTAGACAGTTACGCTGTTCTGTATTTCAGAAAGAGACAAACCAGTCACCTCTCACAGAACTCTAAAAAATTTGGTGAGTGCTTAATCTATAAAAACAGGAATTCCACCACACAGAATCAGCAAGATTTCTGCTAAATTTCCAATACAAAATGCAATCTAAAATTAGCTTTTCCTTTTTTCTTCACATCTTTATTCTTTTTTTTATGAATTCGTTATAACTGATCATTTTTTTAGTGACCATTTTATACATGGCAACTTTATGCTCCACTATGTCACAAAAATGTTTCTCTAACTGTAGTTTAATATGCCATTTTTTCCCCCCTAATCAAAGCTCTTTTCTGTGCTTATTCTTCTTCAAGCCTAGAAGTATTAGCAGACCATTGAAAGCTATTCTTTTTTCCCTGCCTGAAAAACATCTTTTTTAATCTCTCATAACATCTAATAAATTTTATTTTGGGTACCTTCCTCTTCCCCACTCTATGGTCTGATTATCACCTCTGACTGTTGCTAGCACTTTGTTTCAGAAATACAGGCTAAGCAAAAGTAAATGCCTGCTACTAAATTGAAAGAACATTCTAATTTCAAAATATATACGCAAGGTAATCTCAATATATGTTTTCCTTTGTTCAAGGATCAGAAGAAAAAAACGTCTTGGGACAAGGAAATTAGCCTGGGAATATCTCTTAATATTAGGTTTCATTATATGTTTTTATTATTTCTAATCTCCCAGGTGTGCACTGCCTCTTTCAGATAGAAAAAAGTGACAGACATCTGTCATTCAGATCTTACACTCTAAATTAAATGTGGCAAAGTTTATAATGCATACTTGTGTTGAGAGTATCTATGGGGAAAAGGAACAGGAAGGTTAAAGCAGTGAGAAATTATGAGCTAAGAACTTAAAACCATTCTTGTGAGTATATTGAAAAAAGCTGGAAAGAAAGAGATTCTTCTTATACCAGAATGTAATAAAGTGTCCCAGGCATTCGAAGAGAGTAGAGGTTTCAAAGCACATCGTGGAAATATGGCATCGATAGCTTTTTAGTAGTACTGCCAGTAACTTCTTAGTTTGGATACTTGAAGATTCTCTTACAATGCAGCAAGGAAAAGGGTGGCAAAACTGGGTGGGCTTAGGTACAGTGGGCTGAAACAGAGGTATGCAGTGTTGTGACATCTTCAGTGTTTCTGATAGAGAATCCTCGTCAAATGTAAAAGATTTTCTATCACGAATGCTCCTCTCAGCCTATACAAAGTTTCTAAAGAACAGAAATCCAGAACAGCATGCACAGGATCTGTAATACTGCTGTGATGATTAAATTGAGCAGCCAATTTATAGAAGATATCATGGTGGTATAATAGGATCTCCTATAACAGGTCATCATTAAATGTTATAAACTGGTATCTGCAACATTTGACTGCCTTTTTAGAAGTCTACAAGTAGTTAATAAGATGTAGTTTAATTAATGTGGTTCAGTGTTAGCAATTTACGTGTTTGCATTAAGGAACCATCTAAGATAATACATTAATGGCCCAAATTATCTTCTCAGGAATGCGTGGTGCAGTTATGTTGGCATAAAACTGGAAGACCTTGACTGACCTGTCAATTTAATAACTAATACTTGCTGAAGTATATTATGTGCAGTTATAATTTTTGTTAATATTTTCCTATGTCTACCTAGAGAACTCACATGCGTTCAGTCTTGCGCTTTCACACAAAATCAAATGTCTTCCACAGCGTGACCAAAGGACTAGGGGCAGATGCCTCAAACGAATATGAACTGAGGAGCATACAACTACTCCACTGAAAACAACACTTTCGTTTTTTCAATAAATAAAGCCGTATGAGACCTAATAATCCTTCTTTCCTATAACGTTGTCTTTTCTGTGCCTTTTGCAAACTCCATGCAAATATTTCTTCCATTATGATGGCTTTGAGAAATAGTAAGAGTTTTGTGCAAGAATGTTTTAGATTTCATTTTTATTTTCAAGATTTATCGTTATCTTAGCTTGAGTCTAATATTACGGTGAAAGAGAAATGATATATTTATCTACAGATAGAAGTCACTTTGGCCAATGTTTTTTTCTGGAAGGTACGAGTACCATATATCCATTCCTCTGACTCACTCAGCATCTTGTTTTTAATAATACTTAGCAAGCATCATACAAACAGTCCTTCATCTGTATTGATTGTAAACTAAACAAGTTTATTAACTAAATATAACACAACAGAATTTTAAAAAGGCATTAGTGTCTCAGTATTATCTGGAGCCCATTTGACAAGTAGCTTCATAAACACAACCCTCAGCTGTATTGATCTGAAACTCAGACAAGAGGAACAGAAAGGTGACTGAGATTTCCAGTAAAAAGATGAAAGAAAAAGGCTGGCTAACTACTGGAGAAGTATTAACTGGATACAAACAGCCTGTGCCTTTCCACAAGCAGAGTTATCAAAAATAACAATAAAATGAAGATATAAAATTGAATAATAAAGACAATAAGAGCAATAAAACATAAGATGAAAATAATGAATTTAAAATAGAAATGTCAAAATTATCTAATGATCCTAAATATGAAAAACTAAGTGGTGTTCATTAAATATTTCCTTCAGCTGCAAAGAGATTATTGTACCCAGGGAAAAAAAAACAAAAATACTTTGGGCTATCCTGAAATGCATATTTTAAAACATTTGGACCTACAGTGAACTGAGTGCCACAAAACATACCAATAAAATTCTACCTTTATGAGAGGTACTGTTGTCATCTGAAACACGAGAGCTATAGGAAATACTGCTTCTCCATGTACTCTAAAAAAGAATCATCTATACTATCAATTAAATTCTAACTTTCTATTCAAATTTCATCTTCCTGCCAGCTGTGTTTGTTATGCCCCTTCTTGCTAAATTAATGAATCTTCTATTTTCACTCCATGAAAATATTTATGGACTGTAATCAGATCACCTCTTCATTTTGACCAGATAAATAGATGGGGTGCTTTCAGTCTCTCCACATCCATCAAACTAATGTCCGTATGTCTGCTTATTTACCTTCTTCACTCTTTTAAAGGTAATCACCACAGAGTTCAATATTGGCGTGCTTTATATTATATATGTATAGTAAGCCAATATATACTAAATTTTTATGTATAAATATTTGGTATATATTGGTTTACTATACATTTTATGTATATTTATTTATGCATAAATATTTAGAAAGAAATCCAGGTAATTGCCTTCCTAGTGCTATCCCCTATTTATACACCCAGGGATTGCATTAGGCCATACCTATGCGATTTGACACACAAAGCGTGACACACAAAACTTTTGATGTCCTTGCTGACCCCTAATTTCAGTTTATGTATGTTGCCTTCCTCTCTGAAATTAGGACCACCATTTCTGTGCATGGGACATAGTTCTGCGTTCAGCAACTTTCGAAGTACACTTGGGCTGGTTTGGTTTTTTAATCAAAAAGAGTTTTATGAGGTGGTCACTGACATTGCTGTGAATATCATGTCCCAGATAACATCTTGGGCAATGGGCAGTCACAGTTCAAAAATGTCAAACTGAAAAAATTCATAAACTGCTTCCTGACCAATTCTCCTCAGATTCTGAGAACAGAGAGTGTTTATCTCTGAAATGCCATGGCTGATAATCCAAAGGAATTACAGACAAATATTTACACATTTCTCAATCTGTACGAAACTCACAATTATTAATGCAAACTCCCTTCTGGAGGTTGCTTACTGACATAACTTGCTGACATTTACAATTACACACATAATATAGAATTGTCATTTTTTCCATAAAGAGATTTCAATTAGAAAGTGCAGTAGGAGGGAGAGTGGAATCTCAGTAGGAAGAGATAATATGTGCTGTAATGTCTCAGAACAATAGAATTCAATCACAATAGGAAGTCTTTATTTAGAACATCCTCCCTTTTGTATGAATGTCTTAAGAATGTGATGTAAGTGTTTCTTTACAAAGGAAAAAAAAACCCTAAAAAAGTGCAAGTCTGGGCCAAAACCTATTTACTCTATTCACACAAAGAGACTTGTTACTCTGGAAGTCAATGAGACTTCTCAGATATGAATGTCAAATGCAATCTAGTTCATAATTAATTGTTTTATTTTCCTGTGGTCAACTTAGTTTGCAAAAAAGTACGGTCTGGATTGAAAAAAAAAAAATTCATTGTTGTTGCATACTCTGTTGTAAATTCAGAAACTCCACTGAAGTCAGGGATCTTCTCTAGTTTTTAATCAGAGTAGTTCCGAATAGGTTTAACTGACCTCTATTTCCAAAAACATTTGGTGGAAAATCGAAAGCCTCAAAGATGGAAATGGTAGAAGAAATAAACAGAGCAACTAAGTAGAATCATAGAATCATGGAGTAGTTTGGGTTGGAAAAGACTTTTAGAGGTCATCTAGTCCAACCCTCCTGCAGGGATATCTACCACTACATCAGGTTTCTCAGAGACCCTCCAGTCTGACCTTGAATGTTGCCAGGGATGGGGCACCTACCACCTCTCCGGGCAACCCGTTCCAGCGTTTCACCACCCTCTTTCTAAAAAATGTCTTCCTTCTATCCAGTCTAAATCCACCCTCTTTTGGTTTACAACCATGACCCTTGTCCTATCCCTATAGGCCCTGCTAAAATGTTTGTCCGTATCTTTTTTTATAAGCTCCTTTTAAGTACTGGAAGGCCACACTAAGGTCTCCATACAGCCTGCTCTTCTCCAGGCTGAACAGCCCCAACTTGCTTAGACTTTCCTCCTAGGAAAGATGGTCCAGCCCTCTGATCATTTCTGTGGTCCTCCTCTGGACCCGCTCCAACAGGTCCGTGTATGTCCTGTGCTGGAGGCTCCAGAGCTGGACACAGGACTCCCGGGGGGGGTCTCACCAGAGCAGAGCAGAGGGACAGAAACCCCTCCCTTGACCTGCTGGCCACGCTGCTTTTGATGCAGCCCAGGATATGGTTGGCCTTCTGGGCTGCGAGCGCACATAGTTGGCTCATGTCCAGCTTTTCATCCACCAGTACCTCCAAGTCCTTCTCCTCAGGACAGCTCACAATCCCTTCATCCCCCAGACTGTGTTGATACTGGGGGTTGCCCCGACCCACGTGCAGGAACTTGCTCTTGGCCTTGTGGAACCTCAAGAAGTTCACGCAGGTCCACCTCTTGAGGTTGTAAGCTTAAACCAGTAAATTGACATCGCATTAAAATCTCTCTTTCATCACTACAACACATGAAACTTTCAAATACTTCTAATGTTTTTGTTGTGTAGGGAAATACTAATACCTATATTATGAAGCAGCTGTTCTGTGACATGCACCTAGGTAGCTAGGTAACACACCATTAACTGGAAATTATTGGCAGAGGATAATTTTCAGCCTATTTCTCTCAAGCTTTTTTTGTCTCCAAAATCACTGGATTTTCACTGCAATACTGATTTTTAGCTCTGTCTGAATGGAGAAGCAGAAATATATGCATTTGGGAACTGTGGCATGAAGCAATCTTTCCTCCAAAATATTTCAAACTATTCTAAAAAGTGGTAACTCACCTTTTTAAATATGTAAATTCTCTAGGCCCTCATTTTTCTCTTTCTAGTGAGAAATAAAACCATGTGACAAGGAAAGCTTCTGACGCTCTTCGGCATGTTTCTGATTTTCTCACCAGTATTTTGATCCTTTCTTCAGGAAGGTTGTGTTCTCTCATGCGAATGTCAGCTTGTTTCTTCAAGGGAAAAAACAGAAAGAAGTCACAATGAAGATGAAGCATGAGACCAAAGAATCACAGGACCAAATCTCAGAATTTATTGGCTAGAGAAATATTTTCTGAACTCATGTAAATGGTATATAACTGGGAAGGCAATGCAACACTTCAAAAGGTTTACATCATTTTGGCTGACTCTCTAAATAAAATTAGCAAGGAGCTAAAGTTTTTTAAAGTTTTATGAGCTTTTTTGTGGAGCAGTGTGGCTATGTTTTTTTTTGGAAGAGCATATAGAGTCCACTGAAGTTATTTTAGCTGAATTTTACAAACAAATAAGATCCTGCAGGAACTCATTTAAAAGCTCACTGGCTCACTTTTCTTTTTAAGGACTTTGGCAGGTTTTTCATCATGCACTGATACCTACTGTTCCGCAAACATTTTAGCAAGTGATAATTACTTGTCTGTTCAGTAGATCCTTTAAATATAAAAAGACAGGAATTCCCTCATCAGACCAGAAGTTTACAGGGCCCATAATATTATGTTAGCCAATGGGTAATGTCTAGGAAAAAGTATAACAGGACACGCATGTAATGATACTTCCCCAGAATACTCTCTCAGCCTCCAGCAGTTCACAGTTCAGTGATTCTGAACAACACCAGCCTTTTTTTTATCTTGACAGATAAAAATTTACGG
>Ga0065711_1048638_pt1 | contig 11702 bp, 9 predicted proteins | sample Hoacrofraction12_FD_59098 | JGI IMG/M metagenome (GOLD analysis project Ga0065711, IMG submission 59098) | Hoatzin crop microbial communities from Cojedes, Venezuela - Epithelial fraction 12 v2 (version 2) | ecosystem: Host-associated > Birds > Digestive system > Esophagus > Crop | place... | reverse complement strand
CGTGCCCCCGCGGTCGGTTGGAGTCATCCCGGCACCGGGGGGGCTGCATCCTCCCCCGCACCCCGGTGCCTGCGAGAGTCCCCTCTCCCGGGGGTCGGTGGGTGCCTCCCCCCTGTCCCTGGGGGCTCCGTCTCCTGCGTTCCGCGGGGTGCGTCTCCCCACCCTGGTCGGGGGGTTGGGGGGGTTGGTGGGGTGCAACCCCCCGCCGCCGGTGGGGTGCCTCCCCCGTGACCCTTGGGGCTCCATCCCCAGGGGGCCAGAGGGGACATCCCCCCTGCAGGGGGTCAGCGGGGTGCGTACCCCTTCGTCCTGGGGGCTCCTGGGGGTTGGTGGGATGCATCCCCCAGGGACCAGCAGGACCCCATGCCCGGTAGGTCAATGGGGCAGGTGTCCGTAGGGTCCATCCCTTGGGGTTGGTGGGGGTTTCTGTACCCTGGGGGGGTTCAGTGGGGTGCATCCCCTGGTCTGGGGGTGCTTGCAGGGTCTCTGCCCTGAAATTGCTCTGCTGACCCCAGTGTGCCTGCGCGGAGGGCAAGGGGCAGCTCCGTCGCCGGCTGTGACGCTTGGTGCTATCTCCCCGCGCTGTGGATTAGGTCATGTCGTGACAGTCCGGGTCACTGTCTTGCAGTGCGGCGGGGGCTGGGGATATGAGCAAGAGGGGTGGCAGTCACATAAAAACAACCACTTCCACACCCCACACCCCCCCCTTCCCTGTATGCAGCAGTCTCATAAAATCAGGCAGCATGAAACATCTGGCTGATTTTTTTTTTCCCCCCTAATCATCAGAAAGTGGTTCTCCGTGTCATTAAACACTGCGGTCCGCACAAAGCGGGCTGTGATACACGCAGTGTTGTAAGCCCAGGAGTGGCTGTGGATGAGACACGTAAGAGGAGAACATCGACTGACCTCAGACTCTGAAGCTGACTGTGCCGCCTCTCCGTCGGATGGCCTGGGGTACTCTCTTAAACTGGGGTTTGTGGCTGTCCGACCATTACTCTTGGCTGCAGAAAGCTCTGATGCCCCGTTCAAGGTGCCATAAAGCAATAAATGGGCTTAATATATCCCGTCACGTCAACGTCAGTGCTTTACCTCGGTAGCCTTTTAATGAACATCAACGGTCATCAATTTATCTCAACGGGCTGTCAGAGCTTCTCTTCTTCTGTCTGGAGAGAGTGCGAAGGGCTGTGCGGGAGAAGCAGCCGTCCCCAAGCCACCTTTGCTCCCTCGTCCCTGGGGTCTGTGGGACTTGGTGGGGGACTGGCACCAGGGCTTGGTGCGCTCTGGCCAACGCAGTGGCAGCGGGTTCAAGCGACATCCCCAGCATCCCTGCGTCAGCCTCCCGGCTTTAGTGGAGCCATCAGGGCTTGGGCTTCGTTCTGCTCCTGGCAAAGGGGCTGCGGGCACGGCTGTGAGCAGAGCTTCTTGTCGGAGCGCTCGGCCGCTTTGGTCTAAGTTCCTCTGGCTTCTTTTCAAGCCAGGCTGCGATGCCTGTGTGCCCTCTGCAACCCTCGCTTTCGTGTCCAGGATGCACGTCCTCGCAAATTTTGTGCTAATCCCTCAAGGTGACTCACAGACTTTGCCGTTTGTAGAGTGGCTTCTCCCTGTCTTGCATGGGTCTTGCACTGGGCAAATTATCTTCTGGGCAGCCAAAGCTCACAGAGCATGGAAGAATAGCCTGCAATATTACCGAAGCAATAATTTTCTGAAAAACAAAATGCCTGAATGCAAATAGAATGTAAAACGTGTCTTTGAAGTGTTTTTTCTTTAAAATTATTCTGTGCTTGGCCTGGAGGAAACCTATTTTTTCACTTTTGTAAAACTCACATTTTACAGAAGAGGGATGTGAATTTTTTTTTTCTTTTCATTTAAAAGAAGAGCTGAATGTCTTTCAGTTTTCATGACATGAGGTCTTTTTTTGTATCCCCTTTACAATATTGACAGGAGATTGCTAGTCTGAGAAACTTGATGCGTGAGTAGATGTTTAGTCTGGTTTACCAGCTCCCAGGCTGGCAAAGGCAGCTGCCAGCAGCTCTGCCAGGGGCACAGCAGGAGCGAGTTCCAGCCAGGGATGCTCAGGAGTCCCAGGACAGAAATCAAGACTCTGGTTGTTCTGTCAGTTGAGATGAACTAGGGAGAGAAGGTCGAAGTCCAAGTGACGTTGTAATAGGCTTTCCGAGGAATGCGAAGAGCTGCAGCTATCTAGGGAGGCAGGTAGCTACTGCAGGGCTCGTTTGGCAATCAAACCTCTGTGTCGTAAGGGCCAAATTTAAAAGGTGTTGCGTGTCTGCGTGAAGTTGCCGTGGGTACCTTGCTAGCTTTTCAGTAGCTTCATGGAGTAAGGAAACGGCCCTGGGCAGGAGGCCGGCTGGGTGCGAGGATGCACACTGTGTGTTGGGAAGCTTTAATGTGAGGTCCTTCTGCCTGAGCTCATCTGCACAAGCGTGAAAGGTCTTGTTCAACTTGAGTAAAAAACTCTTCTCTACTTCCTGCCTTTAAAATCCAAGTTGTGACACCTGTGAAAAAATAACTTGGGTTTTTTTTGTGACTGTTTTCATAGAATTATAGAACGGTTTAGGTTGGAAGGGACCTTAAAGATAATCTGGTTCCAACCCCCCTGCCATTAGCAGGGACCCCTTCCACCAGACCAGGCTGCTCAGAGCTCCATCCAACCTGGCCTTGAACATTTCCAGGGAGGGGGCAGCCACAGCTTCTCTGGGCAGCCTGGGCCAGTGCCTCACCACCCTCATGGTGAAGAATTTCTTCCTAATATCTAATCTAAATCTGCCCTCTTTTACTTTACAGCCATTCCCCCTTGTCCTATCACTACACACCCTTGTGAGAAGTCCCTCTCACTATAGTTCTTGTACGCAGCCACTTTGTCTCTTCAAAGGTCAGCTGAGTTGCCCTAGATGAAAAGCTGTGGATTTTATCTGTGGAAACATACGAAAAGGTCTCATAATGCAGGCACACTTCTAAATTGTTTCTGAATGTTGTTAGTAAAAGTACCTTTCTTTGCTGTGTTTGTACACATTTCTGTACTAAATAACAGGTTTGAACGTTGTTCCTGTCTTCAGTATAGAGATTGTTCTTTCGCTAGGTTTTCTGCAGGTGTTAATAGGTGCTCTATGGAGCATTGTTACCTTAAAAGGGTTCAAAACACTAATGAGCTTCATTAGACAAATACAGAATTAAAAAAAAAAAAGAAAGAGCTTTTAACTGGGCAACGTTAAGTCAGGAAATGCAGAGGCTGAGGCTCCAACAGCAATATTAACTTGGCTGCAATACACATCCTGTAAGCTCTTTTATGGCATAGATCTCATAATGTAAACAGGAATAAGCACGTAGATCAATGTCTGCAGAGAAAGAGTAGAAAAGAGCATTTTTCTGAATCTGACCCCCTTGTCCGTGTGACAGCTGGCTGCTGCGTAGGGCCAGGGAAGGCCTGGCGCTGCCTTGCGCCGTGCTGGGCAGCGCGTCCGGCGCCGACCCAGCCGTACCCGACCGCCGATGGAGGCAAACAGCCGCAGCGAATGAGTAATCCGTGTTTTGTTTCTGTTGAAACAATACCACTGTGATGAACTGCGTTTTGTTCCTGAAGGTCTGCGAGTTGTGCTGTGTGTGATCCGTAAGCGCTCCCGCTGTCGTTACTCCCAGCTGGCGTGTCTGGCCCTGCTGAGGCTGCCGGGGTTGTAATGAAGCACAGTGGCTTCGCTTTGGTGAGTCTCAGCTTTCTACTTGTGCTACCCATGTGTTACAGTGACAGCTCTCCTGGCTAATTTTAACTAGATCACGTGCAAAAGCAATTACATGAATATTGTATTTTAATACAGATCTGCAACAGACCAAGCAGCGTTGTTCTTTGTGTTATGTTGTCTTAATCAAAAACTGTGTTATTACTATATTTCACTAAATTGATATATTTCACCTGAAGGTCAGATAGTCTAATCTGACCTTCGCTGTGTCACAAGACTTGTATCTCATGCGGTTATCACTGTACTGAGCCGGAGATCGGCGCATGATGTGGTGTCATCTAGGGCAGGGTCTGTGGTCCTTCAGCAGCAGCTTCCAGCAATGACAAAGGTGGTGCGGGTGAATAAAATTATTTTGTAGTTACTCTCCAGGATAAAATAATTATCCTTTTCTGTTTAGAAAGGGGTCCTAATCTAGTATCAATGGACTGATATTGCTGCCTTGCTTTGACATTGTAAAGCTTTGCAAGGGAGATGGGAGCAGCACTATTTCTGCAATCTAATACTTCTCCTGTTACACCTGCCCAGTTGCCACAGCTCCTCTTTGGTGCAGCCTCCCAAAGATGCTGCGAGAGTGTTGCGGTAAGCCACTCCAGTTGTGCTTTAATTTCATTACTGTTTGATTTGGCCAGGATTTTATTAACTTTCTCTGCAATGTTAGGCAGTTTGCAAAGGGGATTAGTACCTGGGCGGGTTACAGCATTTACTGTGTGCGCTTAATTTAAATTCCTCTTGAAATGGAATTGCATTAAACTAATTTGGCAAAACTTTGAAATTATAGTAAGGTTGCTTTAGATAATTGATTTCTTTTTTTCCCAAGTAACAGTGCTTATTAAGACTATCACGATTCACACAGTCAGAATGGTTCAAATTAAGCAGAGCATCTGGATCCCACTGGGTTTTGATTTTGTCCATTTTCACTTTGTGAGAAGTGAAGGTAGGCACCGCTTTGGGGTCCCACTATGGTGAATGGCTGGCTGTCCTCTGTCAGCTGTCAGAAATGGAGTGGTACCTGTCAGGATTTGTGCTGGGGGGAGCTACCAGGAATAACAGGATTGAAAAGCAGTGAAAATGTATAAAATGATTTCTAACTTCATTAAAGACTTGTGAAACTTCCACCATTCTGCCAAAAAACCCTGTAATTTTACAGAGTGGAACCATCCTTCCTGTCTCAGACTGGGAAAAAGACCTATTCAGTGTTACATTTTAATCATATACAACACAAAGACTTTTGCTGTGCTGTTTAAAATCCAGCCTTCTTTCAGCCCGTGTTCTGGCGGGATGTTTTCATCCAAAACGGACTGCTGAGGCTGATAGGAACAACCTGAAAAAGCAGCTCTAACCTTCCTTCCTGACACTTCAATAGTGACATCCACTATGGGAAACTAGGGCATAAATGCATTAACACTTGTCACTGGGAAGAAAATCCTCTTCGTGATGGGGACCAGAAGAGAGTGATTCTTGGATTCGTGGTACAAATTGGTTCATTATTTATTCCAATCAAAGTCTGTAGGTGCTGTTATAATGAAAAATTAAAGTGCACTTTGCAGAATACATATGAGCTGACACTGCGCCAACCCCAAAGCCTTCCTGACCTACAAAATGGAGAACAGCATTGATGCTCACTTCACTCTTCACAAAATCTCAGACAAACAGACTTTGCCCAGAAGTTTGACAGAGGTAGGATCTATTATAATAATGCCAGACCCGGTCTGTTCATTGTTGCCTTCCAGGGAAAACATCCGGCTGCTGCCTCCTGGGTGTTACACATCTGCACAAGAGCAGCCCAACTGCTTGGTCTTCTGTAAATAATTTGGAGTTCACTAGGTATTGTCTTACCAGTGCCACCATCCCATTGCAAGTTGTCTGCAAGTTTAGCAATGGTCTCTTCTCAGCCTTCGGAGCAGACGGGTGAAATACAGCCTGTGCCCTGCTGGAGCAAGATTTCTCCACACCTCCAGCTCTGTGCAGATATCACAGCTATATAAATAAGTAATTGTGATCTGTCTGCGGGAAGGGGTTAACACACTACTGCTTCTCTCTCTGGTCCCAGAGCAAAAGTGATTGTCCAGTAATGTGGAGTAGTTCTAGCTTTAATAGGGAGCTGTGTATTTTACTGATTGTGATGGTCTTGGGATGTCCATGCAGTGATTTGTGGGGGTATTTATATATATCTCAATATAATCAAAGATCAAAAAGAGACTTCAAAATGGTATGGATTTGAGAGAGCTTGTGTCCAAAGTCTGTATCAAAACACAAACCCCAAAGGCTTTGCTTACTTAATGCAATCCTAACGCTCTGGTGCAAACGTGGTGCAGCTTGGTGATGTCCCCTGCGCTGGTGGAGGAGGGTGAAGGGGGCCCATGGCAGCCACCTCTGCGTGTTGTAGTGCCTGGTTGTCAGCCCATCAGCTTTAATCAGGGCTGGCAGGAGCTCTGATGGCAACCGACCTCATATTAAAGACTAAAATCCTCATCTCATCTGAACTTGGTTCCTATCATGAAGGATGTCAGATGACAAGTGGGACGGGTATTAAACATTAACCAACCGTTCATCTTTAAAATATTAACCCTGGTCTTACACTCTTACCTGTTTTACCCAGGGTACCTGGGTTTAAAGGACTTGAGGCTTTCATGAGTAATGGCTACCTGTCTCATGGTCATCCATATCCCAAATCTGCAGTGCCAGTTTCCAGCTTTTGAGCCCTCCTCATGGGTATTTCTGCTAGGAACATGCTTGCCGTGTTTATCAGGGAATACAAACACGTGGGTGGGCTGACCATGCTAGCTTCCAGTTTACCTTCCAGGCTCCCAGCAGCATGGGTTACATGACCCTTCTTTAATCATCTTCCCCACCCTTTACTCTTCTAGTCTTTGCAGCAGAAAAGCAAAGCATCTCATCCATACCACTGAGCAACCTTCCCTCGTATGGGTTGTATTTGGGTACTCCACTTCTTGGGGTGAGGAGCTGAGCAGGGAGGTGTCTTCGCTGGTATGGTGGGACTGGGGCTGTGGGATGAGATGTGGCACGTCCTATTCCAGCAGCAATCCATCTCCCCTCTTGTGTGGAGTAACAGACATCCTCCTCATTCTCCTCTGAATAAAACTACCAGCATTTCTATATGGGAAATCTGTGCCATAGCTCAGCTGGAAACAAATAAATGCAACAAACAAATGGGTGGCAGCACTCTAAAAAGTGCAGTTATGCCGGCTGATGTGCTGTCGTGGCTGTCAGGTGCGGGGCTGTGGGGAGCTGGGTGTGATGGGCTTGTCTTGGCCCACAGCCTTGCCTTTCAGTCCGCGTCCACATGCTTGTCAAAGGATTTAAACCTCTATACAGTGAGTAGTCTGAATCACAGCTCCTGGATAGCTAGGGTGGAGGGGACCTGCTGGGTCACCTAGCCCTCTGCTTCGCTTTCGGAAGTGTCCTTCCTAATTAAAGCACAACTGGTGATTGCAAGGTGTCTTGTCTGGGTGGTTTAACAAATTGCCATCCTCTCTGCAAGAAGTGAAAGTGTATTTACTAATGCAGCTGTAAATGTCTCAGCTGTGGGGTGGTTATTTACTGCACTATTCTAATGCAAATGTTTGTGGTTATATTTGCATTGATCATACAGACAGCGCACACAAATTTTATTTCTTGGCATATTTAGGCTTGTTTTTTTTTATCTTCTTGTATCTGTTCCACTGTACCCTATGTAATAGAAATTGCTTGATGTGTAGTTGCCTGTCCCTCAAGTGCCAATTTACAATATAGAGACATATCAATTAAAATGCTCTTCCTCCTCCAATTAGTTTTGATTCATGGGAGTGAGATATTAGTGTTTGTCTGGAGAACATTCCACTAAATCAGTTGATATTTTATACATTTGTTTACTTTTAAATATACGCTGAGTGATAGGTAATGGCCTGTAGTTATGACTGAAGAAAAGAGCATTTGTCGTCAGAGGTGTGTGGCTGGCTGACTGTGGTGCTCCCGGCATGGATGCAGCTGAGTGCTGCAGCCTGACGGGTATGGAATCACCGACTCTGCACTGCCAAAGAGGCGGCAACTGCCCTCTTGTAACGTGTGTCCTGGGGCGTGGGGTAGGGAAAGGTTTAGATATCGCGGTTGTAGTTTTCCCAGATGAACTATTTCTAGAAGTTTATTTGTCAGTCCTAAGCCATGTATCTCCTACATGGTTCTTTCGTGGATGTAAGCAAGCATCAAAAATGGTAGCTCAGCTTGAGAAACACATGGAAACTCTTTAGAATTGCTATTTCTTCTTTGGAGTGGTCCTCTAATACGATAGCAGCTTTTCAGTGTGTGCAGAGACTGGAAAAATGGAGTCTGTGAGTAGGAAGCCGTGCCTTGAAACAGCTCGCTTTGCAATTAATAATTTCATCTGTAGACTTTTAATACCTCCTGTAGATGGAATGATAGCACAGCGGTAATCACCCTAATGGGATATGGGAAGCGTTACTGGTTGGAAGATATGACGTGGCATCTTTTAATTTGTCTCTGCTCAATGTTCAGTGGGGATAATCCTACCTCAGGGTAGGGAAGGCCTTGGATCTGATCGAGCTCAGATTAGATGCCATCTGATTTAGGTACCTAAACTATAGTGAGTAAAACTATCAGTTTGGATCTTGTCAGAATGTAGAAAAAAATTTTGGAGACTTTTCAAACTTTTTATACTGTTTGAAGGTCAGGATGGTGGATGTTCTTTAGCTGCTGGCAATGATACCGCTATGGGCTCGTACTCACAGGGCTGTGCCTGAATCCATTGATTTCTGTTGTGGGTGAGAGGGAGGGGGCTGCAGCTTATTCTAAAAACTACGGTAAGCTGCTAAGACAAATTACTTTTTTTTTAATGGTTAGTTGAAACATTAACTCGATGGAGGCTGGAAGCACAACAGAAAGCACTGTTAGTCTGTCAAAACTGAACGCAAGCTTTTCTATGGAAGACCTAATATTTGCACTAAAACCACCTGGTTTCATCTGGATCTGCAATTGCCTGGAGTTTGCCTGGCTGCACGGACCGCAGAAGGTGGTTGGTACATCAAGTCCATTGTGTAAGCCGTGAGTGTCAACGCTTGTGCAGCTTACGTGTCAACATCCCTTATTTGTGGAAAAAAATGATCCATCGAGGCCCATTTCTGCTCGAGCCAGAGCAAACCTGGAACAAAACCCCATGGCTTTTACGGTCATCTTTTTCTTTCAGCTCCCACGTCTATTTGTTTTATGAAGCTGCTGGCACTGCAGCGACAGTTCGCTCTTCCTCTGCCGCAGACGGAAACTTTCTGTTTGCTGGGAGGTGCAGCTGCAACCTGTATTTGGCAGTTTATATTGACAGCCAAACTGCAATTCCAGCTGAAATGAGGCACTGTTTTTTTCTTAAAGAAGAACTTGTTTAAATGGAATCAGGTTAAAAAACAGCTAAGAGGCTTTATGTAAGAGCTTCCAGTTTATATGTGGACTGGCAGGGATGTGCGCAAGCTTGCCAGCGTTTGGGAGAGGTGACCCTTCACAACGGTGTCCCTGTCTCCTTCACGAAGCTGCCCAGAAAAGAGCATGTTCTCAGTTCCCTGTAAATCTGGCCGAATTTTGAAGCAAGGGCGAGAAACGTGGTCTAGCCTGTGTTGATACAAAGTGAATGTACATTTTTCCAAGGCCTGTTTGTTTCAGTGAAGAATGTGTAGGGATAGTCTGATCTGATGTGTTAGGAAAGGCTTATAAAAGCATTCAGGACAATACGCAGTTGCTTCTTTGGCTGCTGGCATGCTTTCTTCTGTCTACCTGGTGGGTCAGGTATAAGCTGCTGCTTAGCCTGGGCCACCATCTGACGTGATGTGCTAGAGGACTTGTGTGTCCTTGGGTGACGGGCACAAGCCTGGAAAAATGAACCCTCTCCCTGTGCTAGCAGTCCTCTTGCTGTGTAGTGTTGTGTGTTGCAGGAGCCCAAATTGCTATTCAAAATATGAGTTTAAAGGTGGTCTCAGGAGCTGTACCTACCTCTCAGTTTTCCTGATCACTTTCTTATTTGTAATCCCCTCCTTACTGTCCCCTTGCTATGAAGAAAAGCAAAACAGGCAGGGGACACCGATTACATGCTTGAGAACCAGTGAAAGTTTATGGTATTGGAAACGCTGCCAAAACATGAAAAGGAAAGGGAAAGGATGAAACTGGGGAAAAAAAAATATTTTTTTCTGTTTCTTACATTGTGTGTATCAGTAATGGATGGAAAATTATTTCAGACAAAGCTGTGAATTTTGCTTGTCCTTATAAAAACACTGTAATTTTTTTTAAAAGCTTCCCTCTGAGTATTATGGCCTACCTCATTTCACAGCTAGATATATTCATCTCAGTTAAATGCAATGGGCAAAATCTACACAGAACAACTGCTTAACATTATAAGCAGCTTGCATAAACATGAATTATTAAGGTCACAAAAGCTCCTAGAAACCATCAGAAATGAGTGCACAGTTGCATGTCTTTTTTCAAAACATGCATTAATTAATAAGGGGCTTAGTGCTCAGTCTGCTTCTCCCCCCCTGCCTCCATCAGATTTTGCTTTCATGAAGTGAAAGTGTCACTTCCCTCCCTCCTTCCTTCGCCCCTTTTCTTTGGCCTGGAGCACAGAAAGGTGCCAGACGTCAGCCTACACAAGTCCATCATTCACAGCTGTGATATCCTAAAATGCTCAGGCGGGTTGTGTTGGGGGTGTCACAACAGCAGCACACCCTCTGAAACATCAGGGGTTTTGTTGAACGCCTGGCTGGACTGCCTGCATGCCTGCTGGAGTTGGAGGAGGAGATTAAAATCAAGTTGCCTGGAGCTAGAGTAGTCATGTTCACATGTTTGGGCAGTTGCAGAGAGGGCAAGGTGCTCACAGGAGGAGTGTGGAAGAGGAGAAGATGATGAGGGGGATGTGGTAGTAGCTAGAGGTCCCATCCTTCCTCTGGAAGTGCCACACACCCCAATTTGGGTAGGTGTGGAAATCAAGTCTCCTGTGGGTCCCTTCGACTTGATGTGGGCATAGGCAGCATGGGGTGGCCACAGCGCTGTGGAAGCGTTTGGAGGGAGCTCCTCTCCAGCCCTTTCCAGCACAGGAAAGAATAACAGGGGCTTGACTGGGAAATGGGAAGCACGGGCTGCTGTGATTGAGGGGCTGAGCCCTGCTTGTATGCAGACTAAAGCCAAAGTGCATGAAAATGTACGTCAAAGTCAACACTGGGGGGTGTTTGCAGCGATGAGTTGAAGAAGGAAAAAAAACAGGACTAGGGTGATGTTAATTTTTTAAAAATTTATTATTTCAGTTGTGGTGCTGTCTGGAGTGGAAGCAAGTCAGACTAACTGGGAGGAGGGAAGAGGCTGCCGTGACAGAGGTGGGAGATGGGGAAAGCTGCTATGGTGGGTGGTGGTGGTGTGGGTGGTGGAGGAGGGCTGAATCTCAGCGAGTTTACGCAGGAAGAAGCAGCTCAGATGAGAGAGCTTATTCATGGGAGCCTATGTTAGGAGAGAGTATGTCTTCAGAGACAGTCCTTAAAATGTCAAAAATACTAAGAGGCAGGAAGCAAACTTGTGCATAAGGGGGTTGAATCTTGGGATCCTCAAGACAGCAAATGGCTTGAGGTTTTCTTGGCTGATTTTCACAGCGAGTTAAGCTTCTGTGGCAGGTGCCTCTCTGTGTTTGTCACAAGTCAGCGCGGGGAAGATGGGAATGAAGACTGGTGATTGGTATCTCTCCTGTTGTGGGGTTGTGGCATCTGCAGAATCACAGAATCACAGAATCACAGAATAGCAGGGGTTGGAAGGGACCTCTGTGGGTCATCTAGTCCAACCCTCCCGCTGAAGCAGGGTCACCTACAGCAGGCTGCAGAGGACCTTGTCCAGGCAGGTCTTGAATATCTCCAGAGAAGGAGACTCCACAACCTCCCTGGGCAGCCTGTTCCAGTGCTCCGTCACCCTCAG
>Ga0065711_1048637_pt1 | contig 11703 bp, 4 predicted proteins | sample Hoacrofraction12_FD_59098 | JGI IMG/M metagenome (GOLD analysis project Ga0065711, IMG submission 59098) | Hoatzin crop microbial communities from Cojedes, Venezuela - Epithelial fraction 12 v2 (version 2) | ecosystem: Host-associated > Birds > Digestive system > Esophagus > Crop | place... | reverse complement strand
TGCTAGAACTGAGTTTGTGCAGAAACAAATGTCAATCAGTGAACAGCGTGATGAAGAGGATGGGCCTTCATCTTGGGACCCCCGAAGACCACCCAAAGATACTAACAGACATGCGTGAAAGATATTTACATATGCTAATCAGTTCCTAGAAATATAATGAATAATTACATGTGTGATTGTATTTAACCTGAAGCAACAGGGTGTCTGGCACGCATGTTTGGAGGAGAAATCCCCCGTGTGCCCGGCGCGGCAATAAAGAATACCTGCTTAACAGTATACATTGTACTGTTAGGTTTTTCCTACCGGATCTTCGAATCAGTAACCATGGAAAAAATATTAAATTATTTTCTTGTTTGCATTTATATTACCTGAAAAAGAAGTTAGGGAAGTGTCCACAGCAAACCTTTTTTCTGAAGACTAATCAGAGGGTATGTCTTGTACCAAAATTTAATAAATGATGTTAAGGAACAAAGAGACAAAATGAGCAATTGTGAGCACCAGATTTATTCAGCCACAAATTCTAGAGAAACTAAAGGCTGAAATAGCTGGACTACTGCAGTGCATAATCCATTAGTTATTAAATGAAAAATTACAAGTGGCAGATTGGACACCATTGCTTTAAAAGATCTCCAGGGGAGATCTGGGAAAATACATACTAGTAAGCCTGATACACCATGTAAATTAAGAGCAAGATGAAGTACAGAAATAGTGGACAAAGGCAAATCTGATATGCTAGAGAAGGAGTTTTGTGAAAGGAAGTCATGCCTCATAAAATCATTGGAGTTCTCTGAAGTAGCCAACAAGTGTGTGAACAAGGGATGCCTGGTTGATATAGAATGCTTGAACTTCCAAAATCAGTTTTAAAAATCATCAGGTTTCATAGTGGAAAAATTAGCAGTGCAGCCTTGCTCAGTCTCGTGTGATTTGGAGTATCTATAGATAAACTGGAAAAGGGGGTCAATACTGGGGTGATAGACTTTACTGATAATACTAAGTTATTTAGTGTAGAAAAAATGAGGCTGGTGCAAAGAGCTGCAGGAGGTCATGAAACTGAGTGACTGCTAAAAGGGCAAATGCAATTCAGAAAAGGAAAAGTGATGCACATGTGAAGGGAAAGAAGCAATCTGAATTTCACAGAGAAATGCTGTCTTCTGAACTAGCTACTGCCTCTCAGAAAAGAGATTTGTGGGTTTATAATAGACAGGTCTGTGAACATCAGCATAATGCTCAGAAATGCTCAAAACCATAAAAGTTAAGGTCAGAAGGGACCTTTAAGGGAATCAAGAAAAAAGCAGAAGGCATAATTATGCTGTTGCCTGAATCCAAATTGCACTTGGCTCTAATTGATTGTGTAGTCAGATCCTTCCATCTCAAAAGAGTATTATGGAAATGGTTCCTAAAAGGATGACAAAGATTGTAAAAGATATGTATCTTATGTGTGAGATGTAGCTTCTGTATGAGAAATTACTAAAATGTCAGTGTCATGGAGAGTGTGAAAAGGGATTGATAGTTCAGTGTCCCTTTCAATATAGCTAGAAGGCCTCCAATTAAGTCAGTAGATGACAGGTTCAAAATAAATGAAAGGAGATAGTTCTACATGCAGTGTGTAGTTAATTTGTGAAACTCATTGCCCCTGGATGATACTGATGCTAAAATTTTACATAGATTCAAAATGCGACTGGGCAAATTCACATAAGAATTGTCTGTCAAGGGTTAGCATAACAAAGATACCAAAAAAGAGGTATCTCTTTGGCTGAGGAAGTCACCTGAAGGCTTGGGAAAATATTTTTGAGGAAGTATAGTTGTATTGTTATTGTATTTGTATGTATTTCCCAAAGTGTTGGCTTTTGTCAGAAACAGGTTACTGAGTTGGTTGTCTGACTAATATCGACATTTTTTATTTTTGCCGCTCTGCTGTGGTAGCTCAGGAGCCCTTTCTCTGCTTCCTGAGAACTCTTAATTCTCAAAAGTAAAGTAGTCAACAAGTTTAAGTGGTACATTCTTGGCACTTTGTGCAACTTGCCCCACATTAATCACACAATAACCCTGGAACTGTGACATGTAATTTTCAAATCACCTGTTACTCTTCTGGCAAAACTTTATTTAAAAAGCTTGCATGAGAATGTCTAATCAAACATGGTACATGATCAAATGTATGTAGGGGAGTATGTTGTTGTTAATTAATATGTTACAATTTAAACCCATTTTAATAAATGAAGTATTTCAGCTGTAGGTGGTCTTGGCCTTGGCAGTTTTGAAGCATGCCTTATTACAGAAGAGTTAGCTTATGGATGTACAGGGGTTCAATCTGCCATTGAAGCAAATTCCCTAGGGGTAAGTTCTGTCTTTTCTTACGTCCCTTAAACTAGAATCTGCGCATATTAAAAACATGGATTAATGGTCTAAATATTTTCTTTCAGCAAATGCCAGTAATCATTGCAGAAAATCAGCATCAGCAGAAAAAATACTTCGGAAGAATGACCAAGGAACCAATGATGTGTGTAAGTATAACTGCTACAGTGTAGAATGTTCCTAAACCATACTAATCAGTATTACTCCTTTTCTTTTTCTTTTCTTTTTTTTTTTTCCCCCTTTTTTTCTTCCCCTGAAAACTCTGACATGTACTTATAACTTAGACCATTTTGGTTTGTAAATAAACAGCGCCATTTATTGAAAGTCAGGGAATAGCTAAGCAGATACATTCAATAAGCAAATGGAAGATATTACTTGGAAAATCATCCCCATCCTAAGTCACTTACCAAAAATTAATACCTTTTATTTCCCTTCCAAGAGGGTGTGTACGCGTGTGAGAAAAATAAGAGGTTTGTATAAGGAGAAACTCAACTTGGATGAGAATTAAACTCTGTTTGTGATTTTAAATATTGTATAAGCAGTACTTGTTACATAGAAGTAAATATTCACGTACAATGCATTAAAATCTAAACAACTAAGCCTCATAAAATGAAGGACACAGTAAACATAAAATGTTACTCAGTGCTCTTATTTTCAGATTTTGAAGATCCTCAGCTTTCACATCAGAGTCTGTGAAGCCTGAGGAAGGGATGACTTAGGGGTTACAGAACAGTTCTGTTTGATTAAAAGACAATTTTATGTATTATAATGGATTTATAAAGAAAATTAACTCATATACGTTTGCATTCTTGCTCAGGCAGCTGTTCTGGATTTTTTCGGGTTGGATGGTTTTGGTTTTTTTTATTCAACGTTTTGGGTTTTACCATGCAGTTTATTTAAACCTTTTACAGATCAGTTTGATGCACACGGTCTGCAATAATTTGTGGTTGCCTAAAAGTGGAACTCTTACTCATCAAGATTTTGCATCACAACGGTGGGAAAGCAAACTGGTATGTTAACTCTTAACTCATGTTATGTTTTCTGTTGTTATGTTATATAGTGGCTTCCCCCCTCCCTGAAAGCTGAATTCGTTAAAGATCTGTTATAAATCTGAATGTTCATTGTGTTTCAACACACTACACTTTAATTTCTGACCAGTTTGCAGGATAGGGTATAAGAATGCAGTCTCAGTGCTGTGCAAAGCCTAAAAAGGAAAATGAGTGATGACATGACAACTCCTCACTCAAGAAGGCCTCTCAAATCTTGCTGCTATCAAACAAAATTAATGCTGCTTTTTCTTCAGGGCAGGACAACAAACAGTATGATATTTAACTTGCAAAGGACTCAAGAGGCTCATATTACTAGCTACCTTGCTTTGTAGTTGTGGTGATTGAGATCAGTTGCTTCTGATTCTACTAGAAATATCTCTCACTTCTAGTGAAGCTAGAAACACTGTTGGATTGCGGTGTTACATTTTATTTTCTGAAGGGAAAACATTTTCCAGCTGTCAAAGAATCCAGATACTGCTGTGGTGCCTATGGAGCATACTTTACAATATAAACCTTTCTCATCGTGTCTCACATCACACTGATTCACAACACACGAATTATTCTTAATTCAAGTGGAAAATCTTTATGTTTATCCAAAAGCTGAATTTTCTAGTTATTTGTTTCCTTGTTCAAGGCAGATCCATCAAGGACAATCTACCAGATATCTTCTGACATTACTGAACACCATAGATATGATTTACAACTGTTCAATTTCTAAGATAAATACTTATTTACAGCTTATACTTAGAAGAAGAAAATTAAGATCTTTGAAATCAGGTGATAACATAACATTTTGCATGCAAGAATGTGTTTCCTAAGCATTAATTTTTATGCACGTGCTCTGAATAGGTTTCTTTTGTACTATTCATGAAGCTAATAATATCATAAAGACTTACAATACATGGAAGAGGTGGAGAATATTTGCATGTTGAAGTAATTTTATTACATTTTATGAAATGTTGAATCTTTGAAGCTTCTCTCTCACTCCCTCTCAGTTTGGTTTTGGGAGGGGTAAGAAAAAAGGGTTGTTAACTTCGAGATAGAATTTATCATATGGTATAAATGCACATGAAAACATTTAAAATGTTTGCTAAAGAAAGTATTTGGTTGTTAATTGTGAGGATAAACTGCATCCCTCTTCTTTGTTTTACACTAGGTATTTTTTGCTAGCTCGTACCAGTCCAGATCCAAAAGTTCCTGCAAGCAGAGCCTTTACTGGGTTCATTGTGGAAGCAGATAGCGCTGGAATCCAAACTGGAAGAAAGGTGAAGACCGTATCTCTTATCTGACAAGTCAGGAATTATTGTTCAATTCTAAACCAATAATGCACCAAATTACCATTAAAGAAAAAAGACTTGCACAACTGAACATTTTCATCTGGTCATGTACAATGATGTTTTCATTTTCACAACATACAGAAACTATTCATAAGACAATTATAATTTTGTTAATTCTGATAAGGAATTATTCAGAGTGGTCTAAAGTAAGGTGACTTTGAACAGCTGCAAAAGAATCTTTGAGAACTATTTTATTGAGAAGTGGCAATAAATGAAAGGTAGTACGCCTTGAAAGGATAAGAAGCAAGTTGGACAATTTTAACCATAAATATACACAGAGTGAACTTTAATTTTAGCTACTGCTCGTCAAGGAAGGGGCCTTGGAGACACTGGTGCTAGCTCTCTCTCTTTAAAAAAAGGAAAAAAAAAAAAGGTACTATTTTTAGTAGTAGGCAAAACTGGATGTTGAACTTTAGGAAAGGAATCCAAACACTTGAAAAGCTCATTTATTTATTTATTTACTTCTAGTATACCTGTACTGCCTGCTTATTAGATTCTTTACTTTTTCCACTCCCATCTCAAAGGATATAGTTGAGCTAGAGAAAGACAAGAAGACTAATTACAGCTACAGAACTGTTTCATATAAGGAGAAGGTAAACCACCCAGCTTAGACAAATTAAGGGCATGCTGGTCTGCAAGTGCAAAATTTGTGTTTGTGCTGTATATGGTACTTCTTAGATTGTTTTGAGGAAAAAAGCGGACTTTATGCTTTGAGTAAACTAAAGAATGAAAACATATTGTACCTTTGAATAATCCAATTTAGTTGCACCTCTGTAAATTTCACTTTTCAGGAAATTAATGTGGGTCAACACTGCTCAGCTACAAGAGGTGTTGTCTTTGAAGATGTAATAGGCCCAAAGAAAATGTATTACTAGCTGAGAGAGCTGGCTTTGAAATTGCAATGGGAGCTTTTGATAAGACCAGACCACCCATAAGTATCAGAAATAACTTACGTATAAAATATAGCAGGAATTTCTGATTTTTCATTTTGTCCTGTGTTCAGTTCAGGTACCAGCTGGTGCTGCTGGATTAGCAAAAAGAGGACTTGATGAAGCTACTAGATATGCTTTGGAGAGAAAAACCTTTGGGAAAGCAATTGTTGAAGTAAGTGGGGAGGGGGGAGGAGAGAGAGAGAATATAAATAAAAGCTGTGTTTTCACACCAGATGTACTACGACTGATTTTTCAAGGTTATTCCTTGATTTTTTTAGTCCCTTAATTTTTCTATATCTCTGCCATTTTTTGGTTTCCAAGTATATAGGTCAGCACCATTTGAGTAAACTTAGCTATGTGGTAACTTCAGGAATTTTTCTGTACTTTATCATGACAATAATAAAAGCTGAAAGAAAACTCTGCCCTGGAACTCATGTACTTTCAGGACATAATTAAGTTCTTCAGTGATAATAAACAGGGATTTTCAGGAAAGGAAAAAACTCTGAGCTATGTGAAATAAGACACACAGTATTAATACTAATAGAATACATTGCAAATCACACCACTTACCAGTTTAAACAAATATGAATAAACAGCAAGGTAAATACCAATCTCATAAATTGTAAAGAATTTAATAATTCAGTATTTAATCCCTATGACTAAATGGATTTGAGAATTAAAAACTTAAAGTCTAGTTCAACATACAATTATGAGAGCATGATCCTTATTCTGTAGAACTCCTCTAGTACAATTTACTGAGTTTGTTGAAGAGATCACTGTATTAAGGAGATTATATTTTTCTTGGATGTCACAGAATTTTAAGCAGGCAATGTTAACCTAGTTTATTTCATCGTTCACAGCACCAAGCAGTGTCTTTCTTGCTTGCTGAAATGACAATGAAAGTGGGACTTGCTAGGATGGCTTACCAGAGATGCTGGTCACAGGAATACCTACTATGCTTCCATTGCAATGGCAATTGCTGGTGGCATTGCAAACCAAGTAGCTACAGATGCAGTACAGATTTTTAGAGGAAATGGATTTAATACTGAATGTCCTGTAGAAAAACTAATGAGAGATGCTAAAATCTGCCAGGTAAGTAAAAGGGAGAATGTGATCTTTATAGTAATGCAGGAGGATGGGGTCAAACTCTTTTCAGTGGTGCCCAGCGACAGGACAAGGGGCAATGGGCACAAACTGAAGCATGGGAAGTTCCGTCTGAATATGAGGAAGAACTTCTTCACTCTGAGGGTGACACAGCACTGGAACAGGCTATCCAGGGAGGTTATGTATTCTCCCTCTCTGGAGATATTCAAGCCCCGCCTGGACAAGGTCCTGTGCAACCTGCTGTAGGAGACCTTACTTCGGCAGGGGGGTTGGACCCACAGAGGTCCCTTCCAACCCCTGACATTCTGTGATTGTGAATTTATAGAAACTAAACTAATGGCTACTTATTTCAAATCGTGATGTACACGCATAATAAAAAGTTTTTACAATGAAAGCAACAATCGTTCAATTTAAAGAAAGATACATTCAGATCAGGAAAATTCTTGCATGCAAAAGTCATTGCACTGGACCAACAACTGAACCCACATAAAGGAACGAAATTATGTTTTTTCTTTTTCTCCTCTCTGCCCTCCCCCCCCCACCCCCGTGTGGTAAGTCTTTGAAATTCTTAGACTCTTAATTTTGAAGCTTTTGAACTCTTAGAAGAAAACACTATAAAAACACCTGATCAAAATACCAATGCTTGCTTTGGTATTCTGTAAGTAGAGATGGTTTATGTATAATGCTGTTCTTGAAAACCTTCAGTGATGGAAGTGCTCTGACCTTTCATACGTATCCTGGGCTGGTGCCTGCCTATAGTTCAGCTTTGCTCTCAGCCTGAACACTAAAGCAGCTTCTTCACCTTTTTCCCTTATAAGTTTCTTCGCCTTTTTCCTCATAAGTTATGGGGGTTTTTTTCATTTGTTTGGGTGTCCCCCCCCTTCTGTTTCCAGACTTTTCATCATTTGTTGCTGTGCTCTAAACCTTTTTTTTTGAAACTTTGGTATCATAAGCTGGGTAGAATACTTTGGCTGCAATATCACCAGTATCAAGTATTATGGAATGATTATCTTGCATGTGTTGTATTAACAGAAGTGTGACACAACCTAGAGGGGTTAGCCTTTTTTTTTAAGAACAAAACCCAATCATATTTACTCATGTTTAGCCCTGTCACCCGTAATCCCCAGGTTTTTTCTGCAGTGTTACTGCCAAGAGATTATTCCATGCCATGTCATAGTTTTTCTGTTAGAGTATACTATGCTACAGTTCTTTATTCAGCAGGAATATTTTAATTGTGTTCGGCAAAACCAGTAATATTTTCACCTCTTTATGACATTGTGACTAGGTAAAACATATCAAAATAGATGACATCAAGAAATGCATGTGGACCATGACCTGTAATGTTAGTTAGCTGTAACAGCTGTCATTCTTCAGATTGTAGGGAGTTAATATTTCTCTTAAGCTGACTTTAAAATAAAAACTATTATTCTCACTAGCCAAGAATTTATTTTTCTCTATTTAAGGAAACACAGCCACTGTTTTGGAATCTAAATGTTCTTAGAACTAATTGCACTCCTGTGGGTGAGGAAATGAATGATTACTTGAACTTCATTATGACTGGGCTTTTTTCCTGTCAGGTTGCATACTTTTCTAGAGAAAGATGGTGTGACGGTTAGAACTTGATTTGAAAGCGGAGATTGATTTTAGAGGATCCCAGTTATTTAGATTTTTCCGTTACACTGATCCATCACAAATGCATGGCTAAGCAGACTTTTAAAAAATTGTTAAGATTAATCAGAGTTAGTATTAAATTTCTGGTGTTTTTCTGTTTCACTTCATCCCCAAAGGAATTCAGGAAAGGCTTTTGTCTCTACAATTATTTTGTCCACGTCTGATTATACCTTGGACTTCACTGTGCTTTACTGTATTGCTGCCCAGATTCAGATGGTATATGCTTTTGGCCATATGTTTAATGTACAAAAACTTGGTTGTCCAACTTTTCTTCCATATATTTGATCTTTTTCAGTATTACACAATTCCAATGCTGTGTCTACTGGTAGCATTTTTACATGTCCTTACTGTGCTCTAGGTTTGTTTGCCTACAAATCTAGGCTACTCTGGTAAAAACTCTAACTTGGTTTCCCTTCTCAAATTCAGGAAACTTTCCTTCTTCAATTGTCAGAAATTCTTGAAATTATTTCCGTTGGCTTATAAACCAAAACCTTTCTTGCAAGTATGTAGGAATATTGTGAGTTCTGATGTCTTTATACTTCAGTTCCATGGCTGTCTTCATCAGCAAGTAATTTAGTGTACTGGGAGCAGATTAGTAGTAGGTTGCTGGACTAGCTGCTGAGGCCCCTACAATCTACACTACAAGCAGTTTGGGCAGGCTGAGTTCATAGCAAGCCTGTTTGGTCCCTTGGACTGCATGTCCCCCACATGTAAGTAATTGTAAGGGTCCAGTTGTAGGCTTAGACTATTATGGCTTCATAAAGGATTAGTGAGTATTTGGTATATAGAGAAAGCAGAGCTTCCATTTCAGTTTGCTCCAGAAGGCACCTAGTATTCACAAAACACAATCTGCTTTATGAACTGGATCAACATGGGGTAAGCAGCACCAGTCAGAGAATTCACTTTGGGAATGAACACTTTCTTCTGAACCAAAAAACTAATGTGAACATAGGTTATAGCATCTTTATTTTTAAAAAGCTTTGTAACGTTCTTGGAAGATTATTCCTGTAAGTGAATGAGAAAGTGAATTTGCATGAATTTGAGCAATTTGCCAAACCAAGTTCTGTCAGAACTGGGAGCTTAAATGCTGAAATCCATGAACTATGTTGCTCAGCCTTCGTGTTACATTGCAGTATACCTGTGTAGCATACGGCCTCCTTCAGCATTAGAGCTTCATATATGCTTTGTTGTATATCTTTGACTTTGCTGCCAGCAAAGAAATAGAAAAGAGGGATGATGCAGACTGTTTCTAGAAGAAAATGCAAGAAGACATGAATAAAAAAAAAACCAAAACAAAAACTAAAACAAAACTGTATGGGAGAGAGTACTACTTAACAAGAAGCAACAGAAATAAATGGATCAAAGAGAACATTTGGTATGACCTTGAAAGGCTAGTCAAAGCAAATACCATGCTTTCAGAACAAGTGACCTCCTCCCCTCCACCTATTGTTTTAAATGCTACTTTGTAAAACCTAAATTACGTATTTTGTTCCTCGGATATTTTCCTCATCCTACTTCACTCACCATGTCTGTTTATTTTCATGAGAACCTTACTGAGTTTACATAAGAGCACCTGAGAGAACAAAACTGTCTCTCAATATCTTGCATGTGATTTATGCCATTTAGCCCACTGTACTTACTCTGTCACACTGGAATTTTCTCAGTTTTGTCTGCCTTTCTGCACATCCTAATCCACACTGGATTAGTGCTGTGAAGGTTTAACAGTGTAGATCTGTTTAAAAACCTTTAAAAAAATCATCAGCTACCATTATTGCAATTCTTCATTTCAGATTTATGTGGGAATGGCTCAGATTCAAAGGATGATCATAGCTCATGAACATGTTGGCACATTAAAGGCTTAAAGAAATGTATAAAGTGTATCTGGTGTTGCAGTAGTGTTCTGTGTTCTCATGGATTTTAGTGCATTTCTCAATAGAATTAAAAAGGCACGGAGAAAAAAAATACCTTCCTTAAATCTTTTTATTCTGTATGTTATTAAGCACTACTTCCATGCTCCCTGTCCAGTCCCTCACTTCATTCCTGACTAACAAAGCTGGTACTTTCCAAACATTCTGAATTCCAAAGTGATTGGTTGTTCAAATACAAAATGGGCAAGAAATGAGAACCTCACAATGCAATGTGTTCTCACTATAAAATTAGATGATTGGAATGTTATTTGTGACAGTCATTGCTGCATTCTGAGAAGTTTTTTAAGAGAACTGTAGTTGCTTTTTATTCATTTTGCTTGTCACATCACTTAAATTGTATTTTGTGTAAGTTGTCCAGTGTCTGAAATACCTTAATAGCTGTACTTCAGTTGCTACTATGCTACTGCCCACAGCAGCTGAACAGCCTTTCCAGCTCAGCAGTATAAAGGCCTGCATTGCTGTCGTCTGCATGTGTGTCTGTTCTGAGGATTTAGATGCTATCCAACAGTAATGATATTGGCTTGAGAGAATGTGGCCTTTTGTACTGTTACACTCACTTGAGCAAGTTAAAGTTCAATTAGGATGATTAGCTTCAAGTTGAAAGCATGTAGCTTTTCCTTAAGAATAACTACAAGATCGTGTTTATTTCAAAGCCAGTATATTTAAACTATTGTTCCTTTCTATCAGTATATGTACTTAACTTACATTTGCAGCAAGAACAGCTGAGAAGGAATTGTTCTGAGACTTTTTTTTTTTAACCCTTCTAGGCAGTGCTGGCAGACTGGACACCTGGTGAGGCTGTACCTGTAGTACTGCATCGAGTTCTCAGTACAAGAAAGGTATGGACTTAACTGGAAGAAGACCAGCACAGGGAACCAACAGTGATTAAGGGACTGGAGCATCTGCCACAGGAGGAGAGGCTGAGACTCTCTAGCCTGGATGAGAGAAGGCTCAGGGTGATCTTATGTATGTGCATAAATACCTGATAGGATGCAATGAAGAGGAGGGAGACAGCCTCTTCTCAGTACTGCCTGTTGACAGGACAAGAGGCAATGGGCACAAATTAAAACACATGAAATTCCACTGGAACACAAGAAAACACTTTGGGCAGAGAGGAACCTGATGAGGTTCAACAAAGGCAAATGCAGGGTCCTGCACCTGGGGAGGAACAACCCCATGCATCAGTACTTGGGGTGGACCTGCTGGAGAGCAGCTCTGTGGAGAGGGACCTGGGTGTCCTGGTGGACGACAGGTTAACCATGAGCCAGCAGTGTGCCCTGGCTGCCAAGAAAGCTAATGGGATCCTGGGGTGCATCAAGAAGAGTGTGGC
>Ga0065711_1011235_pt1 | contig 11703 bp, 4 predicted proteins | sample Hoacrofraction12_FD_59098 | JGI IMG/M metagenome (GOLD analysis project Ga0065711, IMG submission 59098) | Hoatzin crop microbial communities from Cojedes, Venezuela - Epithelial fraction 12 v2 (version 2) | ecosystem: Host-associated > Birds > Digestive system > Esophagus > Crop | place... | reverse complement strand
AAAGAAAAAGAAAAAGAAAAAGAAAAAGAAAAAGAAAAAGAAAAAGAAAAAGAAAAAGAAAAAGAAAAAGAAAAAGAAAAAGAAAAAGAAAAAGAAAAAGGAAAAAGAAAAAGAAAAAGAAAAAACTAAACATGAAGGCTTAAACAAAATCATATTAACGATTCACTAGGGAAATTTAAATTACTCTCCAAATAATTCTCTAAGCCAAAGTCTTCATTTTCAAAGGAGAAATAACAGCTATGCAATGTTCACCTTACATGCAGTGCTTTATAAGACTTTATTAATCTGCCATTTAAGATAAAAAGTCATAGTAGAAAATAAAATAAGTTTAAATTCTCTGCTGACTGTCCTCTAAACCTCTCAAACCCTTATAGTCTGTGCATTAGCTGAAGATTTGTTCTGCCAAAAGCAGTGCTAACATTAACAGCTGCAGGCTGACAGTTCACATTAACTGTTGCAACTTGGAAGAGCGTGATCCCTGTCTTAGACATCTCTTGTTCTATCTTATCAGACATAGCACAGAGGGAAAAATTGTGCTACCAAGAAAATCCCAAGGACCAAAAAAACCATCAGTAGCAAAAGTGCTAACCTACATTTTCAGTCAGCTTTACAGGAGGAGCTGCAACAAAATATTCAATAACGGTACGAATCCCGGCTATTTCTGTGTGCTTCGCCTGACTCACCTGGAGAAGTGCTGAAAAGGCTGTCTCACAACAAGGAACTTGCCACAGCTGTGCTTTCTGCTGGCCAATTCTCTCTCAAGTGATACTTGATCAAGAGCTCTCAATGTAGCCTAGCAAATACTATTTGCTGTGACTTGTAAGAGGTTGCAGGCTTTGCACTGCCCCAGCAGTGCAGGGTCTCAAGGCCCATCTGGGCTCACTGTGGCCCCAGCTGGGTTCAGCCTGGTTTAGCAGTTGCTGGATGCAGTAGTGCCTACAGTGTCTCCTGTTTTAGCTTTGCCCTGTGATCCCCAGTCCAGCATCAGTCTGACAGAGTTTGGGAATCAGTGGATGACAAACAATGGCCCTTCAGAGAAATGACAGCTAGGAACTGATGGAAATACAGTGGGTTGTGTTAAAAGCAGGGTTAAAAGTGATGCAAGACTAAGGAAGAGGAAATTCCCGTCTTCATAGTCGTCCCCCTAAAGATCTCAAAATGCCAATAATTTGTTGTAAACATCACCACTCCTTACACCAAACCCACCCAGCACCTTTTCCATCTTCTTCCTGAGAAAGACTGAAACCATCAGTCTTGGGACTCAGAGGGACACTGGAAGGGTGATCATCACATGAGAGGAAAGAGACTGGAAAATGTTCTTTTATAATGTTTTCAAGGGCATCACTAATGAGGCTGTTCTGCATTAATTTGGACTATAAGTGACAGTACTGTCATAACTGGACTACGAATAACTGTTGTGTTTTGATTAGATTGTTAAGATTTTAATTGGACTTACAGTAAATTCTTAGTTCTGTATGATAGTTCACTCTTGCCTATAACAGAATTTTAAGTGTAACAGTATCAGTAATCAGAAGTGCCAGGCAAGAGAAGGTAGTAGTTAATAAGGTAATTTTTATACTGGCTTGTTTTGTTACACTTGAAAAGGAAGAAGGACGGTAGAGAAGGCTCTGAAACATATTTGAGGCACGATGTTAATTGTTGTCATGTGGAATAAAGGCTAAAAATCTGAAAATTTTCTTTCTTTACTATAAATTTTGAAAACTATCAGTAGATTCATGAGAAACAGATGTTTAAAAATCACAGCAAACTTGACTCCATAAGCTGGCATTGATCTTTTACCTGAAAAATAGGAGTGACATGGATCACTGTAAAAAGGATCTCTCTAATATAGATCACTCTTCTCATTGTTTTGGCTCAGCTGATGTCTTTGATAAACACAAGGCATGGGAGGAAGAGAGGAATTAGTTCTCTTTTGACGTGTATATTCACAAAGAATCTAAGGTGGCATCCAAGCATCACACAGACATCAGTTGAAACATCCCCTGAAGTCTGCCCACTTGGTAAAGTGGTTGAAATGTGCCATGCTTTTGTCTGATGCACAGCCTTCCTCACCTTGCACTGCTTTGCCTTGCCTTGCCCTGCAGTGAGGGTCAGGATGTTTTGAAAGGAAAGAATGAGTGGGAAGAACAATATCTGCATCTCATCCAACTATAGAGTGAAATAGATACAGTGCTTTTCACCAGATCTAGTAGCAACCTTATTATTGCAACTCATTTTTCCATAGGACTATTATTTTACTTTTTTTTTCCACCCACATTGTTATTCTCTTTCTTGACCTAAACTTTTCTCCTTGGTCCACCTCACACATTTGGCACTTCATTGTGACCTATTCAATACACAGCATCTAGCATCACTTTTACTCTCTGACATTCTGCTCACCGGGAACTTCATCTGGGGAGGCATGTTTTGTCTGAAGGGTACAGAATAACATCTCAATCAGGGATATTTCTTTTTCCTAGGTAAAACTGTGGTTTTTATTGTTGTGATGGGGTTTTTTGGGAGGTAGGGATTGTTTTGTTGTTGTGGTGTTTTTTTTCCAGATTTGATAGCACTTATATCAACAAATGGATGGCGACACAAACCGGGATGGATAGCGTGTTGTCTCAAAAATGGGAGTTTTGTAGTAGTTGAAGCCTCTTGAACAATTGGCTGAATGCAACAATTTCTCATAAATAAACAGGAAATAGCTAAGTTCATAGACCTGAAAAAGAGGTTACTTACCACTTTCTTTCCTTGGTGAAGTAGTGCAAATATTTGAAGCCATGCAATTCACTTTTAAGAGTGCTTCATGGTACTCTGAGGAAGCTTGTTTTCAATCTCTTCTGCTCCTCTTTCTAAAAAGAATTCTGAAATTGCTGGATTGGGAGGAAGGATATAAATATCCTACATACTGGGTAAATGCTTCAATTCTTAGTCACTGGCTAAATCCAGTTATCCCGTGTGAATAGACTGAAAGATATTTATCAGAGAAGACAGAGTAACCCACAACAATATTACTTAAAGCCTTGAAATTAGCTTTATTTGCAAGTAGAAAATGAAGGTTCAGGTCTCTGAAAATAGCAAGGAACTGAGTGTCTATCTTCCTTATCCTGCATGAGTGCTGTACTCATGCAACTATTAGCTAAATGAAATGACTGGATAAACGGGATTGTTCCTAACTGCAGATTTTAATCCGAGTCTCATCTTGCTATTTTGCTGTTTTCTCTCAAGATGTTTGAAAATGAAATAAAGGTTCCTGTCTTGTCAAGTAAAATTGGGGTCATCCACAACACTTAGTCTCTTGTATTACATGAAAGAAAAATGAATACAAAAATGTTCCACAACAAAACAGAAAAGAATCAAGTCATAAATAAGGCAGAGGTGTAAAATGCTACCAACTCAGGCAGCATTTTACATTTTCTTTATGTGTGAGCAGTTGCAGTTTTACATTCTTACCTTTATGTGAGCAGTTGCACAAAAACAATTACAAAAACTGAACTGTATGTCTCAAGATTTGTCTGAGGCAATTCTAACCTACAAAGGATGTGCAGTAGTCATATTAACAGTGCATGTATCAGATACCTAACCAGGACGCTATATTAAATAAGCTGTTGTCGCAGTCTCTTTCTGCTTGACAATGTCTTGAACAGCACCAAGGACATCTTCATCATTGGTGTGAATTTTCACCTAGGCTAAAAGTATTGATGTGTAAGGGAAAGATTGAATGGCCAGGCTGTTCTACCTTCTCAGCCCAAGACAATATCAATAATAGATGACAGAAATGCCTGTACAGATACTACATTTGAAACATTCATTCTATGATGCAATGGAAGACTTTCTGTGATGATAAATTTGAAACTTTTACAGGAAGTTGTGTCACTCAGTCCAAAACATACTGCCTCCTGCTGCACTTGCCAGGAGTTTCTTGATGTTTGTGTATTTCTGTAAACACATGAAGTTGATAACTTCAAATATCTAAAGCAAAGGTTGAGGAAATACACTGTGTGTTGATCCTGATTTAGAATTTTTTTTCTAAGAAGCTGTCAATATCTCCTGTTCTAACTGCATCTTATGTCATCAAAACAAAGTCAGATAGCTTATTTTGTTTTGGAGAATGATAATAGACTACACCAGCAAAAAGCATTTTCAACCTTACAGTACTAGCTAGTAAACAGAAAAGTCTGTGGTAAAGAGGTGGAGCAGGGTAAGAAAAGGAATACATTTATTAGGCTAAGAAGAGCAAATAGACATGTCTGTTCATTAGGATGTGTTTTCACACAAGTACAGACAAAGACTTTTAGTGAGAAAAGAAGGATCCTTTATCATTTTGGATTGTACTGGTGCAACTTGTGTGAACCAGAACACATGACAAATGTCAACAAAAGAAAGTATGTTGGAAGAATGTGGAAAAATGAAGGTCTTACTGTTGCCTGAAATGATGGTAAACGCTGCTGTTCAAGTATATCTTCTCTGGTCATTCATCAATACTTCATTGAATATACTACCTACTGCTACTGCTTTGGCAGCAATTTCCCTCTATCCTATAGACTCCCACATAACTACCCCCTCTCAACCAAACTAGAAGTAGATCTTGCTCATTAAACAAATATGAACTGCCATGTAGTAGGTTAGCATGGTCTTACTTTTGCTTGTGCTGTTACAAGAACTAAAGCATGGAAGATATTTGTTGGGGTTCATTTAGTCTCCAGGCTTTGTTCATACATTTCATGCTCCTTGAGCTACCACATTTTACTTGGTTATTGGGTTATATAATGAAAGGTTCTGTTTAAGACCCAAACTGAAACCGTCAGCACTGAAGTAATTATTGTTGAAACACACTTTATGCAATAATCTCTGCCACCAGAGTGATATAAATGGCACTATAGAAAAAGACAAAATAGAATTATTGCTTTTCTACTTTCTTTATTGTGCCTCTTCTTTTCTGTGTTACATATCTGCATTGTCTTCCCTTTTGAAGTCTCTTAGTTTAATTCTTCTCAATCAGGTAATATAGCGTTCAATAAAGAACTTGGGTCCATGATAATATTTTAAAGAATGCATTGCCCTGTACAAGACTCTTCCTCCACAAGGCTTCTTCTGTGACTAAGGAAAGTTAAGTACCCACAGAAGAGATGTTGTGCCACTGTTCTTTGACTCAAAATTGTGGAAAATCGGGCCTTGGAACATGTTGAGGAGTGATCTCACCTGTTTCCCCTCCCAGACTGATCATGAGAGTTGTGCTGTCTAATCTCTCTCATCGTATAGTGATTGATGGAGAATTCGCAGTTTTCTGACGTAGATTATTCCAGTGCTTAGGAAACAATTTTCTAGTATCAAACCTCAATCTTTCTGATGAAATTTTTACCCTTGGATTTTTCCACTTTCTATTTGTTTTGTTTTATCCATTTCACATCTACTAAATCAGAAATTATGTATGTTAAGGTCACTCCAAATTGAGACAAATCCATCTGTGCACTAAATTGCTTTACATGCTTCCAACAAAGGGGAATCTTGGAAAGAGTTGTTCATAGTTTCTCCCTCATGAACAACCGCTTTGTGGACTTTAATTCTTTGTGCTCCTGGGACAAACTAACTTGCTATTCTTAGCACACAATATTAAATAGGTAAATGTTAACCTTCTCATAGCAGCACTTCAGATATATATCTCTAATGCATCTAATGTACAGGAATCGGACTGAAAGTTAAGAATACTCTCATAAGCAGCTCTTTTCTGGCTGTCAAAAAAACTGTCGACCCTTCCTTTTGTGTCTTCTGAGGTTGTAGAGGCCAATACTGTCCTTCATAATATATGTACACTTTTACGTCTACTTTGCTGTTCTCATGTAGTGGGAACATCACATGTTTGAATATACAATCTGCTGGACTTTTCCCAATACAAAAAACACCCAAACATGACTAATTCAGGGTGAATCAGATAATTAATCTGATAATTTTGTCCAGAACAATCTTCTGAATGCGAGGCTACTTTTACTCCTTATGGTTTGATGCGTTTCATCCTCGGGGCTTTAGTTAACACTAGTGATCTTTCAGAAACCTGATTTTTATAATTAATGTAGTTGCCAAAATTTTAATTTCATGACTAAATAGTCTAGAATTAATAGAAACTGAAAAGGCTGCTATTTCCCTTTTGACATCTTTGAAACATACTAGGAATTTAGGTATATGAAGAATATAACAGAAGTCTGTAAGTTTGGGTTTAAAATCTACAGAAAGAAAATTATCCTTCACTCAATCCCATGCATAATTTTAAGAGTAATTCTGTAGAAATGTATTAAAGCTACCCTTCTTTGAACCCTTGTTGAATTCTGGGATTTGGAAGAGAGCAGAATCCTCTGTATGGGTTATAACATGTTTCATCAGTCTACTTCTAAAAGCATATAAAACTTAAATAGTTAGAAGCCTTTCAGATACCTAAATGTCCTTAGTTTTTAAGCTGTTCAAAAACCTTTATTACAATGGAGTATACTGTGTTGTTATAGACGAATGTCATGAATGAGACTGTTAAAAGAAGTGATCACTGCACTATCTGCACTCCCAATTATACGAGCATTAAACCTTTGTGACAGTAGACCTGGGACACTGTTGAGTGCTCTAGATTTTAAAATATGCCCTAGGCTTTTTCATCTTCAACTTTCACCCACTGCAGCAAAAAAAAGCTACCACCTGCATATTTACAAAAGGTGCAGCATGATTCTCTGCCTGCATTAAATGGTATCACTGTGAAATGGCTGCTGAGATGCCTCCATTAATTCCCACAGCTGAAAGGAGAAAAGTCTGCTTGTAAAGAGGTCTCTGAGAGAGTCTCTGTGATGCTGCTATCTAGACCCCTTTGCTCTTACTGGGCAATTTCCGATGCCTACCTGAATTCTCTCACAAAACACAGGCTTCCTCCTGTTTCTTCAGTCCTAAACAGATTAAATCTGTTTATCTTCAGGACATTGCCTGATAGAATATGTGGAAAGGATGTATTGCTATGGGAGGAAATTTTACAGCGATGGAGTATTTTTCTGTTATTGGTGTAATTATATAATGCTGTCTGTCGCTGAGGCTCAGGCTCATTTTGTCTTTAGCCATACTCCAGAATAATCAGCAAATAAACTTACAGAAAGATGTTTATATTTTTTCCAAACAAAATAAATGCAGTAACACTAAAGAAATTACTGGAAAATCAATTTTGTTATTATTTGGCGCCTTTTTTTTTTAATTAGTGAATAATATTGATAGAAGTAAGAGAAAATAAAATCCCAGCCCCTGTATTTTAATTTGTTTTTTTCATAACCTTGAAGACAGTAACTGCTAGTTTTCAATATGGTCTGGCACTGGGCCTTAGTTCATTAACTATCTATCATGGAAGAATGGAACAAACCAACGTCAAAAGTAAGGATACAGTGACAGTTATTTCAGTAGGCTTCTATATATGTTCTGCAGGTTAATATATACCATCAACACAGATTTTGTGCTCTCTTAAATATCACAAGCAAAAGACTAATTTATGTGTTTTCAACACAGCCATACACAAAATTACAGAGGAAGGTATAAACACTGACTCAAATGGGTGTAAATATTGCAAGAGAACAAATCTGAAATAAAAACATGATTTTTCCTTTAATTTCTGATATAAGCTGCCCATGCTTATACTTAAGGCAGGTCAGGAAAACTGTCACTTGCACCTGTGAAAGTAGGTTAATTCTTCATGCAGTGTACTTGTGACCCTCAAATAAGTGCTTTGAGGGGCTTACAAAGAGCCTCCATGCAGAATATTCAATGTGCCCTTACATTTGTTTCTATCAGCGCAGCACCTGCCACTAAAACCGGTCAATTCGTATGCTTATAGCACTTGCTTATGCATATTCTTTTAAAGGCAACAACAAAATAAATTCACAAATAATTTGAAAATAATTGTAACACCTTTTATGCCTTCCAGAATATATCTATGTAAACTACCTTTTGTGAATGGAGCTTTGAGGGAGAAAATATGTTATTTTTGTTGTAACAGCTATCTTATAGCCAGTTTTATAATAGTGAAATATTAGGAACTATTGCTTGTTTTTAGCAGATTTTTTTTGTCTGCACTGAAATAAACCAAACTACATCTTATCAGGAGATATCAGAATGTTTTTAGCAGATTTTTTTTGTCTGCACTGAAATAAACCAAACTACATCTTATCAGGAGATATCAGAATATTAAACTCACATAAAGATTAGGGTGAGATGGCAGTGGGATTCTCTGCTTTATCTGAGTTACTCAGGATTTAAATCCATAATCAACACTAAATGCTTCAGTGATTCATTCAATAACCTACTCATTAGACAGTCTTCTCCCTACAAAGCAAACCCCAGATAATATCTTCACATCATATTGCCAAAAGGACAGTATTTATCAACTCACTCAAGCACAGAATGGTCTTTACTTTCTGTGGCAAGATCAGAAAGAGTATACTGATGTCTGTTTGATTCAGAATTTGCTGCTTATGAGACAGGTGACGTCTTTTCTCTTTCACAGTTAGCACATTTGAATAGCAGAATCCTCAAGCAAGCTGTTACATGCATAAGCGCAGTGCAGGGATTCATTGACCGGCAGGTGAGGATCAGTTTATACTCGCAAACCTAGGAGCTGGTGGTTTTTTTATATCTTTTATAGAATAAAGTTTGACAGATGCTTTAAAAATTTGTCTGTACTTTTGTTTATTCATTCAGCATTACACAATAATGATATTGAGTGAGGTTTCTTCTCACATGAAATGAGTTTTCTGTGTTTTGTGTGCTGTTTAAGCCTTTGTTAGATACAGCAGATTTTATTTGGGTTTAAAAAAAAATTATCTGGCTATGAACACTTACTCTGAAGTCCACCTAGTCTTCTGGATGTTTAAAAAATATATTTGTTTACTATTTAATGTATTACACATTACTTAGAAAGTAGCTACATTTGCATGAAGATCACAGTCTTAACCAAAGTCACCTGGAACCACAATCAACAATATGTGTATGGTCTCTTGAGATCATATATTAAAGAAGGTTGTAATTTAGAAATTTTCTATTAGTTTGCAGTCATAGACAAAGGAACAAATATTTTCACAAGAGTCTTTGTAAAGTATAATCTAGAACAATGGCTTTAAAATGCACTCTACAGCCTGCTCATAATTCCTAATGTAACAAGGCAGCAAATAAAAAAAAACTATTGCCCTCACTCTAGTTTGAAATAAAAATTGAATAATAACCATTAGGTAGCCAAGAAAAGAAAAAAAAATCTTGATTCTAAAAGAATGAGAACAACTGATCTGGAACCTGTACCAATTTATAAAATTGTGAATCAACATTCAATAAAAAGTGGAGTTTAGAAAATACACCTTAGCATCTAGAAGAAATATCTCAATTTCATATCATGACAATGCTTCGAACTGGCACTTCATCTTTCTTCTGCCTTATCATCAAGTAATTGTTCTACAACCACACAGAAGTATTAGGATGGTGTTTTGTTGTCTCAGAGTTTCTGCTCATTGATCTTTTGATTTTTGTGTATTAACCTGCTAACAGTTTTATGGGAAAGACAAATGAACAAACCGAAGACAGTTATTCTGAAGGAGATACACATACCTGCATATATATGCATGACTTTTGGGGTGCTAGAAATAAACACTGGGAAAGAAGACAGATCAGCCTTATGGTCCTGCTAGTTTCACTGTATCATTTTTATATTAACATCTCTCCCCCCCAAAAAAAAACCCAAAACCAAAAAACCCACCCTAACCAAAGATTCCCACCTCATCAGCAGCCAGATTAAAAAGATGGTTATTGGATGGGTATTTGCCATTAAAATTATGAGTTGCTGTCTGTTTTTTATGGCTTTGCTAGTGATATTTCTACAACTTTGTGAATAAAAGTTACTTTGCTATTTTTATCCTTGCTGCTTGTTGGCATGCACAGAGAATAGCACTTCACACAGCTCTGCCTAAGCTGTAGTTCTCTATTAGAAATAAACAGCACTGGATTTTTCTCTACAGAAGCAGATTTACCTAGAGACGGATGAAAGGACTTAAGGGATGGGCGAATAAAAAGTAGTCCTTCCAGCTGCTTTCCCCAGAATTGCATGCACTCCTTGCTATGCAGTCCAGTGTATGCTATAATTTTTTGCTGCCTCTCTCTTCCAACCGTTAGTGGCATGGTTACATGCACCCTTTTCAGCAGATGTACAAATAAATTAGCATTAGAAACATTCCAGATCAGTGTGAGTTACCCAGCAGCTAAAGTGTCAGAAGCAGCTGCTGCTGGTACTTTTGTTGTATTTTGCATGATGGAGAACAGAACTCTCACACCACTAAATGACAATTGATTCTCTATATTCTATTTTTCAGGTATCTTTCTGCAAGAGAACTATTGATTTAGGCTTTTTTATTATATTTTTCAAGAGCTCTTTCTTTATAGCATCAATAATATTTTACACAGTGAAATTGAAAGGAACTAATACCAAGGTGAACCAAATCCAATTTCCAACCCTTTTCTACCTGTGAGCAAAGCAGTTAAGTTTGGGAGCCTTAAGGTTATCTATTTGATGATTTCTCATGCTACATCTTGAGTCGCTGACTGAAGCCATCTCTGAAAAGGTCATTTGTGGAAGTTTTATCTTAAGCTGTTGTGTCCATAGAAGACACCAAAGTGTGAATTGGTGCTGATTTTTCTTGCACTGCAACGTTACTCCCAGGAGTAAACTATTGAAGAAGCTATCGATAGAAACACACCACGTGTTGATGACTACATAAGGTAGAACTACAGGCAAGCTAATTGTTTAATGTCATCTATTCTTAATGCACAAGGAAACTGGACAATATCACCTTAAACTGCCTATCTGAGATACAATATAGAAGTTAAAGACGTGAAACACTCTGTGTTGGCCAAAACTTCACCAACTGAATTAAATAAGTAAGGCTTATAATTGGATGTAGTTTCTGCACTTAAACCATGTCCTGGGTGGTTACTCCTTGGAGCGGGTTGGAGATGAAGAGGAAGCAAAAGCAGAACACTACTCCTATGATTATTTTAAAATATTGGAAGATAGAAACAAGTCACACAGTTCCTAAAAGATTTTCAACAAGTCAAAACTGTTTAGAGATTTGCACTGTTCCAATATCTGAACAATGCTGACAGCTGCACCTTGCAGAGGAAAATCCAATTCGGTCTGATCTAGAGTAACTCTCCCAAGCATTATGATTAGCCTACTGTTGGATTATAATTTATGGAAGAAGAGAGAGTTCGCTAAGTAAGCAACTATATGCCTTTATGAAAGTCCCAGTGTGTTGCAAGTTAAGCAGTGTATATACACACACAGAGCAGTGAATTTACTCTTTTTGACACCTTAAAGGCTTGTCAAAAGTCATGGAAGCTTCAAAAGTGTCTACTTTCTTGCAGTACATTTAACTGTATAACTTTTTGTCACTTATTTCCCCTTTGTAGTTTTGCTGACTGCTACCAGCTTTTATTCCTGAGACATATCAAAGAGGATAGATAAGAGAAGTCAAAAGAAGGTAAATTCGTAATTGCATTCAAATATAGTGTATAACACACTTTAAAAAATTATTTTTCTCATGGATGATTTATATTTTCTCTTGCAGTATCTTATTTTTTTTAACTTGATAGCCTAACTGTAAAAGAGAGTCAAGAAAGAACAAATCAGTGTTTTGGGGGGGG
>Ga0065711_1048636_pt1 | contig 11704 bp, 9 predicted proteins | sample Hoacrofraction12_FD_59098 | JGI IMG/M metagenome (GOLD analysis project Ga0065711, IMG submission 59098) | Hoatzin crop microbial communities from Cojedes, Venezuela - Epithelial fraction 12 v2 (version 2) | ecosystem: Host-associated > Birds > Digestive system > Esophagus > Crop | place... | reverse complement strand
AGCCAGCGGAGCCCGACGGCCGTCCCAGGCGGGCGCACACGCACACCCCACGTCCCCGCGCCTGTCCCTGCGTGTCCCTACACATGTCCCCGCGTGCTGCACCGCCGCCTGCACCCTGCAGCCCGCGCCCTGGATGCTGGGTGGTCTCTAGACAGACCTTCCCCTCACAAACAGAACACGCTGGGGGTTTTATGTCGTAGGCACGATGATTAACATCGAGCAAAGAACAGGATAAAACCAAAACCATGCTGCTGCATGGCAGTTTGCAGACGCCTGGAGAGGCGAGAGTAAGAACCGTTCTTCCCCTGCGCGAGGAGTCACTTCACTGGCAGTGCCTCCTGTTGCACAGACGCGCAGCGTTGCTTTGCTTTCGCTGTAGTTGCACCACAGGTCCTGCCTCGGTGCCAGCTCTGCGACCAGCACACACCTGGCTGGCAAAGACCGCGCGCTGCCAACGTCCTGCGGATGTGTAACAGAGACGCAGTAATTACGGGGAAGCACGTACCAGTTGCAGGGAACAAGAAATAAAATCTAAATGGATTCTCACCCAGATGGCACCAGCTACACCGAACCCTGCTTCAGACGCGGTGCAACCGAGCAGGAAGAACCGAAGTGTCAGGAAAATGGGACGCTGGCCTCCCCGGCTGAGCTGGATTCCCTGGCAATCCCGGATGCCTGCGAATGCTGTTCTGAGACAAGCTGGTCAAACAAAACCCGGTCTGCCTGAGACATAAACAGCACTCTGTGATAATCTCTCCATTTTTAAGAGATTTATTGATGCTCCTTTTACTTGATCATGCTGAGAAACAGAACGCATGCCTCACCACACACGAGAGCATCACCAGCAAGAAAAGCGTGTTGGTGAAGATGTTTTTTTCTAAAGAGCAATGTACAAAATGCACAGAAACACCAGCAGCCAGTCCTTGAGGAGCTCCTGCTAACGACCGAGACAAAGCAGGATTTATAGCAACAGGAAACACTGTTGTGGACAACAGCATATCCTAATATAACAAGGCTGTTTTTATTTCAATAATGGCAGAAATTAATTCGCTGGAGTTAATATGAAATAAAAATTAATTTTTCAGCATTCTATTTCAGTTGTTTTTTAACTTAACAAGAATCACAGCTTTCATCAAACATTAATCTGCTGGGTTTAAACCAAAGGAGACGGGTCAGGCTGATCTAAGGTGAAAGGTAAGGGAATTTTCTCGAGTGCCACGACGCAGGTTCATTCCACGTCACGAGCACTGCATGAAAGCCCGGGCTGGCTGGAATTAATTTCTGCTGGTATTTTTCCTGCAGGAAATTACCGTGCCACATCTCTCCTAATTGTCCTTACTGCGACGTCACAACTCTCTGGTTTACATACTGATGTTCACTTAACGTCGTCATCCTGAAATGTTCTAGCACGCCCGCACTGTGGGTGCAATCCTAGCTCCTGTCTGTGGTGGGTTTATTTTTCAAAGGAAAAACACAAACGCTTTTTAACTGTCTCAGTAAATGGTACCGCATGCGAGCCATGTTTACATCCCTTCCCCGTGATTGCGACAGACTCCAAATACACAGTTATCCAGCCTCGTCAAAATCTGTGGTGACATCAGACTGCACTGCTCATTGTTTTCACTTTTAAGCATGTCCTTACAATTCATATCAGAGTGATGTACTCAAGGGAGGAAAAAAAAAGGTGAAAGCCACAAGTAGGGTAGGTTTTACCACCCGCTTTTCCTCCCTGCACACGGAAAGGGACTGGGGATTTTTGTGTTCTGTCGTTTTAGACAGAACACCCCTTTCCAGCTGTAGGAGAACTCTGTCTTTTATTCATCACGATTCTGGCAGCAGGGAAGGGTGAAGAAACTGAGCACTATCAATTAGTTTTATTCCAGGTGGGAAAAATACACATTTTATCCTGTGGTTATTGACTACTACCTTGTGACTAAAATAACATTGGTCTGCTGCAGAAGGGTTCTCTTTTCTCTGGCTCGCTGGGAAGCAGCGAAGGTGCCGTCACCATCTGTCTTCAGATTTTAGCTCACTGGAACTTCTCACTCGCAAGAGGAACCTCTGAGGAGAATTTCGGAAACTAAAACCTGCAGCGCTGGGAGGCAGGGCCGGACTCCGGCCGCTCTCGGCTGCGCCCCGCGCGCGGCTGAATGTCTCCCCTCTCCCGGGAGCTGCGAGGTGCCCCGGGATGCCTGGTGGTACGCACACGCCGCCCTCGCAGCAGCTGATCCAGACGCACCAGTCCTGCAGAAGCGCTACTCTTCCTCCACCCTACGGCTGCCGTGGCTCGGGGAGCACCCTGTGGCCCAGAGGATCTCCCACCAAGGATCTGGGAGAAGGAAGGCGACATCGCAGCGACCTGACCTAGAGATACACCGTAGCTGTCTTCAGAGGCGGTCAGGGGCACATCTGGTGAGAGCCGCCTTCTCCGTGCGCACGTTGTGTCAGGCAGAAGAGCGCAGGGATCTCCCGGGCGCGGAGCTCGGCATGTGCCTGCCCGCAGAGCTCTGCTTGTCCAGACTCAGGCGGGGCAGGGACGAGGACGGCCAGCAACAGGCTCACAGACCCCGGCCCCGGCGCAGCCCGCAGCGGGCACAGGGGCTTCCTTTTCCCCGGGCAGGTTTGCTCTCTGGTGGGTGGCGCAGAAAGGTTAAATGCTCCTTCCATGTCAAAAATTTCAGCCTGACACCGTCAGCAGAATGGGCATAAATATCGAGGTCATCTGCTGCCCACGCCAAGCTCAAGCGTTACAAGAGAGAAACGTTCCCTCTCAGGCTGCCGAAGGGGCTGCGGAGGCTTTGCCACTGCCTTCAGCAAAGAGGAAAGGATCCAGCCCAAGGAGCTGAAGCTGAAAACATACCGTTAAAATGGCAAGCCTCAAACGGCGAGAGGCGGCAGACAAACTGTACCGAGGAGAAATTAAAGCAGGTAGAAACGTACTGATCAGAAACTTCAGAGATTACAGTCGGCAAGGGAAGTAAATGATACATTTGCTAATGAGCATCTTCTAAATACCTCTTGTGCCATTACAAAGTTACTTAATGTCAAAATTTCTAGTAAGAGCCTTATTAGACCTGGCATGTACTATTTTATTTCACAAATCTGTTTTGCATTGGCTCAATTAAAATTGTTATATATTTTTGGGTCTTGTGTAGGTGCCATCTGTTTAACAGTACAAGTGGGTCCTGTGATGCACTTGTAAATTTTCTGCTGCAATAATTTTTTTAATATAATGAGGGACTTTGGATACAAGAAACTGCCTATGCTCAATGATTTTTTTATTTTTTGGCAGTAAACTTACAGTGATTCTTACCGTGTTACAAGGATGGCTCTGCATCCTATGGAAAAGCAAACAGTTGATCTACATGTTTGCACCAAAGTCGTATTATTTAATTCACACTTATTTTTTTCATCTGCTTGTTCTGCCTTATTCTGTAAATGAGCTTATTTTCCCAAACTGGAATCCATAGGGTTGCTCTCAGGTGGTTTCCTAGGCTGTAGCTGCTGCCTTCTGTGAAGCTTGGACCATGTGTCGAAGCCAGGTCTTTAGTCAAGCCCCAGCGAAGTGCAAGCGTTCGCGGGAGCGGGCCCGTCCGCCTTCCGGATCGGGTCTCCGGTGCCCGTTTCAGCACAACCTGCCCTGTTACTGAAGTCCTACGCAACGGACAGAGGAAAAGTATCTGGCAACAAAGAGCCGCAACAGCCCCCTCCTAACCCTGGGAGCTACGCAGCCCCGCACCTCACCGGTGCTTCTGCAGGAGCCGACTGGTGGGGTGCTGGTGTGGGGGACGGGGACCCCCCAGGGGACTCCCACACGGACAGACTGGCACCTCCTGCTGAGAAAAGTTACAGAGGAAGGAGAAACGTTCACCAGCACTGGATCTGCTGGCGAGCTGCTGACCTGGCTTTTGAAGCCAGCGTGGCAGCACCCAGCTGCAGCAGCAGCCAGGCCCAGGACCTCCATCGCCGACGTGCTTTGCAGAGCTTGGCGCCCAGAGTCACAGGGAGGGAGGACGTCAGAGAAGGCACAGACAGACAGACAGTGCAGTCTGCAGGCTGGGACAGCACCAACGGCCACCGCAGACCAGCTCAGGCCCAAGGGGATGCCCGAGCTTCTCGTCGGGCTCGCCCCTAAACCCAGCGCTCCTGGCACCTGCTGCCTCCGGCACTGCTGCCAAAGCAGATCAGAACAAACTACATGAACATCTCACAAACGTGATCGGGAGCAAATTCACCTTTTTGAGGCAAAAATCCCATCTGCACAGAAACAGTTTGACGTGCTCTACAGCAGACTGAAACCCGGGGACAAATCTCCCAGGAAACAGAACTAAAACTTTTCTTTTTATACTTTGGGGTTTTTTCACTATGATTTTTAGCTCTTGCTGTTCTGTCACAAGCACTGAAATGCTGTTCCTAAATCACAATGAATTACAACAAAGCCCCAAACCCAACCTGTTAGTTGGTTTTCCTTTAGAAAAATGCATTCTCAAATTCCTCTGCTAAATTCTCCAGTATGTTGTAGGAGAAAAGTATTTGCAATGGCCACAATACTGCAGCTTATTTTGAAGTTCTCAGTTTTGCTCTACAGTCAAGAGAGGGATGCCAGATTTAAGCACAGGATTTATTTATGTATATGCATTTATATATTTTCTGTACAGCGGCCCCAGCAGCACACAAACAAGCACCCGGCCGCCCGCAGCGCTGCTTCAGATGCTCAGCAGGGCAGTCCCCTCAGCGGGCGCGGCAGATCAGAAAGAGAAGCCGCTCGCTGCAAACTCTTCACAGAATCACAGAATAGTAGGGGTTGGAAGGGACCTCTGTGGGTCATCTAGTCCAACCCTCTTCCCACAGACTGTAGTACCTTGGGCACCTTGGATGACGCTCATTTTTTCTCTTACATTCCCTCATGCTCACTGAGGCTTGACTTGCCTAAACGTGGCAAACACGTTTGTTTATCCCCACCTGACGGCTGGCTGAGGGCTTGCCGAGGGCACCAGCACCCACAGCCTCTCGGCAGTCCTAGGACACAGCCTTCTGCCGAACTGGAAGGAAAGATGAACACTTCTTCCTGACACCACAATTCTTCTAAGATATCTTTAGAGGAATGGATGTACTCGAAGCGCACTCCTTGTCTGTTTCTGGAGTTTACTTACAAGACTGGCATCAGCCGTGGAGAGATTCCTCCCAGACCGAATCACTTGCCTTAGCAAGACCTGACTCGAGGCCTCGGAAGCCGAGCACCACACCGACCCTGGCCATCTGGCTGAGCACCAGCGACGTCCCTTACTCCCCCAGATAATCTACTGACAGCACAGGGAAACCCTCTGCTCTGACTATAGGGCTAGAGCAAAGCATTTTATTTACCAGGCAGCTGAATACCAAAGCCAGGTCTGTGGCATACCGACATGGCAGCATTTAAAGCCGCAGCCCAAGATGCCTTTACTCCTTCCAAAAACCTCTCCACATTATCCACGCACTCAGCAATTCCTCGGTACTCGGGGCAGCTGCTCAGGGTATTGTCAACACCCAGAATATATTGTGTCTATTGACAGAACTGCAAAATGCTGATTAAATTATGCGCTTTAGCCAACCTGTGTAGGGAAAATTAATTGAACTGCAAAACTGATGGGTTCAGTGTTACCTTGTTGGAATGGGGAGGCTGGGCTATGTAATGCTTGATCTCCTTTTATTTGATTAGGCAAATTAGGAAACAACAGTGTGAAATGCATTATTGTACTAATATGATGTCCAAAATGTGAATCTCATTAAAGCTCTGGCCTTGATGCTTTTTATTGGGTTTCTCTGTAAGCTGAGGAAAAGTAGGCCAGAAATATATCTTTTTCAAATTACGGTTGAATTGTCCAGTAATAAACATCATATTCTGTACAGGCTTTAGTCACTGGAACATCTCCTCATAAAAAGCATTTCTAAGCTTCTGGAGAAATTTAGTGCAAAGTGTACAGAGATGGAGGAGACACAGTGAGTAGATGGGGTCGGAGCAGAGAGCGTTGTCTACTGACGTCAGCTCACTTCGAGCTGAAAGCTGTCTTGGAGGGGAAGCTTCATGGGGTGAGACCCCTGGGGAGCGGGGACACTGTAGCTCCCCAAAGGGATGGCTGACTGGTCAGAAAACGTGTTCTGCGAAGCTTAACTTGGCAAAGGCGTGTGCTCTGGCTGTTCAGGGAGAAAGCAGGAAGAGGAGGCGAGGCTGACGGGCTGCCTCCGAGACGAGCGCACGGGACAGCCGGCCGTCCTGCTGCAAGACCAAGGGAAACCTGCGCTGGCGAGGAGAGCGCTCTGCTGCAGCGAAGCCTGTGCCGGTGCTCTCGGGGCTGGCTGCAGTACCCCCTCGTGACATCGGTCTCTTCTAGGAAAGGTCTGAATTCAAGGTCACTCCATAATACCAGGGGAGAACAAACATATGGTGTAAAAGTAAAACAACACTACATTTCATCTGCAAAAGCTTTTTATGAGAAGAGCCAGTTCAGATATAAGTTGGTAAAGGGTCACTTCACAATATAGCCCTTTCAAATTGCAGTTCAAACTCGGAATTAATTATCCTTTCACTGTCTTGGGTTTTCTTTTCTTCTTTGCTTCACATTAACTGCAGCTGAAATTATTTTAAAGCAATGATCTTGAACGTCATGTCCTTCATCTGGCCCTGAAAATCCATTTTCTATGGAAAGGCTCCTTTCTTTTCCAAGATTTCTGTGAGTGCATAAAGCTCATCAAGGCTCTGGTTCTCTAGGGGTGTCAGATGCTCGAATAATACCCAGGTGTCTGCCTGCTGGACCAGCTCCAAGGTACTTTATTAGCATGAACAGGCCAATCTGAAAGCAGGTTAACTCCTTCGGCTTTCAGGGATCCAGCGTGCGTGTCCTGCAGCAGCAGCAGGACACTTCGCGCATGTGCACAGCCACAAATACAAATTCTGAGTCATCAAGTTGTGAGATAAAAACAGAACATCAAGGGCAACAGGCACAGGCTGAGACATGCCAGTCTGACAAAAGAGAAATTTTTTTCATGCAATGATACCTATAAAAAAGTATCTTTAAGGCCAGAACTACCCAGAAGCTCCCACACTCCCTTGGAGATGCCACTGTTACCCCTTCCTGTGTTAACCCCGGGCACAGTGGAGAAACAAGGCGGCTTTCCCACATGCAGGCACCCCAGCTGCGTTTCAGGGAGCCGTTAACAGACTCCAGCTGCTCTCTGCTCACGGTTAGATGTGCAGTTTAGTTATGGCTGTCAATGGAAGGAGAAGGCTCTCAGGACCACGTTTCTGGCTCCCACCGCTGCACCGGGGGGACTACAAGGCTGCGTGCTCCGGGTTTGTAAGTCTACGTGCGACAGGCTGCCACGACACCGTGCCACATGGTGACACAACACAAGGTAAGTCACTTGCTCAGCACACGGGGGGCATGCTGACTCCCTATTTTACCTTCCCATTCCACACGGTCTTCCAAGAGAAGGGAGAAAACACCCCATTTTAAACACGTTGGACAGGGGATGGTCCCAGTCCAAATCTGTCTCTACAGAGAGAGTGAACGCAGATTTCTGAGTTGACTTCATGCTGGAAAACCTGCCTCTCTCCCTGCACCTGAGGGAATGCTGTTCTGCTTCCTCTCATGAAAAGCTTTTCTACTTTTGCCCCATGCCAGGGTTTCCCACCGCACTGTGTGAGCCCCAGGCACGCACAGCGGGCATGTGGGTACCGGTGTCAGCTGCAGGGACATCATGCTCTGACCCTCCCTGGCCCCCGAGCCTCTGCAGCTGCCTTCGGTCTCTTCTCGAAACTCCCACAACTCCTGGGCTAGAAGGACAGCACCAGCAAAGCTAAAGACAGAGCTCAAGAGGTAAGAGGCTGCATCTTCCCCCTTTCTGCCAGCACACCCTGCCAACGGTACCCCCAGCCCAGCCACGTCCCACCCAAAGCAAGCTGCAGGACAGGGCTGGCAGGCCGTGGCTCCCGGGAGTCACACAGCGCAGACTTCCCTTTCCCTTCTCCAGCCCAGCAATCTGCTAGTGGGTGTTGAAGAAAAACATCTTCAGACAGGATTTTCAGAAGCTTTGCACCAAAGCTTCAGGCTGCAGCTTGGAATAAGTGGGACTTTATCACGGCCGTCAGCCCACAGCCAAACTGGTGCTCTTGAAAACTCCTCCCCATGAGCCCAACAGTCTTCAGGAGTGGAAATGATCCTGTTGCACAGAGACCAGCCGAAATTTGGTGCAGGGGGCCTGTTTCTTAGGAGAGTCACCGCAGGCCCTGGCCAAGGGGCTTGCCAAAGGAGCGGCTGCGAGGGACGGGGGGCACAGCCCACCGAGGCGTCACGGGGCCGACCCGACAGCCCCGATGGCCAGCACGCTGGGAGGGGTTTCACCAGTGACCCGCAAATCCCCGCTGTCTGGGGGCTGGTCTTGCCAAGGAGAAACGTCCCTGGGGCCGACCATCACCGCAGTGCATTAGCTGGTGAGGAGTGCCACACTCCCCGCGATGCGGGCACGCTGTGAGTGGTGGCATCATCTGTGGTCCTCTGATGAAACATGAGGAGAAAGCAGCACCACACAGCAGAAAGTGAAACACGGCTTAGCTGTGGGTTGCTGTGATTGTGCAACACGTGGCTGACGTCAGAGCTGGCTAAGACTGGTATCTCAGTATCACAAAATACTGACTTTTCCTGTTTACGTTCCCCAGAGAACAAGAACAACATACAAGGAAAATAACAGCATAATGAAACACTGAATTCTGGGGCCTCATAATAATCTGCGCGTACCTAAACTGGCCCTAGAGACACACTTTTCCTCAAATAAGCCCCATATACCCACAGGGTCCCTGCTAAACAGGCTTCCTGATTTTTTTTAATTTCTAAAACAACTTGCTGGAGATTCAAGCCAGGGGCTTAAGAGCTCCAGCGGCCTGAAGGAACAAGGGCATGCACTCATATATTTTGAATGATAGCTCATGTTCAATTCCTTTCCTGTTGAACTTTGTTTTCCTTCTGTTTTGTTCAAGGCTGCATTCCTAAGGCGTCTGCCTGCAGCCCATTTCTTCTGAAGCTGGGGGAGCAGCACTTTGTGGCCGTGCCTCCTCAGCCCGTGCCTGTCAGTGCCTTTCACAGCACCCCGCTGCCGCCTGCTCGGGAACGCAGCAGAGATGTCCCGCAAGCTACAGACTTCCCAGTTGCCTCCCGTGCTGCCTAGCAAGTCTGCACAACCCTCCTACACCCATAATCCTCTTACAGCAGGAGCAGGAAAGCATAATTTCTTCCGCAGGGCATGACCTGCCATATGTTAACCCAAAAACGGGAGAAAGCAGCTCTCAGCTCTAGCACAGGAGCAGTCAGCGTGCACCCAGGACCGGAGTGGTTAAAAGTGAAGGTAAGACCAGGGAGACGCCCCAGTGAGCAGGGAAACCCCTTGTTAACCTCCCCGGATCTGCTGCCTTAGGGAGACTGTCCGCACAGAAACTGCAGCTGCTGCTGCTCTCCCTTATTCTACAATGTCCACACACGATGACTGCCACTTTGGTGTTTATTCCCTGCGGACACAGAGCCTTGTCTACCGGCTCCGGCATGCTGAGGTGTCACATCCCACAGCATGGGGACACAGCTCCTGGAAGGCTGCACCACAGCTGCTGCCCAGCGATACTCTCAGCAGGGTGAACAAACCCACATGGGGCTATTTTTACTGCTCTGTTTATGTGCACAATAAAGACAACAGTAAATAACACTTTTCCTGCATTTCTTCATAGAATCATAGGTTGGAAAAGACCTCTAAGATCGTCAAGTCCAACCATTTCTTCTCTATATCCATTTTTCTTCTCTGTTATCTAATTTCTCATTATCATGAGTTGCCTTCACTGACGAAAACTTTGCCTGGAGCATGGGATAATTTTCCCTAAAACTGTGCGTGACATTGCCAGCATCTCTGGGCTCTTTTAAACTCCATCTCCTCCAATAAATGCCCAAGGGAACGACTGAGCTACCACAGCTTTCTCAGGAATAAGCAGCGAGGACTGACCGCAGTATCTCACACACCACTGCAGGGCAACTCAAGTAAATGTTGACCTCTTGTGACGACTGGTTTCCTCAGCTCAAGAGAGACAAAAGTTTCATTGTATCTCGGGTGTTAATTGGTGAAAAACTGTCTTGGTAATGTTGCTATTGACAATAGCAAGTCTTGAACATTATTGGTAAAAATGATGGAAGGATGCAAAGCTTTGTGGTGTATGAAGCTTGTTAAGCGCAGTGACTGTGAATGCAGTTCAATACCTGGAAAACACAGGTTAGATATCGAGAGGCTTTCAGGAGATCTGGGAGACACAGCTTGCACCTTTTGTTCACTCTTTGGGTCGCGGTGCTTCACCTCAGCAGGCATTCGCTGCTTTGCACTGCCACTGAAACGTCTCCAGGAGGAAACACCGTCTTGTCATCGTAGCTGGAAGTCCCTCCCGCACAAAGAAAGGAGAGTTGCACGCACAGCCATGGAACATGGCTCTGCTGCGTACCTGCTGCTCCAGGCCTTCCCCTGCTTTAGAAGCACCAGCAAAACCGTCTGCGGGATGCTGTTTCCTTCCTCACACCGAGGGCAGCAAGAGGGGAAGGAACACGCTGCCATCACCCAGGCGCGAGGCCGTCCCCTCTCGCAGCCCGCGGTGTGGCCCGTGGGCCCTGCCTGCAGAGGGGCCGCGCGGCAGCAACCGCCCCGACGGAGAGGGAAGGCAGTGGTAGCGCGGGGACCTCACGAGGCGCCGGTGCCCCCACCAGTGGGCCTCTGCCGTGCCCAGAGCGACGCAGCGGGGCCCCGTCCCTGATCAGTCCAAGCCAATGCGAAACCGGCAGCAAAGCCACGGAGCATGTGAAGATCCTGTCAACACACACTTAAAATAAGAACTGTGAGCAGATGCCCCTGGCTTTCTAGGGACTACAGAAAACTTCAGCTCCTTGCTCGGAGCTCCAGCAATGTGCTGCAGAAACAGCAGAACCAGAAGAGCCAGAAGGGACTGCCGGTCCCACAGCGACGAGCGTGTCCATCGGGGCACCGCAGCCCCTGCTATAAGGTCGGCTCTCTGCCCGCTTGCCGCAAAATGGCCAAATTGGAACGAGGTCTCTTGTTCAGCTGGAAAATGCCATTAATGAACTCGTAGTGTGGCACCAAAAGGCACACACCCATCTGCTCCCTGCTGCCAGCACAGCTGATAAACCTAGGGAACCAGCTGCTCCTCCTTAGGAAGCAAAGAGCAGCAACGACGCAGCACAGCACCTTCCCCGCGCCGCCTGAGCCCCCTGCAGAGAAGGTGTCCTGGCCAGCCCTGCTGCAGGAACCCCCTGCCGCTCGCTGCGGACGCTCGGCGCAGAGATCCCCGGTACGTGCTAACCAGAACGCCCTGCTGCAGCAAGGCGTGGGTAACCTGCTTCCTCCGAGCGCGACGTCACACGACATGCTGCAGCTACGGAGTCACCGCAGGCGGAGAGAGACCGTGACGAGTGCTCCGGCAGAGGAGAACGAGCTCAGGGGCCGCTCCATCACCTCTCACCTTCCAAGTTCTACGGATCGGCTATTATTAAGACCCCCCAAAATACCACTACAGCGGTTACAGTTCAGACCAAACACCGATCTAGTCCGGCTCCCAGTCACACAGCAGGAGCAGCATGAAAACACGAGGCCATGACAACGCTGCCAGTGTACATATTTTTCCCTGCCT